>Ga0070705_100000055_pt1 | contig 59752 bp, 57 predicted proteins | sample KBSK5253metaG_FD_65455 | JGI IMG/M metagenome (GOLD analysis project Ga0070705, IMG submission 65455) | Corn, switchgrass and miscanthus rhizosphere microbial communities from Kellogg Biological Station, Michigan, USA - KBS K5-25-3 metaG | ecosystem: Host-associated > Plants > Roots >... | reverse complement strand
GCCAACGCCATTGTGCTTGCCACAATCCGATTGACTTGAGCCATCTTCCCACCCTTGACCGCGCGTAACGGCAAGACAGGGGCGGCCGAACGCGCGCGCTTTCTGCTGTCAAAGTTCTTTGTTTTAGCTATCAGGGGCCGACTTTGCTTCTGACTGCTGGCGTCAACTATAGCAGTGAACCGGCTAATGTCAATATTGCATTTTTATTGCGGGTGAGACCCTGCCCGGCAGCACGATAACGTTCGAGTCAGGCCCGGTTCGATCCAGTTCGAATGATGTTATGAAGCCCTGAAGGAGTATGAATTCCCGGCGTCTGCGCTTCACTGAACATTCGATTCACAGTCTCCAGGAGCGTCGTGTTGTAAGGAGTACTGATGCCGAGCTTCTTGCCGAGCGCAACGATCTCGCCGTTGAGGTATTCAGCCTCGCCTGATCGCCGCCCCAACGTGAGGTCCTGCCACATCGATGAATATGTGGGGATACCTTCTCGGGCCGGCTTACTTTTGTCCTTCGGCGGCCGTCGAAGCTTATCCGTCATCACGCGAATCCTGATTGGTGAAGGCTCGCCCTCGGGCGGCTCGACTTCGATCCCCGCTGCTTCAAGCACACGCAACCCTTCCTCGCGCACTTCGAGCATCAACTCGCGCATCTCAAGGTCCGACATCGCTTGCTCGAGCGAATAACCGGTGATCGCCGTAGTCGCGTTATTCAGATTCGCAACGAGCTTACCCCACTTCATCGACATCACGTGCGCTGATGCCATCGCATCAAAACCGGCAAGGGTGAGATCCGCTGCAATCTCACTCGCGGTGGCGTCCACACCGGAAGGATAATTGCCGATCGCGACTACACGACCCGGTGGGAATGTGATCAAGCCCGGCTCAAGCTGTGCGGCCGCGAAGAAAACGAGTCCGGCGTAAACTCTGTCAAACATCCGAGCCGCGATTTCTTCATTGCGCGCCCCGTTCTGGAAACATACAACCGGAAGACTCCGTCCATACCGTTCAAACAATTCCTCGACCGCCGAATCCGTCGCTTGCGACTTCGTTGCAATAAGCGCCACGTCATCGCTCTCCGGAGACAGCTCGCGCGCAGAAGTCACCGCGTCGGCGTAGATCGTTGTTTCGCCGCTCTCCTCTTTGAGCGTGATGCCGCGCGTGAGTGCTTTCGCGTACGCGGGCCTCGCCACGCAAATCACGCGCGAGCCCGCTCGATCGAGTAGCCCCGCAGTGACGCATCCAATCGCCCCCGCGCCGAAGATCACATACCTGGGTTTGGACTTGCTCATAGCCTCAGATAATATCGCATTAGTCGACAATCACTGGAAGGAGCGCGTGAGCGGCTGATGATCATCGAAAAAGAAATCGAACAAAGGATCAATTTGTACTACGACGTCTTTGTGCCCGATAGAGATGCTGAGCGCCCGAGGCCGTTGCTCATCGCGCTGCACGGTTACGAGGGAAACAAAGAGTCGATGATGGCGCTCGCGCGCAAGATCAACTCGGATGATTACGTGATCGCTTCGGTGCAGGGACCGAATGCGTTCTTCGTGCGAATGGAAGGCGAGCCCAGCAAACCGAAGATCGGATTCGGTTGGATGATGCAATACAAAGCCGAAGAGACCATTCAGCTTCATCATCGGACGCTGCTGGCAGTCATCGAAGAAGCGGCCGCCGAACATCATATAGATCGCAGCGCCATTTTCCTTCTGGCGTTCTCGCAGTCGGTTTCGCTGAATTACCGGTTCGCGTTTACGCACCCAGGAGTCATTCGCGGAGTCATCGGCGTGTGCGGAGGAATCCCCGGCGATTGGAGTCAGGATAAGTACTACGAGAGCGACACAGATGTGCTGATTGTCGCCGGCGAGACCGATGAGTTTTATGCGCTCGAGCGCACTCGGACCTTCAAGGATACACTTTCAAACCGCGCGCGATCCGTCGAGTTCCAGAGCTTCCCGGTTGGCCACGTGTTTGCTCGCGAGGCGCTGCCGCTAATCGATAGCTGGATCAGAGAGAGGCTGCCGAACAACGGTTAGTCGGCCTTGCTGCTTTCTTCTTTGAGCTGGAGAACCTTGAAAGGATTTGAGGGATCGGTTCCGATGGTTCCGTTGTCGCGATAGTTTCGGCCGATGTAGTCGACGAGGTCCGCATACCCGAGTCTTTTGAAACCACCGCCAACATCCAATATCAACCGAGGCCGCTCTCGCCGGAGATCTTCGAGCAGATTCGCCGCAGCTTCTCGTCTGAAGTTCTCTCCCGAAATTGGCGCCGCGGATTCCGCATCCGCGAATCTTCCGTCGATGTAATAAGGAGTCAGGTAACGCGATGCTGGCCGGCAGCCCGTGCGCCAGTACACATCATGAGCGTAGCCCCAAATGTACAATGGTTCGCCGGGTGGAATCCTTTCGCGGACAAACGCGGCGACGATTTCTGCTTCCTGTTCGCGTTTTGTCATCCCCCAGTTGGCGCTCCATCGAGTGCGCGTTTCCGTCACGGTTTCATAAGCAAGCACCGCCGTTCGATGATGACTCCTGACGAGTCCAATAAGAAACAACACGAAGAGGACGGCCAATCCCACCTGCGCTCGTCGCCTGCGAGCCGGCGTACTCAGAGCATCCGCGAACAAGCTGAGGCCGCGTGCGGCCAGGAGCGACAACGCCGGGAGCGCCGGTATGAAGTAGTGACCGAAGAACCTCCCGCTCATAATCACTCCAACAAGCGTGACCGCCGCCCAAAGCGCGATCGCGAGATCGAAACGCACTTTCGATATCGCGTCATCGTTTGAAGCACCATTAGTTCGAGCTTCTTTTATCGAATGCAATACCGCCCACGCTGCAAGCGTCCATAGCGTTGCGTTGAAAAACACATAGCCCAGCCCACGCCCCACACCAAACTTGAGCCACAGATCGGCCGGCTGCGAGTCTATGTAAAACATGTTGAGCACGATTCCGTTTCGCCAAAACTCGTGCAGCGCGCCCATCGAGACCAACCACAAAATGAAACCGCCGATGACCGCGGCGAATCCAACTCCGGCCATGAATAAACGTCTCACGGCACGCCTGGCAGAGTTGATCATAGACCCACCCGCCGCGCCTGTGTCTTTGCGATGCTTCCACACTTCACACATTTCGTAGACTGCGAAGAACCCGAGATTCAGCACGCCGACCTGTTTGAACAATGCGGCGAGGCCTGTCAGCACTCCAGCGACAACCAGCGCGGCGTTAGCCGAGAGCCGGCGTTCAACGGATGTTTGACCAATCATGAAAAACAAAAACGAAGCGGCGTACGGCAGAGCCATCAACAACTCTGTGTTCGCCGCCATCGTGTCTTGAGTGAAGTAATTCGTGCTGAAGTAAACGAATAATAGCGCGGCCCACAATCCAACGCGTTTGTTGTAGAATCGCGCGGCGATCAAATAGACGACAACCGCTGTCGCAAAATTCCATACGATGGCGGCCAGGTGAACAGCTTTCATGCTTCGGCCGAAGATGGCAAACACTCCGGCGTAGAACAATGAAGCCCCGGGTGGTTTATCAGTAACGACCTCGGCATAGAGGCGCGCGCCTTCGAGCATTCGCAAGGCGGAGAGAGCGCGCACGCCTTCGTCTCCGTTTACGAAATCGTATCGAATGTAGAACGCTCGCAGGAGCAGATTCAGGAGGAAGATTCCAACCAAAGCGAGCGCCAGTTGAGCAGTCGTGATTGTGATTTCTGGCGTAGCAACAGAGCGGCTGTGTGTCTTTGTTTTCACTGGCGAACGAGATCGTACCATCAAGCGCCGCGCACCTGACAGATCCGCGTTTCATTGCGGCTTTTTCGACTGTCATTTATATTTCGATTAACATTAACGACAGAAAGGACAAAAAGGACCCCCAAGGACACAAACCCGAAGCAGCTTTCGTCTCTTTAGTCCCTTTAGTCCTTCTGGTCCTTTTTCGAAACAACTATGACCGAGCACTTCATCCTGCCTCACGGTGGTTACGAAAAACTCTTGTCCTTTCAGAAGGCCAGAATTGTGTATGACGGCACCGTCTGGTTTTGTAAGCACTACCTCGAAAAGCGCGACCGCACCTATGACCAGATGATTCAGGCTGCGCGGTCAGGTAAGCAGAATATCCTTGAAGGCAGTCAGGCCTCAGGCACATCGAAGCAGACCGAAATAAAGTTGACCGGCGTCGCTCGCGCGAGCCTCGAAGAACTGCTGGAAGACTACCGTGATTTTCTACGAGTCCGTGGACTTTCGGAGTGGACAAAGGAACATCCTTACACCGAGCGGCTTCGACAACTGAACCGTCAACGTGACGCCAACTATGAAACCTTCAAGAAAGGTATCGAGAATTCCGATCCCGCAATTGCCGCCAACGTCATGATCGGGTTAATCAAGCTTACCAACTTTCTGCTCGACCGCCAGATTCGCCATCTCGAAAAGGCATTCCTCGAACAAGGCGGCCTGCGCGAACGCATGACGCGAACTCGCCTCGCGGAGCGATCAAAACAGAATAAGGGTCGATCTGACTCTCACTTTTGAAACAACACAGCTACACTGAATGCTATGAGCTCTGTGACGTTTGGAAGCGCGAACTCCGGCTTGTCTTGACGCTCAACGCGGCGCTTTGCTCTAATCGAAAGCGCAAGGCAGCAATGGATAAGAGCGAGTTGATCTACGATTGGAATCGAGTCGGCGCCTCGGAATGCGCGCCGCGGCCGCTCGAACTCAATGACGAAACCCTGCGCGACGGGCTCCAGTCGCCTTCCGTGATCGATCCTCCTATCGACAGGAAAATCGAAATCCTTCACTTGATGGACTCGCTCGGGATTGACTCCGCCGACATTGGACTCCCGGGAGCAGGGCCTCGCGCCCTCGCCGACGTCACGCGGCTCGCTCAGGAAATCTTAGACTGCAAACTCGATATCAAACCCAACTGCGCCGCTCGAACCGTTCAAGCCGATATCATCCCCATCATCGAGATATCGGAGAAGGTCGGCATTCCGATCGAGGCCTGCACGTTCATCGGATCGAGCCCAATTCGCCAATACGCCGAAGGCTGGTCGCTCGAAATGATGCTCACCGCCACCGAAGAATCGGTGAAATTCGCGGTCGGGCACGGGTTGTCGGTGATGTATGTGACCGAAGACACCACGCGCGCGCAACCGGACACCGTGCGAGCGCTTTACCGGACCGCGATTGAGGCCGGCGCCAGACGAATCTGTCTCTGCGACACCGTCGGTCACGCGACGCCCGAAGGAGTGACCGCGCTTGTCGGCTTTATTAGGACAGTCATTCAAGAAATGGACATGACCGGCGAGGTTAAGATCGACTGGCACGGGCATCAGGATCGCGGGCTCGGGGTGATCAATGCAATCGCGGCATACGAAGCCGGCGCCGATCGCTTGCACGGCACAGGGTTGGGAATCGGCGAGCGAGTCGGCAACACTCCGATGGATCAACTAATGGTCAATCTTCAACTGATGGGTTACATCGATCGCGATCTGACAAACCTCACGCGATACTGCGACGCCGTGAGTGACTCGACGGGCGTGCCGATTCCGATCTTATATCCAATCGTCGGGCGCGATGCGTTTCGCACCGCGACGGGCGTCCACGCGGCGGCGGTTATTAAGGCGTTCAACAAGGGCGATGATTGGCTCGCGGATATGGTCTACTCCGGCGTGCCCGCGCGAATGTTGAATCGCGAACAGACGATTGAGATAGGGCCGATGAGCGGAAAGTCGAACGTGATCTTCTGGCTCCAGCGAAATGGATTCGAGCCCACTAACGAGCGCGTCGAACGAATCTTTAATCGAGCCAAGCAAAGTGACGCAGTCCTCACCAACGAAGACCTATTGGGATTGATCTGATCGAGAACTTTGATGCAAAACTACGCGCCCGGCACAGACGAAACCTTTCACATCGCAAACCTCGCACGCTCCCGCCAGATCGAGTTGGCGTTCGGGTTCATAAACCAGATGCGCGAGGAGTTGGATGCCGAGCTGGTCCGCATCTGTGAGATACCAGCGCCACCGTTCAAGGAAGACGCTCGAGCGCGAGACGTAGTGCGGCGCTTCAAAGAACTCGGACTTGCGCACGTTCACTCCGACGAAGAAGGCAATGTGATCGCCGAACGTCCCGGCCACGCGGCGACTCCGAAGATTGTTGTTTCGGCTCACCTCGACACGGTCTTTCCCGAAGGCACCGACGTGCGAGTGAGAAGACAGGGCGCAAGGTTTCTCGCGCCGGGCATCAGCGACAATTCGTGCGGCATCGTGAGCCTGATTGCACTCGCAAGAGCGCTCGATGCCGCGGATGTTGAGACCGATGGCACGATCTACTTCGCCGCAACAGTCGGTGAAGAAGGAGAGGGTAATCTGAGAGGCGCGCGGCACCTGTTTACTCGCGGTGAATTCAAATCGGGAGTCGACGCTTTCATCTCGCTCGATGGACCCGGGCTCGAGCGAATCACACAGCGGGCGCTCGGCTCGCGGCGCTATCGCGTTACTGTCACCGGGCCGGGCGGGCACTCGTGGGGTGATTTCGGAATCGTGAATCCGGTTCACGCGCTTGGACGGGCCATCGCTCGGTTCGCATCTTATGCCGCGCCACTTTCCCCGCGCACGTCCTACAACGTAGGCGTCATCGAAGGCGGGAGTTCGGTCAACGCGATTCCCCAGCGAGCAAGCATGGTTGTGGACGTGCGTTCGGTCTCGAACGACGAAATCGAAAAGCTGGAAGCGTATCTTCACCGAGTGGTCGAAATCGCAGTGCGCGAAGAGAATTCGCAGCGCGCTATAAGCGGCACGAGTTTGTCGTTCGAGTTTCAGCAAGTGGGCGACCGGCCTTCGGGAGAAACGCCGGCGAATTCAAGGCTCGTGCGCGCGGCGATTGACTGCTCGCGAGTGTTGGGAATCGAGCCGCGGCTCGATTGTTCTTCGACTGATTCGAACATACCGATCTCGCTCGGGATTCCGGCGATCACGATTGGCGCGGGCGGCATCTCGAGCAACTGTCACAGCCTGACCGAATGGTATGAACCCGCGGGCCGTGATCTGGGGCTTAAACGGCTATTGCTTCTTGCGGTCACGCTCGCGGGTCTCGGCGATTAGCTTTTATTTGCGAGCTTGTATGGGCGGTCTCCGTGACCGCCCCTCGGTAGCCAACCCCAGAGAAAGGCCACGGAGGACCGCCCATACAAGCGCAGATGATGGAGCCTTCTCAAACTTATGGCACAACAAAACACATTCGATGTGGTTTCCAAAGTTGACATGGCCGAAGTCAAGAACGCGGTCAACCAGGCGATTAAAGAGATCACTCAGCGGTACGATTTCAAAGGCACGAACTCGACGATCGAGCTGGACGAGAAAGAACACAAGCTGGTGCTCGCAACGGCAAGTGAGTTCACTCTTCGCGCGCTCAACGACGTGCTCCAACAGAAACTTGTTCGGCGCTCGGTATCATTGAAGGCGCTCGACTACGGCAAGATCGAGCCGGCCGCGAAAGACAGCGTTCGCCAGACGGTAGCGCTTCAGAACGGCATCCCGATGGAGAAGGCTCGCGAGATCGTCAAGTTCATCAAGGACACGAAGCTCCGCGTGCAAGCTTCGATCAACGGGGATTTCGTCCGCGTCTCGGGTAAGGATCGCGACACGCTTCAAAAGATAATCACGCTGCTGAAAGAAAACGACTTCGGGATCGATATGCAGTTCACGAATTACCGCTCAAACTAGCGAGAGGGTGATATGAAGCGACGAGATGAAGCGTGGGCGCTTGCGCCGCTCGATCAAATCATGTTCAGAGTACAAGCTTCAGCTTGCCTCTGATATTGCCGCGTCAGAAGAGCAAGCAAGCTAAAGCTTGTACTCTGAACTCACCCACTTCGTGACGGGCCGCTTTCTGGACAATCGCCGAAGCGCATTGTTAGAATCTGCCACTTTGAATGGCCACGGAAAACGGCTCAAACAGTTTGGCTTCTGAGCCTTTGCCACTCGAGCACAACCAATCGCTCGCGTTCACCGCGCCCGAAGCCGTCGAGCGCCGCGTGTGGCGTAACAGCATCGCGATCGTTGTCATTGCAACTGTAGCGGCGGCGTTTGTGACCGACTGGCGCTTTGTGTTGGGCCTGATTTTGGGCGGCTCGTTGGCCTTGCTAAACTACAAGTGGCTGCACTCATCGCTGCGAGCGATCGTGGCCGCAAGCAATGAGAAGGCGCCGCCGGGAACGATGGTCAAGTTTGTAGTCCGGTGGTTGGTGATTGCGACCATTGCATTGGCTGCGAACAAGACCGGGTACTTTGATGCGGTCGCGATTCTGGCGGGATTGTTCGTGCCGGCGGGCGCGGTGATGATCGAGGCCGCATACGTCGCTTACAAGACCCTGCGCACAAGGGAGAACGATAACTAATGTTGGCTGCACTGCTAATCTTTCTACAAGCGGGACACGAAGCCGCGGCTGAATCCGGCGAACATGCCTCGACCGGCGGCGGTCACGAAGTGCCCTGGCTCGTTGAACAAGTCAACCACATCCTCGGTCCGATGGTGCTCGACATCGAGCGGGCAATCATGCCTTCGATCTACGGATTGTTCGGCGCGCATTGGCACGCGCCCGAAGCCGGAGAACTGGTGATTCCCGCGCACGTCGTCTGGACTTTCATGCTGCTTCTGGTTTGTGTACTGGGCGTATTACTAATGCGCGGACGAATGTCAGTCGATCGCCCGTCGAAAGGTCAGCAGATGCTCGAGGTCATAGTCGAGCAGATTCGCGATTTGCTTGATCAGGTCATCGGTCCGTACGGGCGGCGTTATGTTCCGGTGATCGGATCATTCGCGGTGTTCATTCTGATCGGCAACCTGATGGCGCAGATTCCCGGCCTGGGCGCGCCAACGGAAAGCATCAATGTAACGGGCGCGCTTGGACTGACGTCGTTTCTGTATTTCATCGGCAGCGGGTTTCGCCAACAAGGAATTGGTTATCTTAAACACTTCACCGGCGGGCTTCAGGGTGCAATGCTGATCGCGATCGGCTGGCTGATCTTCGTCGTCGAAATCATCTCGAACAGCGTCCGGCCGGTGACATTATCGCTGCGACTATTCGTAAACATGTACGCCGACGAACAGATCGGGCACGCGTTTCTTTTTCAATTGATCGCGCCGCTCGTGCCGATCTTCACGATCGTGCTTGGTGTTTTCGTGTCGTTCATCCAGACCTTCATATTCATAATGCTGTCGATGGTCTATTTGTCTGAGACCGTGCCGCACGAAGAACACGACGTGGAAGAACACGGCCAGTCGCACGAAGCGGTGGCGCATTGAAAGAATTTTGGATTTTGGATTTCCGATTTTAGATTGCCGATCTCGATGGAGCTTGACCAATCCAAAATCTAAAATCCAAAATCCAAAATCGAACAGGCTTCATACGTACACTGAACCAGGGAAGGTGATGAAAGTCAGGCTCAACCTCATAGAAATTGATCGCACGAGCTGCTGGAGCGTTGCCGCAATCAGGGGGATGGCAATTGAATACCGGGCGAGTGGAAATTATTCCGAGCCGAACTTTTGCACTTCTCTTTGATAAATAACAAAGAGTCGATGCCGCCATCGATTCGATTCAAACGCGCCGAAGAAGCAATCGGCGCCCGGACCCTCGAGGGTCCGAGGAGGAAGATGATGATCAAACTTAGATTGTTCGTAATATCGGCGCTGATGATTCTGTTGGTTGTCAGCCTGGCGATGGCGCAAGCGCCCACCGCACCGGGAGCGGCTGGCGCTGCCGACCACAGCACTGGGAACTCGTGGTTCTTCCCGGCGCTCGGCTCGTTCGCGGTTGGCATCGCGGCATTGGGCGGAGCGTTGGGCGATGGCCGCGCAATCGCGGCGGCTTGCGAAGGCACGGCTCGCAATCCGGGCGCGGGCGGACGCATATTCACGATGCTGCTGCTGGGCCTCGCGCTGATCGAAACGCTAGTGCTGTTCACGTTCCTGACTGTGTTGTTGAAGGGTTAGTCAGGCGCGATCGGTAATCACGAAAGGGAGGCTTAGGCCTCCCTTTTTATTTGCGATTGGCGGCGATACACTGCTTTCGAAAGCTGGAAGCTCCTCTGCGCTCCTCGGCGTCCTCTGCGGTTGAAAGTCCTGGGAGAGTAAACCGCAGAGGACGCCGAGGAACGCAGAGGAACCCTGAATTCGGAGAAGAGCAATGCAATCATTCAAAGACAGCATCATCAACCTGATCACTGAAACTTCCACCAACCTTCCGCCGGACGTGCGAGCCGCGATGGCCAGTGCCGTGGCTGACGAGAATCCCGCTACGAGCGCGGGGACGGCGCTTGCAGTCATCGCCACCAATATCGATATGGCGTGCGATACCGAAGGACCGATCTGCCAAGACACCGGCATGCCGACCTTCGAGATCCAAACGCCTGTCGGCGCGAACCAGATCGTGATGCAGCGCGAGATACGTGAGGCGATTGCGGAAGCTACGAAACGCGGCAAGCTGCGCCCCAACTCGGTCGATTCGATCACCGGCGCAAACTCGGGCGACAATCTCGGACCGGGCACGCCTGTCATTCACTTCCATCAATGGGAGAACGACGGCGAGATCGAAGTGAAGCTCTTGCTCAAGGGCGGCGGCTGTGAGAATAAAAACATTCAGTACTCGGTTCCGGCCGAGCTTCCGCATCTTGGGCGCGCCGGACGTGATCTGGATGGTGTCAGGAAATGCATCTTGCACGCCGTGTGGCAGGCTCAGGGTCAGGGCTGCAGCGCCGGCGCGATCGGCGTGTGCGTTGGCGGCGATCGCACGTCGGGGTATCAACACGCGAAAGAGCAGCTCTTCCGAACGCTCGACGATACAAATGCTGATCCGAAGCTCGCGGCGCTTGAAGACTACGTAATGAAAGCCGCGAACACGCTGAACATCGGGACGATGGGATTCGGCGGTGGAGTGACTCTGATCGGCTGCAAGATCGGCGCGCTGAATCGGCTGCCCGCGAGTTTCTTTGTTTCGGTCGCATACGATTGCTGGGCGTTCAGGCGGCTTGGAGTCGTGCTCGATGCGAAGACGGGCGAGATCAAGCGATGGCTCTATCGCGATGAGAAAAAAGCCGAAAAGAAAATGGCGGCCGGCGAGGGTTTTCGATTGACCGGCAAGGAAGCAAGGCTCACCGCGCCGATCAACGAAGAACAGATTCGCGCGCTCAAGGTCGGCGATGTCGTCATGATCTCTGGTGAAATGTACACGGGCCGCGACGCCGTGCACTCATACTTGATGAAGCACGAGCCCCCCGCGAGCCTCGAGGGCTCGGTGCTGTATCACTGCGGCCCGGTGGTGATGAAAGACAACGGCAGTTATCGAATCACCGCCGCCGGCCCGACGACGAGCATTCGCGAAGAGCCTTATCAGGGCGACATCATCAAGCGCTACGGAGTGCGGGCGGTGATGGGCAAGGGCGGGATGGGAAAGCGCACGCTGGATGCGATGAAAGAAGCGGGCGCGGTCTATCTGAATGCGATCGGCGGGGCCGCTCAATACTATGCGCGATGCGTCGAGACCGTGCTCGATGTGAATCTGCTGGAGTTCGGAATCCCCGAAGCGATGTGGCATCTGCGAGTGAAAGACTTCCCGGCGATTGTGACCATGGACGCGCACGGAAACTCGCTTCACGCCGATGTTGAGAAAGCTTCAGCCGTCATGCTGGGAAAACTTGCCGAGCCCGTTTTCTGATTCGAGTTCATGATATATACTTCCGCGGCAGGTAATCTTCACAAGCATCAGGGGTAGTTGTTAGTGAATTTAGAAAACGGGTCCCGCTCGAACATCAAGATATTATTTCTCGGACAATGTCTTCAGTACGGGTACGCGAGAGTCAGCAGTACGGAAACATTCGCGAGGGTTTCGGCGTCGATGCTCCGCTCGCGCTTTCCGGGTCTGAGTTTCAAGTTCGATCTCAAGTTCCTTTATCATCCGCTAGGGCTAAAGCCGATTCTCAAACACAGGCTGCAGTTTTCGCCGCCGGATGTGGCGCTTATTAATCTCCCTGCCATGTTCGCTGCAACGTCGTGGCGAGTGAATCGGATTTACGAAATGGCCCCGGAGTTGGTGGACACTGCGCGATCGTTCCTGCAGAAACTCGAAACCACGATGACGGGAACCGAGCACCCGCGGAAGTCATCAACGTTGCTGGATAAAGCCTTCGCCGTTCGCCCTCCGATGTCGATCGACGAATACGAAAAGGTTGTGCGAGATGCGATCGAGGAGAGCCGGAAAATCGATTCATGCCGCTTCGTGCTGATGGGTCCGGGCCGCTTCAACGAAGATACGATCGAGAATTATCCATTACATTCACCCGAGCTCTGGCGATCTGTCAACGAGATGGTGCTGAGACTGGGCAAGCAATTGAATGTAGCAGTGATCAATTCCCAGGAAGCGCTTGAAGAGTACGGCAACGAAGTGTTCACGCCGCAGAATCACAGGTGGAGCGTTTACGGCCACGAAGTGATCGCCCGGGAAGTTGAGTCGGTGGTGTCCAGTCAGGTGATCGAGTTAACCAGTCGAGTCTAGTATGGCGAAAGCCGCGAAAATCACTTCTGGTAATGGCATACTCGACGAGTTATTACTCATCATCCGCGAGGAATCGTTTCGCGATCCGATGCTTGACGCAGTTCGCAGTGGTTCGATGAGCCGCGCCGGCATCTGTCGATGGATGTTGCAAGCTTCGCTGGTCGTACGCGATTTTACCCGCTTCATCAGCGCTATCCACGCCAACTGTCCCGATCAAGATGGACGGCAATTGCTCGCCGAGAATCTATGGGAAGAGCACGGGCGCGGCATCGAAGGTCGCGATCATTACTCATTGGCGCGAAAGCTCGCGCGCAGCCTCGGTGCGAGTGACGCGGACCTGGACAATGTGCAGCCCCTCACGGAGACGGCCAGTTACATCAATCACTGTTTTCATGTGACGCGTGACGGTTCATTTGTAGAATCGATGACCGCCTTAGGCATCGGCGTCGAGCGCCCCATACCCGGTTTCTTCGCCAGCATGGCGAAACATCTTTGCTCAAACTATGGTCTTGCGCCGAGCGACGTTCAATACCTGCTTGTGCACGTGAACGAGGATGAGATGCACGCCCGCCGGGCGGAGGAATTGATCGAGGCTAACGCAAACACTTCTGAGTTGCGAGAAAAAGCGAAACAGGCGCTTCGTGAGATGTTAGTTGTAAAACGCCAATTCGCTGAAGCGCTGTACCGGCATTGCCTGGACGCAGATTGATTCATCTTTGAAAACAATTCCCTTGGATTTTGCGTCACTTCTGGTTAACGCTTTCATTGACACCGCGACCGCCGACGAATTAGGCTGCAATGCGTTATTGGTAAGCTGCTTGATGCGCGAGGGAGAGAACGGGCAATGATCTGTTCCAACTGCGGCGCGGAGAATCGCGCGGGCTCAAACTTTTGCCGCTACTGTTCCGCCCACCTTACTAATCAGGGCCCACAGTCGAATTCAGGCTATATTCCGTCGGTTCCTCCTCCCGCCGCCGGCGCTCGCGGCCGAACACCCTACGCTGCCCCCCAAAGCTACGGCCCGCCCCCGCAAACCCCCGCTCGCAGCCGCGTCGTTCCCCCGATGCTTTGCCCGCGATGCAGCTCAACCGGAGTAGTGAAGGGCACAGTGCCATTGTGGGCGATTCTCGTAGCGGTGATCGGCGCGCCATTCACCTGTTTGCTCTCTCTTCTTTTCTTGCTGGTTAAGACGCCACACAAGTGCCTCAACTGCCAACTCGAATTCAAATAGATTAAGAGGGCCGGAAAACTATTTCGCGGCTTTCTGATCATCGTCCCGCAAGTTCATCGCGCCGCGTCATTCTAAAAGCAAAACAGAATGGTGGAGGGTCAATCCCTCTCTGAGAATCCACATATCCGGTACACGCTCACCCGTGCTGAGTTTTATCCGGGCACGAGGAGAGTCATGACAAATAAAGCTTCGTTTATGGCGATGCTCGAGCATCCGTGTATGGTCACGCGGCTCGGAAATGAAATTCGCGAGGCGGCACGTGAATTTCGTGAGGACCCGCGAGCCTTCATAACCAGCGCGCTCAACAGCGGCCGCGCTTCCGGGCGGAGAACAAGTCTGATGCGATTAGGTCTCGCGGTCGGGCTGCTGGTTTACGCTTTGGCTTTTTCGGTGATGCTTGCGCTTTGGTATAGCGGTCATCGACAACAGTTGAATCGAGGGATTTCCGTCACAAACATTCACGAGACTCTGTACACTCCGTACATCAAACTTGCGAGGGATGATCAGGAGTCGCGTGGCGGAGGCGGTGGCGGGCGAGACGAAAATGCGGCGGCGTCAAGGGGAGAGTTGCCCACGCCTTCTCTCAATCCGATAGTCGGACCGAGACCTGAAGAGTCGATCCGTCCGCCGGTTCTGCCGACGATCGAAGCTGTGAAGCTGGACTCGCGAATCCAGATTGAACGCGATGCCTTGATTCCCACCGGCTTGCCGGACGGCGCGAGTGCCTTCGCCTCGGCAGGCCCGGGCAAGAACGGCGGAATGGGCACGGGCACCGACGGCGGCATCGGACCTGGAAATGGACCCGGCGTCGGACCGGGTCACGACGGCGGTATCGGCGATGGCGGATTTCACATCGGGGGACCGCGCGTGACTGGTTCTCAACCTCCGACGGCCGTTGACTCGAGACCGGTGCTGCTCAATGAGCCGCGTCCCTTCTACACCGAAGAGGCGCGCAAGAACAAAGTTCAGGGTGTCGTGAAAGTAAGGATCCTTGTTGATGAAAGCGGCGCCGTCCGAGAAGTCGTCGTGACTCGCGCGCTGCCCGACGGCTTGAGCGAGCAAGCGATTCGAGCGGCTCATCAGATGCGCTTCAGACCCGCGATGAAGAATGGACAACCGGTTGCTTACTGGATCAGCAATGTGGAGATCGAATTCAATCTAAGATGACCGGCGTGTTTTCTTCTTCCTGGGCCGAGATTGCTCACCAGCTTGGGGCGGCGCCGGTTCGTCCGATGCGTTGTAGTGAAACACGTCACCGTCGAGCCGCAGGACCAGGAACACAACATCCAGCTTCGGATCGTACTCTTTGATCACGTCTTCGATTTCGGCGTTCGGCCAACCTCCGCGCGCCGATAGCCGTTCGCCTCCGTCCGCGACATAGAACGTCGGCACGTGGAGATCGCCGCTGGATTTTTCGGCGTTGCGAAGGTCGATTACGATTGCGCCTCGCCCGTCACTTGAATACTTCTTCCAGGCGAAGGCAGCGAACTCGCGCCACTGCGATCTGATCAAAGTGATGTGAGCGTCGGGCGTGTCGAGATCTTCGATCCGCCCCGATGGTAATGTAAAGCTCATGCTTGCTTAACGCTGCGGGCTGGCGGCGCGAGCGTTTTGTGGCAAGCGCTCCGGCACGTTTGCGATTGCGTATGCGACAACCGCCATCACCGCTGCGTTTTCGGCGAGCTCGCGCGGAACCACTTTGTCCAGAGTGTCGGCGGCGGTGTGATGATAGTTGAAGTAGGTGCGATTGTCCTGGATTGGAGCGAGGGTCGGCACGCCCAGCGCATCGAGTGGTGAGACATCAGCACCTTCCGAGTTGTCGCTCGGCCTGACAACCCCGGCGCCGAACAACTGAAGCACTTCGGATATCGGCCGCAGAATCTCGATCCCTCTTTCGTTCGTGTGCGCGGAGAACCCCGCGGGATGACCCGCCCCCAGATCGCTCTCAATCGCAGCGATGTGGTTCTGGCTTTCGTTCTGATGCTTCTCGCCGTACGCCCGGCCGCCCTTCAGCCCGTTCTCCTCATTCATCCACGCGATGACGCGAATTGTGCGCTTTGGCTTGAGTCCCAACCGCTTGATCAACTGAGCCGTCTGCATCGCAACGACAACCCCGGCGCCGTCGTCGATCGCGCCCGTCCCGAGATCCCATGAATCCAGATGCCCGGAGACAATAATGATTTGTTCCGGATGCTCGGAGCCTTTGATATCAGCGACGACGTTGTAGCTCTCAACATCAGGAAGAGTTCTTGGCGTGAGCGTCAGATGCATGCGAACCGGACCTTGTGAGGTCAGGTACGCGATCGTATCAGCGTCTTCGGCGGACACCGCCGCAGCGGGAATCTTTGGCGTGTCTTCGGCGTAGCCCAACGCGCCCGTGTGAGGCAACCGATAATCCGCGCCGCCCACTGAGCGAACGAGCGCGGCAGCGGCGCCAAGCTTCCCGGCCGCGATTGCGCCCGCTCCGCGATAGACGACCGCTTGTCCATACGCGTTGAGCGCCATGCCTTGCGCAGCCATCTGTTTGTCGAATCGCACATTGAACAGCACGATCTTGCCGGCGACCTTTTCTCGTCCCAGCGCCTGAAGCTGATCGAAGCTGTCCGCGACAACTACATCGGCGGTCAATCCGCTATCCGCAGTCGCGACGCTTCCGCCGAGTGCGGTCAATACAACCTTCTGACTCGTACCGGGCGCCTGTCCGGCGAATTGAACTAACTCACCTGTTTCGATTCCGCGGACCCAGTGCGGCACCATTACTTTTTCCAGCTCAACATTAAGTCCAAGCCGTCGCATTTCCTCCGCCACGTACTGAGCCGCGTGCTGAGCCTGCGGGGATCCGCTCAAACGAGGGCCGATGTGGTTACACAAGTGCGCCAACTGAACGTAAGCATAATCGCTCGCAAGAGCGGCATCGCGGAGCTGCTTCAAGTCAGAGAGCAGTTTCGGAGAATATAGATCTGTCGCGGCCGCGGGAGCAGTTCTCTGTCCGAAACTCTCTACGGCGAATAGCGTCGCGAACAATATTATTAAAGCTGTTCTTAGCGCCGAGGCGTGTTTGGGTTTCATCGATTCCGATTATAGTGAGGTGAGTAATTTAATAACAGCTTCGAACGACCGGCCGAAAAAGTCAGGGGGCGGGTGATCGGTATCACCGCCCCCTGAGCGACTTCGTGATGAAGGTGTGGCTATTCCAGATCCAGCGACACCCACTGAAGCTGGCCACCTCGTTCAACCTGAAGCGTGACTTCCTTGTCTCCCTTGATCGAGGAAACCGCTCGAAAGTATTCCTGGCGATTTGTAACCGGCGCGCGATTCACACGGTGAATGATATCGCCGCGTTGGAGTCCCGCATCCGCGGCCGGGCTGTCCGGCTGCACATTTGAGATCACAACTCCGGATGCGACTCTGAGCTTCAGTCTATTTGCAATGTCGGCGGTGACATTCGATACGGAAATGCCAATCTTACCGCCGTCCTCTTCCGGATTCTCGGGCTCGGGCCGATCGCCGTCAGCCGTTGCGGACGGGCGCTCTCCCAGTCTTATCGTCGTGGTCTCAACGCGGCCGTCGCGGACATACTTGAGCGAAGTTGATTTACCAACTGGTGTGTCGGCAACCATCTCCGTCAGTTGTTTGGGCGAGCTGACATGCTTGCCGTCGAACTCGACGATGACATCGCCGCTGCGAAGCCCCGCTTTTGCGGCCGGACTATCGTCTTTGGCAAGATCGCCGACTATTACACCCTCGGTCCCGGTATACCCTACTGTCTTTGCAAGTGATGGTGACATGGACTGCAGGTAGACACCCAGGTAGCCGCGCGTCACCTTACCGTTCTTGATCAGCTCGGCGTACACCTTGTTTGCAAGATTCGCCGGTATCGCGAACCCGATGCCAGCGCTGGTGCCGGTCTGCGAAAAGATCATCGAGTTTATTCCGATGACCTCTCCCTGCATGTTGATCAGGGGTCCGCCGGAATTACCAGGGTTGATCGATGCATCAGTCTGAATGAAGTTTGTGAACTGACCGGCCGAGGAACCGAGATCGCGGCCAATCGCGGAGACGATACCCGCAGTCATCGTCTGCTGAAGCCCAAACGGACTTCCCAGCGCGATCACCCATTCTCCCTGTTCCAGCTTGTCCGAATCGCCCAGCCTCGCGTGAGGCAAATTATTGGCCTCGATCTTGATGACCGCGAGATCCGTTTCGCTGTCTTTACCGATCACGCGCGCTTTGAACTCACGGCCGTCCGCGAGCTTTACTTTGATTTGATCAGCATCTCCGGCTACGTGATTGTTGGTTAGAATATAACCGTCGGAGCTTATGATGACGCCCGATCCGGTTCCCTTCTGCTGGCGAGGCGCATCACCAAACCCAGGAATCTGGGGGAATCCGTCCGGCAGTCTCATTGAAGAAGTGCGCTTTGCTTTTTCCACGACATCGATACTGACTACAGCCGGCTTCAATTGCTTGGCAACGGATATGAAGGTGCGTGAAAGATCTTGCGGCGAAGGCAGCGACGCTTGCGATTGCTGGGCAAAAGCAACAACCCGGTGCGCTTCGAATCCAAGTCCGAGGGTCAGGGCGAGAGCCAGCGCGAATCCAAACGTCCGCTTCCCTACCTTCGACTTTATGCTCTGTCTGTTGATTTCCATTCTGTTCAAACCTCCCTAACTGTCATCCTGAGAAAGTACCGTGATACAAAACGAGTGACAAGCCCGGTTGGGATGTCACTCGTCTTGCAGGTTTTCAATTGCCACTACGCCACATTTCAACGCAGTGTAACGCAAGTTGTTTCATTATCCACTTAGTTGCCCACTCGCAGGTTATTGGTTACCGAGAAAACCCCGGGCACCTGGCGCGCCGCCATGTACGCAAGCTGGCTGTCCATCCTGCCCGACACAACGCCCTCCAGCGTAACGTTGCCGTTCCGTACGACGATGTGGATGGACGGGTTGGCGCCCATCGCGTATCGATACAAACCGCCTGTTCGGAAAATGGTTCGGTAGGCTCGCGCGCGAATCTGATCGTCGAACCCCGAAACCGGAAGCACCTCAATGTTGTTGATCACGCGATCAACACCTTCGATCTTAGAAACTCGGCGCGCGGCCGATTCCCGGGTGGTTGGGCGTGTTACCTGGCCGTACAGGGTAACGGTATCGCCGTCCAGCTTATACGCCAGATTGTCGAATACGCCGTAGTAAGGGAGCGTCACGAGCTCCTTCCGAATCTTGTCATCCATCGTCCGAGCTGGAGCGGCTGCCGATGCGGCCGAGACCGCCAACGCGACGAAAGCAATTGCCGTAATCAATCTTGTCTTCATTGTTTTCATACTGTTCACCTCCTGTGAATCTCACACTGCTCTAATCCCACTCTATCTTCATTCTCTTCCTCGGGCCGATTCGATTCAGCTCGACTTCATTGGATGTCGCCGGCGGCTGAGCCGTTGGCAGAGGCTCGACGGGGCGCCTGGGCACGACCTTTTTGACTGTGGCGGCATTTGATCCGGTACTCACAACATCCGAGACGCCGGAGGGGTTCAGCACGTCCGCCATTTTCGCCAGCGCCCTGATAACCTCATCGCGGTCCGCATCGCTCAGTTTAAGAAGCGCGTGTTCGAATACCTCGTTCCGTCTCCTGCGGAATCCGTCGACTAAACGCCTTCCGGTTAAGCTCAATTCGACGGTGACTGAGCGCCGGTCGCGCTCCGCGGCGCGGCGTTCGATTAATTCTTTGCGAATCAGGCGGTCCGTCAATTGGGAGACGGCCGGGGCTGAGATGCCCAGCTTGCCTGCCAAGGCTCCCGTTGAGAGCGGCGCGCTGGCAAGCAGTCGAAGCGCTTGTGCCTGGGACATAGTCAGGTCCGACTCGACAATGTGTTTCTGATGTTGCTCTAGAATCAACAGAAACCATCCGTCGACGAATCGGTCCAATACCCCCGCTCTTTCACCTTTTCCATAGCGACTCATTCCAAACTTTTCCTTTCGCTTACTTAATGATTAATATCACTTAAGTATACTGGTTAGCTTTTGCTCGGTCAAGCAGTTAAGGGAGGGGTGGAATCATTCAGATTTGTTGTGCGAGAACAGGCTGGTCCTGAGCTCCTGAACGCGGGAGCGCTCACCGAGCAACTCAGAGAGGGTCTTTTCGAGTTCGACCCGCTCTTGGCGGATCTTGTCAGCCGGAACGCGTTTTCTGAGCTTCCGTCGCAGGCGCGCAACGCCTAAAACTATGACCACGGCAAGGCACACATAGAAAATCCAGCTTCCGAAATAACTTCTGCCCAACAGCATAGAGGCGGCAAGCACCACCATCACCGCAATGAACAGGCTGAAGAAGGAACAGCCAATTTGAAGGGGTGCGCTCAGTTCGCGGCTTCTCAGCGCCTCGATTTCCGCCTGAAGCTCCTCAATCATTTCATCCAACTCGGCGAGCCTTGTTCTAATGACCTCCTCCGGCTCGAACCCGGCGGACCAAGGCGCAGCTTCGAATTGGCCCGCAGTCCCAAGGCCGCGAGTTTCATACAGAGAGCCGCAGCGGGGACAAATTACGCGGCTGCGGTTTTGCGGTATCTCAAGCCGGGTTTCGCACTGTGGGCAATTGACGCTGATTGGTTCCATTGCGCACCTTCGACCCCAAACATCTCAACAACCCAATCACTTTGCAACCAGGTCCGCACGGTGACCTGCCTTCAACAAGTCGCTTCCCCTATTGTATAGTTTCAGATTCAACCAACGAACAGTTTGTCGCCAGTGAACAGGAGAATCGGATGACGGATATAGAAACCATAGCAAGCCTGGCGAAGCGTCGCGGCTTCGCGTTCCAGTCGAGCGAGATCTACGGCGGACTCGGCTCGGTCTGGGATTACGGTCCGTTGGGCGTCGAACTGAAGAACAACATCAAACGCGCGTGGTGGCGTTCGGTCGTCTACGAACGCGACGACATGGTCGGTCTCGACGCGGGGATTCTGATGAACCGGCTCGTTTGGAAATACTCAGGGCACGAAGAAACTTTTTCTGATCCTCTGGTCGACTGTCGAAAGTGCAAAGCAAGACTTCGCGCGGACAAGATCGACGGCGACAAGTGCCCCGCGTGCGGCTCTACGGATTTGACCGAGCCGCGTCAATTCAACCTGATGTTCAGAACCACAGTCGGCCCGGTCGAAGATGAGTCGGGATTGACATATCTGAGACCCGAGACAGCTCAGGGCATCTTCGCTAATTTCAAAAACGTGCTCGACAGCACGAATCGCAAACTGCCGTTCGGCGTCGCGCAAATCGGCAAGGCATTTCGGAATGAAATTACTCCGGGAAATTTCATCTTCCGTACACGTGAATTTGAGCAGATGGAAATCGAGTACTTCGTCAAACCTCCGCAGTCACTCAAAGCGGGAGATGTGACGGATGATCAATGGCACGATCGATGGGTCGAAGATCGTTACGACTGGCACATAGCGCTCGGAATGCGCTCTGAGAATTTGAGAAAGTACGAACAGCCTCGCACGGAGTTGGCTCACTATGCGAAGCGGTGTGTGGATCTCCAGTATCGGTTCTTCCCCGATCGCGACGACGAAGAGAAGCAATGGGATGAACTCGAGGGCATCGCCAATCGCACCGACTTTGATTTGAAGGCGCACTCGAAGAAGCCCGTTGACGCCGAAGGCAAGCGGCTCAACCCCGATTCGATCGCCGATCTCACATACTTCGATCACGAGACCAACCAGCACGTCTTCCCCTACGTGATCGAACCTTCGGCAGGCGTCGACCGAAAGGTCCTGGCGTTCCTGATGGACGCCTACCGGGAAGAAGAGGTGCGTGACGAGAAGCGAATTGTGCTCAAGCTTCATCACGATCTCGCGCCGATCAAAGTAGCTGTGCTGCCGCTCGCGAAAAACAAGCCCGAGATCGTCAGCCTGGCAAAGGACATCAAGTCGAAGCTTCAGCGAACCGGTGCGATGCGCGCGGTCTACGATGACACTGCGGGTATCGGGAAGCTTTATCGCCGCCAGGACGAGGTGGGCACGCCGCTGTGCGTCACCGTCGATCATCAATCGCTCGAAGATAATCAAGTGACGATTCGCGATCGTGACACGATGTTGCAGGAGCGAGTACCCATAGCCGAACTTGCGCGGATCATCGGCGGCAAGCTCGGGCTCTCGCTTGGGTTGTAGCCGGCACCTTTCCCGGCTCTTTCATAAGCCCTATTCTTGATCGCATGAATCCCCAGGTGCTGAAACTCGCCGAAGCCGTTCGGGACGCCGGAGGGCGAGCGATGCTCGTCGGCGGATGCGTACGCGATCGCCTGATCGGCATCGAGTCCAAGGATCTCGACGTTGAGGTGTATGGCGTCGATCCCGCTCGACTTCGCGAGATTCTCAAACAACTTGGCAATGTGAACACGGTGGGTGAGCACTTCTCGGTTTACAAACTCGTCGCACGAGATCAATCGACTGAACCTGCTCGTGTCGAAATTGACGTCTCGATTCCACGACGCGAGTCTAAATCGGGCCAGGGTCATCGAGGCTTTCTGATCGAGGGCGATCCTTCGATGACCTTCGAAGAAGCCGCGCGTCGACGTGATTTCACTATCAACGCCATTCTTTACGATCCACTGACGGATGAAACGGTCGATCCATTCGGCGGCCGCCGGGATTTGGAGAATCGTCTGCTGAAGGCTGTCGATGCCGGCACATTCATCGAAGACAGCTTGCGTGTATTGCGCTCGGTACAACTCGCGGCGAGGTTCGAGCTGACGCTCAATGTTGAGACCGCCGAGCTTTGCCGATCAATCGACCTCTCCGATATTCCGCACGAGCGCATCTGGGGCGAGTTTGAAAAGCTGCTTATGCTTGCCGAGCGCCCGTCGATCGGACTGAGCGTTGCGCTCGAACTCGCGGTTCTCGACAAGCTCTTTCCGGAGCTTCGCGCACTGGTTGGCCGTCAATCCGGTCACACAACCGGCGACGCGTTCGAGCACACGAAGCGCTCGCTCGACGAGGCGGCTCGCGCTTGCGCTGATCTGACGAAAGCTAAGCGACTGACCGTTATGCTTGCGATGCTCTGCCACGATCTCTCAACGGATTCGCAGACGCGATTGGGAGCACCTCTATCGATCTTAGAAAAGCTCGGCGTCTATAGCGTCGAGGGTTACGATGTGCGTTCGCAGGTACTCAGTCTCGTGCGAGAACAAAGTGCACCTAATCAGTTCTATGAATCACGCGAATCCACACCGGACGGTGCCTTCAGAAGACTCGCTCAAAAGGTTGAATTGGATTTGCTCTACCGCGTAACGAAAGCGTGCGCCCTCGCTCAGACCGGCGGCGAAAGCTCGATCGCGGCAGCAGAGTGGTTTATCGAGCGGGCGCGCGCCCTTGGCGTCGAGCACGAGCCATCCGAACCGCTTCTTCAGGGGCGTCATTTGCTTGAAGCTGGAGTCCAACCCGGTCCGGAAATGGGCCGCCTCTTAAAGCGCGTTTACGAACTGCAATTGGACGGTGAAGTCACGACACGAGACCAGGCACTTTCGGCTGCTCTGCGTATTCGTGATTCGAATTCGTAATTATTGACAAAGCACATCATGCAGATTAGACTGGCCACGTTTTAACAAGCTGTTTTGAAGTCACCGATAAGGGCACACCAGGAGCGATCCTGGGTCGCAAAGCCAAGGCCTTTTCAAGCGTGAGTTTCTGGTTCGTTTGCAAAGGATGACTGGCTGCCGAAGTGAAGTTGAACCAAGGCTCCCAACCGACTCAACTCCACTTTTTTCGTCCCCACGAGATTAACCCTCAGGCGCAAAGATCCGCCTGGAACTCAATCGAGAGTTCAAGCCCCGAGGTGTGGAGGATCGAATGAGATTGTCGGCAGGCCTGATGATCATTGCACTATTGGCGCTCATCGCTTCTGAAGCGCGAGCCCAGGAATCAAGCATCCCTCTAAACGTCGAAGCGGCGTCCGCGGCACTTCAACGAACGCCGGCGCTTGTAATCCATGAAGTCGTTACACCTGCGCGCGCCGACAAATCAATTCCACTCGTGGCTCCAAAGACACCGGGCGTGCAAACAAAAAATCCGACGCTCAAATCTCTGACTGCGGGCGCGACTTCCGTGGCCGCATCCGGCCCGCTTATCGTTCTTCCAGCGGCCGCTGCAATCGCCACGAGCGAAATTCAGTCCACCGGCAACGCCAAGTATGACGAATGGATCGCGCAATCCGCCGCGCGCAACGGAGTGGATCCCAACCTGATCATCGCCGTGATGCGGCAGGAGTCCGGGTTCAATCTGCGTGCGAGATCTTACAAAGGCGCGACCGGGTTGATGCAACTGATGCCTGCGACTGCACAGCGTTTCGGTGTGACGAACATCTGGGACGCCTCACAGAATATCGAAGGCGGCGCCCGCTACTTGCGCTTCCTGTTGGATTCCTTCAACGGCGACGTTAAGCTTGCACTGGCGGGTTACAACGCGGGCGAGAATGCGGTCATCAACTCCGGTTTTCGCGTACCTCGGTATCGTGAAACGCAGAATTATGTTCGAAGCATTTCAGCGCGTTATGAAGCCGGCAAGTACACGACCAAACGAGCCACATCATCGTCGCAAGGCGCGCCGAACGCGACCGTGTTCCCGGGAGGCGCAGCAAGCACGCGCCTGTCGAATAACTACTAGGCCGCTCGCATGATTTCATTCATCGTTCCAGCTTACAACGAAGAGGCGCTGATCGCGCGAACCCTTGACTGCATCCACGCAGCGGCAAAATTCTGTTTGGAAGCTTACGAAATAATTGTTGCCGACGATGCCTCCACCGATCGAACGGCAGAGATTGCCAGGTCACACGGCGCTCGAGTGATTCAGGTTAACCGTCGTCAGATCGCGGCGACTCGCAACGCGGGTGCTCTCCAGGCACGCGGTGAGATGCTGATCTTTGTTGATGCCGACACGTTGGTCAGCGAAGCAGTGGTGCGGGCCGCGATCGAAGCCATGAAACGCGGAGCAGCCGGCGGTGGTTCGGCAGTGAGCTTCGACGGCGACGTTCCTCGATATGCGAAGGTTATGCAGCCGATTTTGGTAAGAGCGTTCCGCGCGACGGGGCTTGCCTGTGGTTGCTTTCTGTTTTGCACACGAGCCGCGTTCGATGCGACAGGTGGATTTGATGAGTCACTCTTCGCCTCGGAAGAGATTTGGATGAGTCTCGCGGTCAAACGACACGGACGCTTCGTTGTGCTGCGCGAATCGGTCACGACCTCTGGAAGAAAGCTCCGAATGTACACGGGCAAACAGGTGTTTCGGATTTTCGGCGGCATGATGCTCGGTGGGCCGAAGGCGCTCAAGAAACGTGACGGCCTTGAATTGTGGTACAACGGCCGCCGTGATGATCCGTCGCCGTCAAAACCACTTCCCCAAACTGGTAACTGACTGCTCGCTTTCTTTGCTGTATACTGCACCCCGACGCCGCGCTGTGATTGAGTCCGGCAGTCCCCTGAAAGTTCGATAACGATTCATATGAACGTCGCAGGACGCTACAAGTTGATGGCCAGCGGAATTATCTTCGCGCTGGTCTTCTGCTTGACCGTGCGTCCGGTATTGAACGCCGCCGATCCCGAATCCTCAGCGAATGCCCCGAGCTCGCTGGCTGAGCGGCTCTTCCGCGATGCGAGTGATCTCAGCCGAGCAATGCACGAGCGGCCCAGCGACGAGCGAAACGCTAATGACTATCGACGCGCGCTCGATGCTTACGGGCAAGTCATTCGTCTCAACACCGACAATTATTTTTCGGCTGAGTCGCTCGCGCGGCGAGCCGAGTTGCTTCGCGAGATGGCTGACGCAAACGGTGATTCCGCTCTCTATCAACAAGCGATCGCGTCGTATCGCAGCATCATAGTCGAGCACCCGCATAGCTCATTTGTCGGCGATGCGCTGATGGGAATCGCGCAAATCTACGAAGAGAACCTGCAGGACCTCGACGGCGCGGCCGCCGCCTACCGTGAACTGATTTCTTATTTTCCAAAGTCGGTGCTGGCGCGTGAGGCGCGCGCGATGCTTGCAAGATTTGAAACCGAACTCGGGCGCAGACCCGCTGATGTCGTGATCGCCAACGAAAGCGCCGACCGGTTGTCTGGTTTGCCCCGGCTCACAAACATTCGCAACTTCGGCGGCCCCGATTACGCTCGCGTCGTAATAGACCTTTCCGACCAGGCTCATTTCTCTGGCCGCAGAGCTGGAAACAAGCTGAGCATTGAACTCAGCGATGCCGCGGTCTCGAGTTCGCTATACGGACGCCGATTCATTCTCAGCGATTCGAGTTTGCTCAAGCGCATCATGGTGTCCGCCGGCGCCGGCGCGCGGATCGACATCGAAGTTGGGTCGCTTTCTGATTATTCGACCTTCACGTTATCTGATCCCGAACGCATCGTGATCGACTTGCACTCGGCGGGCTCGATCGCGAAGCCAGCAACTCGAGACGTCGAACGCGGTGCGGTTAAGGTTGAGGTGAACCCTCGATCAACGCCTGCGATCGCAAAAAGCGAGGCTCGCGATGCGCAACCGCGAACAAGACGTTTGACTGCCGCTGATCGGAATCCGCTGATGGTGCTTCCTGAGATCAGCGAACCCATCGTGCCCACTGGCTCAGTTCCTCCGCCCACCGCATCCGACTCCGCGGCCGCGACCGCGCAAAGCCTGGCCGCGAAGATCGATGCCAAAGTTAACACATCACCGATAAAGCGAATCGTTATTGATCCCGGTCACGGCGGCCACGATACCGGCACGATCAGCACAGGCGGAATGCGCGAGAAGGATCTTGTTCTTGACGTCGCGCGCCGGTTGAAGGCCTACATCAAGAACAACTATCCCGATGTCGAAGTGATAATGACGCGCGAGTCGGATCGCTTCGTCGCGCTCGAAGAGCGAACGGCGATCGCGAATTCCAAACGCGCTGATTTATTCATCTCGATTCACGCGAACGCGAGTCCGTCTCGCGTGGCATCGGGCGTCGAAACTTTCTTCCTCAGTCCGGATCGAGCTCCAGCCGAAGACTTGCAAGCCGCCGCTCGTGAGAACGCACGCATCGCGAGCGACAAATCCGCCGACAAACCCGAGCCGATGTTCGCAAGCGTGACCGTAGGCAATCGAGTAAGCGAATCGCGCGAGCTTGCGCGCTACATTCAAGCGGGTCTCGTGCGAGGCATCGGAGCGCAGTCGCCTCGCACCGCTATGAATCGCGGAGTTAAGCACGCGCCGTTTGTGGTGTTGTTGGGCGCGGCGATGCCAAGCGTGCTTGCTGAAGTTTCCTTCCTGTCGAATCCAAAAGACGAAGCGCTTTTGCAGACCGGTCAGTTCCGTGAACGAGTCGCGGCATCGTTGTATGCGGGGTTGAATGCTTACTTGAAAAAGAATCGCGCTTCGGAAACAAAGGCGAAGTAAAGCTTCATCCCAGTATTCGTGACACCCAGCTTAGTAGGTCGAAGATCGAGGATTGTAGGCAGCCAATCCCAGAGGGATGACCTGTCGATAGAAGCTTCGCGCGGGCTTGTCTCTGTAACCCCTTTAGAAGTGACCTATGTTCCGGCAACAGGTGACTCCTAAAGGAGTCAAGTATCTCGGCCGCGCTGTCTTCTATAGACCGGTCATCCCTAACGGGATTAGCTATGAAGTTCCGGCGACTTCGTATGATGCCAGAACGCGAGTGACTACTCGTTAGTGCGCCGATTCGCTCCGAACCTTATTTACATCTCTCAAGCTAACATAACCCACAATCAATCCATTCGAATTTAACACCACCGCACGGCCAAGCACGTTGTGCGATAGCATTGACTGAGCCTCGCGTATCGGAGTGTTCGCGTTGATGAACATCGAAGCGTCAACTGGGCGCATCACCTCCCGCGCTTCAAGCCGTGGCCAATCTTCACTCTTCACTTGTTTCAATTCTTCGAGCAACAGCACGCCGTGGAGTCTTCGATCCAGCACAACCGGAAAACTGGTGTGGTAATTGTTATTCAGCACCTTGTCGATGAAGTCGGTGATTTTCATGTTCGGCGGAATCTGCACGACATCCTGATTCATCACGTCTTCGACTGTGCCGCGTTTCACTCGCCAAGGCCCGCGCGTGCGGCCTTCGGTTGTTCCGAGCATTAACGCGATCATCAGCCCGATGATCATCATCCACAATCCGGTGATGCCGTAGTCGGGAACCATAATGAATGAGTAAATGCCCGCCGCGACCAACGTGATTGCGATCATCAGCCCGGACCTGATCGCTAGTTGAGTCGAGGCACGAAAGTTCTTGTTGAAGCGCCACAGTATCGCTCTCAACACTCGTCCGCCATCCAGCGGCAAGCCCGGAAGGATGTTGAACCCCGCGAGAAACCAATTCACCAACCCGAGATGCCTGAGCACTTGTCCAATCGCTCGATGAGTCGTGCCGAACACAAACAGATCGACGGCAAGATAAAAGACTGTCCCGATCAGAAAGCTGGCGGCCGGCCCAACAACCGCGATCTTGAACTCCGACGAAGGCTGAGCCGGTTGCCCGTTCAGCGTCGCGAGCCCTCCGAACATATACAAAGTGATGTTGCCGGTTCCGAGTCCTTCGGCCCTCGCCATGATCGCGTGCGCAAGCTCGTGGGCTAACACTGAAACGAATAACAATGTAGTCGTCACAAACCCAAGCGCCCAGTACTGAGCGGTCGCGAGCCCCGGCGCTTCGCGAGGCAGGAGCCCCGAAGCGATCGCCCACGCATAGAAGGGAAACACCGGCAGCCAGCTATAGTGAGCGTAGATCGGTATGCCAAAAACGCGACCGAGATAAAACGGCTTGGGGTTGAGAGTCATTCAAGGAATCGGGTTTCGAATCTAAACCTACCCCACGCTTGACATTCATTGTTGTCGGCGGGGATCAAGATCATTGTACACGTCCATCTCCGGGTCATCCCATACGGCACGCTTGCCCGCCTGCAGCATCAACGAGCGTTTCTCATCCTGCGTCAGAGTATGCTCGTAGAACAATTCTTGTAGCTGATCATAGAGGTTTGCAGGCACGACAACGTATTCGCTATGCGTTTCAGGATCGGTGAGACGGATTGGTTGATCTTCCGAAGTCCGAACTGCCTCTTGAATATCTTTGGGTAGCGTAATCATATGGGCTTTCAATGCCGCGATTATTTCAAAGCGGAGGTGTGCCAGCAAGACAGAAATGAAGGCTCGACAAACACTCAGGATATCGTTCCCTCCGGAAATGTTCGCCGATCTAAACTTCTTCGGCACAGATGGGAAAATCGGAGCAATTCTTGATTCGCTTTTCTAGTGTTCAACCAAGTCTTCCCAAGGGACGATGGGAATCCGCCGCGGAAGCTTGATTCGCGGCACCACTTTCGTAACGAACTCTTCAAAATACTGTCTTTTGCCATCGCATCGCGGCAGAACGATCATAGCCAGATCATCGTAAGAGAAGTTGAAATTCTTCAATGACCTCCACTCGCGCTCGCAGTACAATGTGCCGAACTCATCTTCTTGGAAAGTCTTAACGTAAGCGACAAGCTTTAACAGCGAATCGAACGCATCTTTAACGAAGATGTCAATCGTCTCCGCTTCATCCTCGATAGTTTGCAACGTGCTTAGGATGTCAATCGAGTCGATCTGGTTGGCAAAGGGTCTGACGGCAACGTCAATTTCTCGCGCTATGCGCGTGATATCGCCGGAGTCAATGCCTTTTAGTGCGTACAAAGGATAGCATATCGAACGCACCGCCTCACCGTACTCGGGAGAGTAGAAGATGGGGTTGAATCCGTTGTGAATTGCCGCTGATCGGTGAAACCCGATAGCGAACTTGCCATACATGTGCTGATGATAGCCGAGATGTACTACGGGTATGTCAGCCAAGCAGCACACTGGAGCCGCAGGCATCGCCTCGTGCACGGTCCTTGTTCTTTTGATCCTGCCTGTTTGGAGACTGCTTTCTCCTCGCAGCAGTCGTCCTGACGATCTCCTCATACGTTCCGAGCTTCAGTAAACGGGATTCAATTAATTAGACAGAGATTTTCGAAAGCCTCCGCTGCTGGTTTCTGTTTTTTCGCCTGCCGCTTTTTCTGATCATTCCACTTCGGACCGCCAGTGAAATGCCACAGAATCTTTGAGACAGAGCCGGGGGAGAACTTAGGCGCTTTTGTCATGAGCAATTCTCAACGCATTCCACTGAAGATTCGCCGGTGACCCGCGATGATTCGCTGCTCGGCTTCGCGATTCACTTCCATCGTTTCGACGCCTCGCTCGAATGTGCCGCCGAGAATTATTCCGTCGCGGCGCGGAAACATATAAAGCCCTCCAGTCACCACTGCGTAATCGACTTCGGCTTGCGGCAGCAGCACGTGAAGCTGGCCTTTGATCGGCATCAGCTCGCGATCTCCGAACAACTCGCGCGCGCCAAGCCCCGTGCAGTTGACGATCACTGGTTCCGACAAAGTCGCAAGCTGGCTCGGTGTTGCAAACATCATCCGGCGAATTCGTCCGCCCGCGATGTAGAAATCTCGCAACAGCGTGTTCAGATAAATCGACGGCTCGATGAACATCGTGCTGAGCACCGCGACGTGCTTAGCTGGAAACGGATTCTCAGAGGGCTTGAGTGTTCGAGAAGCCGGGAAGAGATCATGCAGCATCTCGTGATCCCAGCTCTCTCCGTAGTCAGCGTTGCTCAATGCGTACTGCTCTCGCCAGCGCACCGCGTACTCATCTCCAGCGAGCAACTGAAATGATCGATGCGAAAAGCGCGCGGCTCGTTCGAACTGCGCATCCCACGCCGGCTTGCGATTGTCTTCATCGATCACCGAAGTCGGCGACCAGCTCGCGCCCGCGATGTTCGAAGTCGTCTCCGGAGGCATGTCCTTTGTGTAGATCGTGACATCGAAGCCGCGCCGTTGCAGAGTGCGCGCGGTCGCAAGTCCTATCACTCCGCAACCAATCACCGCGGCCGCGCCCGTCTTCGCCGATTCGCGAACAAGCTCAGCAGCGAGATAAGCCGTGCCCCACGACAGCGTGACTCCACCGCCGCCGTGTCCGTAGTTGTGAACCAGCACTTTGTCGCCGAGTGACTCGGCTCGCACAACGAAACCCGAAGGACGAAACGGCCGCAATCCGACTACGGTTCTGATCACTCGTTCGGGCGCTACGTTGACGGGCGTGAAGTGACGAAGCCGCTTGGGTGATCCCGTGGGCGGATCGATGACGTAAGGCCGAACGCGACGAGCGCAGGCAGAATTGAGTGCAACTCCGCCCGCGAGCAAGCCGACTCCTCGAAGCGCCTCTCTGCGACTTACTTTCGGCATCTTCAGACTGCCTCCATCAAAGACGACATTCTTTCAACGAGCTCTTATTCTACTTGCTCGGTTACACGAACACGCCGTGCCCCAGGAGCATAAGAAGTACGAATAGGAAGATTCCCACCTGTTGGTTCTTTTCATCAATCGACACTGACATCTCGACGACTCCCGGCTTCGTTTGCCGAAACTGAGGATTGAAATCCTGGCCCGGGTAGCTCGCTTTTTTCATATCATCAGAGAACGCCTTTAAGCCTTTTTCGCTTCGAGAGAGGTAACGAACTGTGGCAACCTTTGATCGAGCTGGATCAAAATCGAAAACGATGCCGATGGCTTGCGTATCAGGCCAGTTCGCCGGCGCCTCCTCTCCGCTAAGCGGTGATGATGGATCACTCTTCGCTTCATCCGCGTCGTAGTGACGCACTGCCCAGAATTTAGCTTCGGTATTGGTATGTTTCCATTCGGGCAAAGTCTCCGGCAGGGCTCGCCTGGCGCTGCGATGATTCATGCGATTCAACACGTCCGCCAGGAACTCCTGGTTGGTCGCGCACAACAATACATTCGGCGCCGGCATAGCGAAGAGAAGCTTCCAAGTGTCCTCTTCCAGTTTTCTTTCGAACTCTGCGACTCGATGCCCTCCGAGGTTGTGAAATACATTCGCCTGTGAAGTCATTTGATTGAGCAAAGCAGTGCGCTCCGGCAGATCTTGCTCAAGCACAACGATGCTGCACCCCTCGAATCTCATTCCGCCCAAACTTTTCGGCGCGCGAAATCGCCTGCTGCCTTCGACGTAATACGACACCGTGCGGCCAGTGAAATGTTTCAGGAACGCGCCGTCCTTGATTATTTCCAGGTATCCAAGAGGCACTTGGCTGAGCGCAAGTCCTATGTAGTCCTTTGGGGACATGTCTTCGGTTGGCTCGCCCGGTTTCATCACCTTAAAAGGTCCTCGCCCAACGGATACTGTCTCGGTGTCCTCGGGAAGCCACCAAAGAATTTCCTGGACGGAAGCCGCGCCGGACTTGCTTTCCTTAACTGCGCCGCCGGGCCCGGAACCTGCGCGTCGCCGCTGACCCTCGATTAACGGCTGGCATAAAGCGTTGAAAGTCAGGATCAATAGCGCTACCGAAACAAGTTTATTCATTATGCTGCCCTCCAATCGCTCCGGTATCAAAGAGGCGTTTGAAGTTGTCTGAGGTTATGCGCGCGAGGTCCTCGTCCGACATGGCTCGAGCGTCGGCGATGGCGCCCGCGGTCTCGATGACGTACGCCGGTTCATTCCGGCCGCCGCGATACGGCACCGGAGCAAGATACGGACTGTCTGTTTCGATTAAGATCCTGTCGACAGGAAGAAGTCTGGCCGTCTCCCGAAGCCCCTCTGCTTTTCTGAAAGTCACCACGCCCGAGAACGAAATATGAAAACCGCGATCGACCGCCGCTTCGGCAAACGAGCGTGTTCCGGTGAAGCAATGAATCACACCGCCAAGCTCTGAGTCCTTCCACTCTTCATCGAGAATCGCAAGCGTGTCCGCTTCGGCTTCGCGTGTGTGAATCGAAACCGGAAGCCCGCGCTCGCGAGCCATTCGCAATTGCTTTCTGAAGGCTTCGCGCTGCACCTCGCGAGGAGAATTGTCGTAGTGATAATCCAATCCGATTTCGCCCCACGCGATCACCTTTGGATGATGAGAGAGCTCCATCAGCCGCGCGTACAGATTGTCATCAAGCAAGCGAGCTTCGTGAGGATGAACCCCGACCGTGGTGTAGATGAATGGATACTGCTCGGCAATGCTAAACGCCGCGGCGTGCGAGTCGGCGGCGACTTCTCCATTTCCTACGCACACGATGATTTCGATTCCGGCGTCGAGCGCGCGTTGGATGACGGCTTCGCGATCGGCATCGAACTCTTTGCCTTCAATGTGCGCGTGTGAATCGATGTACATTGCTTGTTTAGGAGAGCAATGATACCACGTGTGGGTCATGTTGAGTTCGGAGTACAAGCTTTAGCTTGCTCTTAGCCGCCGGCAAGTGTCAGAGGCAAGCTTTAGCTTGCTCTTAGCCGCCCGCAAGTGTCAGAGGCAAGCTGAAGCTTGTACTCTGAACCTGACACTACAATAATCGCGCTTGACTCTATACTTAGGTACATAGTGCACAATCCCTGAATGATCGGAGGCTGTGGAATGCGTATCGGCGAAGTGGCAAGTCGCGCGGGCGTGAGCATTCAGGCTGTTCGCTTGTACGAGCGTATCGGTCTTCTGAAAAAAGCGAAGCGCCTTCCTTCAGGCTACCGCGATTACTCGATTGAGGTGGTCGCGTTCATAAACCTCATCAAGCGGGCGCAGCTCCAGGGCTTCACGCTTGATGAAATCAGATCGCTGATTCATCTGCGAGAGAAAGGCCCGCGGGCTTCCCGTGAAATGCGCGAGATTGCCAAAGCCAAGCTCACCGTGCTTGACCAGAAGATAAAGCGGCTGCGGGCGCAACGCGATGCCATCGAACACGGCTTGAACGATTGCCATTGCAGCGAGCCGTTTCCGATGTGCATGTTCACACGATTGGTTGACTCGAAGATCAAGCGACAAGGAGAGTGATTAATCATGCAAATAAGATTAATGCTGGTGCTGACGATGATTCTCTCCGCCGCGGCCCTCTCGGGTTTCGCGCCGGCGCTACAGAAAAAGACTGCGAAGTCTCAACCTCAGGCAGAGAAAAAAATGCCGGATGAAAAACAAAATGAAGACGAGATCCCGTTCGCGTGCAGCCTGACCGCTCTGACTGCCGCCGAGAGAGCGCATCACAGCGACTTGAGCAAAGAGCTGCATAGCGCGGTGAAGGACGTCCGCGAGTTGGACAACGGCTATGCGTTTCAATTATCTGGCGACGCTAAAACCATCTCGATGGTCGCGGAGTGGGTTTCGCTTGAGCGGCTGTGCTGCCCGTTCTTTACATTTCAGCTCGAGGTAGCAAGCGAGAGCAAACCGATGTGGCTGCGAATGACGGGCCGCGAGGGCGTTAAGGAGTTTATGCGAACCGAGTTCGGGATTAAGTGACAAGTGTGACCTCTTCAGCGTTCAAATCGCCCAGGGTTTCGCGCAAAGACGCAGAGATACGCTGAGACGCAAAGGGCTTTGATCCAATCCTCAGCGCGGCGTTCACCACTCAATGCCGTTTCGTGTATTATGTCGCCGCTATGAAATCAAAAGAGCCTGTCTTCGCAATGATCGCGGCGATCCTACTGATCGCGCAGTTTGGAAGTCCCAATGTGCTTCGCGAACCGGTCGACGCTCTTGCGGGCACAATCACGACTCGGGTCTACATAACGAACTCCAAAGGCGATGAGGTCACCGTCATCGATCCGGCGACGATGAAAGTCGTCGGCTCGATAAAAGTCGGAGCGAACCCGCACGGCATAGTCGCATCGCCCGATCGCCGAACGCTGTACGTCAGCGTTGAAGGAACCGACGAACTCGTTGCCGTCGACGCCGCGACTAACCAGGTCAAGGCGAGAACGAAAGTGGGACGCGCTCCCAACGAAGTTTCGATCACGCTTGATGGCCGCAAGGTTTTCGTCCCGCTCCGCAACGAGTCCGCGATCGACGTCGTCGATACAACCACGATGAAAGTCATCGACAGAATGAAGGCACCCGCGTGGCCGCATAACACTTATGTTTCGGCGGACGGGCGGCGGCTTTATCTCGGAACGATGGCCGGGTCGCGGATCACAATCTACGACACGGCTACGCATAAACAGCTTCGCGAAATCGCGCCCGGTGATTGGGTTCGCCCGATCGCGCTTTCGCGTGATGAGAAGCTCGCCTACGTCGCTCTGTCGAAGCTGCACGGCTTCGCGGTGGTTGATCTGCAAGAAGGAAAAACAATTCGCAGAATCGAGTTGCCGTCGCTCCCCGAGGGAACTGAGATTCCTCCGTATGACACGCTCACGCACGGGCTCGCGCTGACGCCCGACGAACGAGAGCTTTACGTGACGAGCATGGCGGGCAAGGCAGTTTATGCGTTCTCAGTCCCGGCGTTGAGACAGATCGCGAAGATCAACGTTGGTAAGTTCCCAAACTGGATAACGATCACTCCGGACGGAAAACAAGTCTGGGTGAGCAATCAACTCGACGACACTGTTTCGGCAATCGACACACGAACGAAAACCGTTATGGCTACGATCAGGGTGGGCCACGAACCAAAGCGATTACTGGCGGTGGATGTGAAGTTGAACAGCGGGCAATAGTCTAAGCCGGCGAGCCGTTTCGCGAACTACCTCGTAAACGGCTTCTGAAGCCGGTTTCGCGTCAGGGCCCCTCTTCTTGCGCCTTTCTCAGTTCGAGCCCACATCCGTGTTCGTCCTCATAGGAGCGCACTCGAGCTGTTTCGCTTTGGCGATCATGCTCGAGAGCGATGGGCCGCCATGCGAGACGGGTATTTGAAGCTGTTCTTCCAGGTCTTCGATTGTCAGGTCATCCAGAAAGACGTTACCCGCCTTCAGGCAAGCCTGCTCCGGAACAATTAGAAAGTTTCCTGAGATGGCCTCCCGATCGGCCAACACATCGCCTCCCGCTATCAACCCAGCGACCGTAACTTCTTCGCCGAAAAACCTATTCTTCAGGCCAACGACGTTGAGCCGTGTTCTATTTTTCTCGTTCACCGCGTTTACGTACCGGGACAGTATCGGGGAAAAAAGCTCACCGGTAACGACGGTGCCGCAAAGCGATCCCGGTTCGATTTCGAAATCAGACATGAGATCGCGCTTGAGCGTCTTATCGGCATCGACGATGAAGCGCCGCACCATCCCCACGCCGTCTTCAATTTGCGGATAATCCCCGTAGTGCGCGCGAGCGGGCAACGATACTCCCGCTCGAAGATAAAACTCATCGGCAAGAAAAACGAAGTTGGTTCCAAACCGCTTTCGAAAATCACGTTGCCACGGTCTGACTTCTTTTATCAACGCGCGCGCAAATTCATTCGTCACTGCCGTCATCCGATCTCGATAGTTGTGCAGCTTAGTGAAGACGACCGGAACCACGGCTACAGAATGAAGACGCGGATAAAGCTCCGCCAAGTCATTTATCGTTCTGCGAAGAACATCACCGTCGTTGATTGTCGGGCACAGCACGATCTGAGCGTGCAGATCGATGCCCGCATCCGCGAGGTAGCGCATCTTTGCCAGCACATCATCTGCTCGTTTGCGTCCCAGCAAGTACCGGCGAACTTCGGGATCGGTAGCGTGAACCGACACGTATTGAGGCGACAACCGCTGGCCAACTATTCGATCAAGCTCCGCTTTCGAGATCGAAGACATCGTCGTGTAGTTCCCATGAAGAAAAGACAACCTGACGTCTTCATCTTTGAAAAAAAGAGAATCGCGCGAGCCCTTCGGGTTCTGATTGCAGAAACAAAAAATGCAATCGTTCACACACTGGCGCGGTGAAAAATACTCGAAGTCGAGTCCCCAGATTTCTCCTTCGCCTACTTCGACGTCTATTTCGCGCGGCTCGCCCGTTTTATTGATCAGTTGCAAACGCACCCGGTCTTCGCTTCCGGTGTAGAACTGAAAGTCGAGGAAATCGCGAAGCTCGTTCCCGTTCACTTTCATGATCCGGTCGCCGACATCGATTCCGGCTTCGTCTCCAAGCGCGAATGGGTCGACTGCGGTCACGACAACGCCTTTGTCCTTGTTGAGAGAATTGATTGGATAGAGGGTTTCGAATAATTCCGTGTACATAATCGATGGGAGTATAGCAGAGGGGATTCGCCGGACTTTGCGAGGGAGACGCGACCGAAGCAATCACACCCGCGCGGGCAAGGAGCGAAGCCGGGGCCTCGCTCCCTGCGAGCGTTGAGTTACTTCTTGGGAGATCCTCCCTTTCCTTCGGCTTGCGCGCGAGCCTCGCCTCCGTCGACAACCAGATCAGTTCCGGCAGGCACGGTTTTGTGTACATCACCGCTCGGTCCAGGCTGGTCGATGGAGACAAGTGTCTGTGGAAGAAGCTCATCGACTCTATCGACAAATACAATCTCGAGATCGCGTAACGCTTCTTCGGGGATGTCCTTCAAGTCCGGCTCGTTCTTCTTTGGCAAAACGACACGCCGCATACCCGAGCGCCGAGCTGCAAGCACCTTGCCCTTGATGCCGCCGACCGGAAACACGAGACCGCTGAGAGTGATTTCGCCGGTCATCGCCGTATCGCTTCTAACGGGGCGCCCCGAACAGAGCGACGCAAGCGCCGAAACGATTGCCACGCCCGCCGAAGGTCCGTCCTTTGGAGTCGAGCCCGCCGGTACGTGTATATGCACGCCGCTGTTTCCGAACTTGTCGGCGCAATCCACTCCGAGCTCCGCCGAGTGGGACCAAAGATAACTCAACGCGGCTTTCGCGGACTCCTGCATCACCTCGCCGAGTTGCCCGGTCAACGTCAATCCCTTCCCGCCCGGCAGGAGAGTCGCTTCCACGAACAGAACTTCGCCGCCCATCTCGGTAACGGCAAGCCCGGTTGCGACACCGGCCGGCAATTCTTTGCGCGCCATCTCGTGGAAGAACATTTCGTGTCCGAGGTAGTCTTCGAGTTCCTCGGGGCTGACGGTGAACACATCGCCTTTGCCTTGCGCTACCTTGAGAGCGACCTTTCGCGCGATGCTGCCCACTGTGCGTTCGAGCTGGCGCACACCGGCTTCACGAGTGTAGCGGCTGATGATTCCCTGAATTGCTTCATCAGTGAATGTAAGCTGCTCCAGACGAAGTCCCGCTTCCTTGATCTGCCGCGGGATCAAATACCGCGTAGCTATGTGCAGCTTCTCTTCCTCGGTGTATCCCGATAGCCGGATTATTTCCATTCGATCACGCAGCGCGGGGGGAATCGGCGACAACGTGTTCGCTGTTGCGATGAAAAACACTTTCGAAAGATCGAACGGCAAATCGAGATAGTGATCGCGGAACGAGAAATTCTGCGCGGGGTCGAGTACTTCGAGCAGCGCGGAAGCCGGGTCGCCTCGAAAATCCATGCCCAGCTTGTCGACTTCGTCCAGCATCATTACCGGATTGTTCACCCCGGCACGCCGAAGCCCCTGAATAATTCTGCCGGGCATCGAGCCGATGTAAGTCCGGCGATGCCCTCGAAGCTCCGCCTCGTCGCGCATGCCGCCAAGCGACATTCGCTCAAACTTCCGGCCCATGGATCGCGCGATAGACTGGCCCAGACTGGTCTTGCCGACTCCGGGAGGACCGACAAAGCAAAGGATCGGAGCCTTAGTCGTCGGATTGAGCTTGATCACCGCAAGGTGCTCGAGTATCCGTTGCTTGATGTCTTCGAGATCGTAATGGTCTTCGTCGAGCACGGTCTGCGCATTATTCAGATCGAGAACGTCCTCGGTTGATTTGTTCCACGGCAGATCGAGAATCCACTCCAGGTAAGTCCGAATGACGTGGTAATCGGGCGCGGCGGCAGGCAAGCGCTCGAGCCGTTTGAGTTCGCGGTCGGCTTCTGCCCGAACTTCCTCGGGAAGGCCCGCTTTCTCGATTCGCTCGCGCAGAAGCACCGCCTCGGCCTGCTCGGGTTCGCTCTCGCCCAGCTCCTTCTGAATCTGCTTCATCTGCTCGCGGAGGATGTAATCGCGTTGAGCTTTGCCCAATTCTTCCTGCGCCTGATTGGCGATCTTGCTTCTTATCTCGAGCACCTCGACTTCGCGCGAGAGGTACGTATGCATCAGGTGAAGCAAGTCACTTTCAGTATTCGCCTCGAGCAGCGCCTGCTCCTGCGCGACATCCAGATCAAGCACCGAGCCCAGGAAGTAAGCGAGCCGCACCGCATCGTCGGCCTGGACGATGATGTTTCGAACTTCGGGCGGCACATTGGGAAGCAGGCTGAGCGCCTTTTGAATCAGCACCTGAATGTTGCGCTGAAGCGCCTCGACTTCGGGCGTTTTCTCGCGGATTGGCTCAGGAAGGATTTCAACACGCGCTTTGAGATACGGAGTCTGTTCGGTGAACCCGATTATGCGGAAGCGCTCCTGGCCCTGCACGATCAAGTGGAGCGCCTCTTCGGTACCCGGGGTTCGCATCATTCGATTGATAACCACGACCGTGCCGAACTGATGCAGGTTGTCGGGTTTTGGTTCAGTATCGTTATCTTCGCGTTGCGCGACGACGCCCAGCAGTTTCTCTTCAGTCGCAAGCGCGGCTTCCGCGGCCGCAAGCGACAACGGGCGCCCAACGGTCAACGGTGTAATCCCCGATGGAAAAATAACTATGTTTCGCAGCGGGAGTATCGGTAATTCCAAAGTTTTATTCTCTGTCATGAGTCCCCTACCTCTAAGTTCTTAGACGCAATTCAGGTGCAATATGAACCAACCGTCTCGGCTCTCCGTTTGAATCTCGGCGCGAGAGAGGTCGAACGGGAGTTTCAGAACGCGCTCGAATCGGCTGTAGGTTATCTCGAGTTGATGATAGCTCCAGCCTTCAGTTATCACGGTATCGCGTCTGACTCCGCGGACGATCAGCTTGTCGTCGGCAACCAATATCTCGACCTCATCCGGTCTGACTCCGGCCAGGTCGAACTTGATCTTCCACCCTTCCGGACATCGATACACATCGACAGCCGGTTGCCACAGCGGACCGCTCGGGCGGCGGTATTCGCTGCTGATTCGTTCAATGAAAACTCGTTTGCTTCTAGACATCTTTGCCTCGCTGGGAAGCGGCGCGATGCCGGCCGCGCGTTTCGGTCAGGATTGAACTACCAAAGGCCTTTGCTCTCATAGCAGGTTCACCCCCTTCACCGGATCGGGCGCCAATTCGCGCGATGACAGGACGGCATCGATGATGCCATAGTCAACAGCTTGCGGCGGGCTGAGTATGAAATCCCGTTCGACGTCGAGGTCGGCCTTCTCAAAGGATTGGCCGGTCAGGTTCGCCAGAATATTCGAGAGCAGCTTTCTCGTGCGCAGCAATTCCTCAGCGTAAATCTTGACGTCGGTCGCCTGCCCGGCTATGCCCTCGACCGAGGGCTGATGAATCAAAATCCTTGAATGCGGAAGCGAATATCGCTTGCCCTTCGTTCCCGCGGCGAGCAATATCGCGGCCATCGAAGCAGCTTGCCCCATGCAAATCGTCACTATGTCGGGCCGAATGAATTGCATCGTATCGTAGATCGCCAGTCCCGCGGTTATCGACCCGCCCGGGCTGTTGATGTAGATCGATATCTCGCGATCGGGATCCTCCGACTCGAGGTAGAGCAACTCGGCGACCACGATATTCGCGATCACTTCATCGATATCGGTACCGAGAAAGATGATGTGCTCCTTCAACAGCCGTGAGTAAATATCATAGTGCCGTTCGCCCCGGCCTGTTGTTTCAACGACTGTCGGTACCAGGTAGCTAGTCATGTCGTTTGTCATTTGTAATTGGTCATTTGTCATTGGTCATTTGTCATTGGTCGTTTGTCACTGGGTTTACGGGGCCAATGACGAATGACAAAGGACCAATGACCAATGACAATTAAAATCTCAACACCGCGCCGATGCCGGTGCCGGCCAGCTTAGACGCTGCGGCACCGGACACAAGGTTGATCCTGCCGCCCAGCTCGAGTACCCGATGCGAAGCCCGATTTATCAAATCGGGAATCGCCTCCAACTTCCCTTCACAAAAAGAACACCGCTCGTTCGTGTCCGAAACCAGCACGTGGCACCCGCTGCACTCTTTTCCCTCGGCCCTGAAATCGTGGGCAACCACCATGCGATAGACTCGGCCTTCCTGTATCGCGTCGAGTGTTTCTGAGATCCCGAGTACGGCTCGGTCGCCCTTCATCGCGGCAGTGATCATGCCGTCAACGATCTTTGCTTCGTCTTGCTGCTCGGCTCGCTCCTGCACTGCTTTCACCTCATCAGCGAGCCGTTCCAATGACGCATCGACCGGCGAAGAAACCGTTCCGATGATCATTTGCTGTATGCGTTTCGGAAGCGTGGCCGTAAACACCGATGTGGCCTCAACCGGTCCGCCAATGACGATTCTGCCAAGGCGCACGCGATCGATAATCGAAGCAAGTTCGTCGGCCACGCGTTTCGCATGCCACTGAACATGCTTGGTGTGATCGCGATCCATCTGCGTTTGAGACCATATATGATCCGTGCCGGTCGTTGCGTGTTTGTTAGGCACGTCGGATGTTATCTCAGCCTGAAGGTGGAGCCCGCTCGCATCAGAAATCAAAACACGCGCGTGCTGCTTGTCGATCAATACTACGGCTAAGCGGTCATGCTCCTCGATCACTTCGAGCAGCGGCCGTACCCATGGCTGCGCCGAGAATCGCAAACCAGCGGGAAGCTCAACTCTAAGATCTCGTTGCCACCAGAAGTCGCTTTTCGAATCGCTGAACACCACCAGCGCTTTTCCTTTGGGAGTGTAGTCAGCCAGGAACCGTCGCACTCTTTCGCATTCGATCTGGAACCGTTGTTTGTTGGCGGCAACCGAGTTCTGGGTTTCGCCGCACTCGCGAAACAAGCTGTCTACTTTGGTTTCGAACCCGCGATTCAAGTTTGCGGCATTCGACTGGTCTACATTGACATACAAACTGAGCACACACGAGTCGGGTCCGGGTTGATAATGCTGCAACTGACGAATGTCGTCGTATGAGATCATTATTTACTCCTTCTTCCTGGATTAAATGTTGCGGCCCGCTTGCCGGTCCAAATAAACGACTCACGTTCAATTCGCGGTCTGCGGGTTCCGCGCATAGTCCGGGAACATCTCTTCCAGAGTGATCGGCCTACCATTCTCGAGGTTAGCGTCCGGAGCGTCATCGGCCAGAAGAAAAAACTTGGCGGCCCCTTCCTGTGCGAGTCCGCTTCCAACTTTGTCAATCAACCGGCGAGTCAGCCGCGTGGGGAGGAAGATCATCAGTTCGGGATTGCGTTCCTTGTAACGGGCGAGCACTTCGGCGTCAGGCCAGACTGCGATGTTGAGCTTACCGTTTATTTCTTCACTGAAGAGCTCACCGTTTGCCCGCCGCAGTACAAACATCTCACCCATACGCCTCGACCTCCGCTATTCAGTCAATGATAACATACCGAACGCCGCGATCCGTACGATCAGCGGCTTGCTTCCGCTTCAGCCGCGAGCGGCGCAGATGAAAACGTTATCACGCCCCCGGACACACCCACGCGCACAACTGAACTGTCCTTCACTTCGCCCTTGAGAATCGCGCGAGAGAGAGGCGTCTCGATCTCACGCTGTATCGCGCGCTTCAGCGGCCGCGCGCCGTACACCGGATCATAGCCGCTCACCGCGAGATGAGTCTTCGCCTCATCAGTCAACTCGAGCGTGATCCTGCGTTCGGCCAACCGGCCGCGCAGACGATCAAGTTGTATATCGACGATTTTCTTCAGGTCCTCTTCGCTCAACGAGTGGAAGACGATTGTCTCGTCGACACGATTCAAAAACTCGGGCCTGAAATGATGGCGCAGTGCGTCGAGCACGCTCTCCTTCATCCGTTCATATTGATCTCCGCTGACCTGTCCTCGATATTCGAGTATCAAGTGGCTGCCGATGTTCGACGTCATGATGATGATCGTATTCTTGAAGTTCACGACTCGCCCTTGACCATCGGTGAGCCGCCCATCGTCCAGTATCTGCAACAGCACGTTGAACACATCGTGATGCGCCTTTTCGATCTCGTCGAACAGCACAACCGAATACGGATGCCGCCGCACCGACTCGGTCAACTGCCCGCCTTCTTCGTAACCGATGTAACCGGGCGGGGCGCCGATCAACCGCGCAACGGTGTGCTTCTCCTGATACTCGGACATATCGATTCGAATCATTGCGTGCTCGTCGTCGAACATAAACACCGCGAGAGCGCGCGCGAGTTCGGTCTTCCCGACGCCAGTGGGTCCGAGGCAAATAAACGAACCAATCGGGCGATTCGGGTCCTTGAGTCCCGAGCGCGCGCGAATGACCGCGTCCGCAACAGCACTGACCGCTTCATCCTGGCCGACGACTCGCTTGTGCAGATGCTCTTCGAGCGACAGGAGTTTTTGAAGCTCGCCCTCGAGAAGCTTCGAAACGGGAATGCCGGTCCAGCGGCTCACGACTTCCGCAATGTCTTCTTCGTCGACTTCTTCTTTGAGGAGCCGGCCGCGCTGTTGTTGCTGATCGAGTCCCTCTTCGTAATCGTGCAGTTGCTTATCGAGCTGAGTAAGTTTTCCGTATTGCAACTCAGCCGCGCGATTCAGATCGTATTCGCGCTGCGCCTGCTCGATCGCAACTTTGGTCTGCTCTATCTCCTCGCGAATCGAACGGATCTTCTGAACGGCTTCCTTCTCGGTTTGCCACTGAGCCTTGAGTTGATCGGCGCTCGCCCTGAGATCGGCAAGTTCCTTCTCGAGCTTCTCGAGCCGATGTCTGGATGCAACATCAGTTTCTTTTTTCAGCGCTTCACGTTCGATCTCGAGCTGCATCACCCGGCGAAGAATCTCGTCGAGCTCCGCCGGCATCGAGTCTATTTCGGTTCGCAGTTTTGCCGCCGCTTCGTCGACAAGATCGATCGCTTTGTCCGGAAGAAAACGATCCGAGATGTAGCGTTGAGAAAGCACCGCCGCCGATACCAACGCCGAGTCTTTGATGCGAACGCCGTGATGCACTTCGTAACGTTCACGCAATCCCCGGAGTATCGAGATCGTGTCTTCAACCGTCGGCTGGTCGACAACCACCGGCTGAAACCGCCGCTCGAGCGCCGCGTCCTTCTCGACGTGCTTGCGATATTCGTCGAGCGTCGTCGCTCCGATGCAATGTAACTCACCACGCGCGAGCATTGGCTTCAGCAGGTTCGAAGCGTCCACCGCGCCCTCCGCTGCGCCGGCCCCGACGATCGTGTGCATTTCATCGATGAACAGGATGATCTCGCCTTCGGACGCTTGAATCTCTTTCAACACAGCCTTGAGGCGCTCTTCGAACTCACCGCGGTACTTTGCGCCGGCGACAAGCGCTCCCATATCGAGTGCGACGATGCGCTTGTTTTTCAACGTCTCGGGCACGTCGCCGCGAATTATTCTTTGGGCGAGGCCTTCGACGATCGCGGTCTTGCCAACTCCGGGTTCGCCGATGAGCACGGGGTTATTCTTTGTGCGGCGCGAGAGCACCTGAATCACGCGGCGTATTTCGTCGTCGCGGCCGATCACCGGATCGAGCTTGCCGGCCGCGGCCATCTTCGTAAGATCGCGTCCATAACGCTCGAGCGCCTCGTAAGTGGCTTCGGGATTCTGCGAAGTGACTCGCTGATGACCGCGCACTTCCACCAGCGCCTTTTCAATCCGGTCGCGAGTGGCGCCCGCGGTCTTGAGCGCTCGCGAGCCTGGGCCTCCCTCGTCAATGATGGCCAAAAGCAGATGCTCGACGCTCAGATAGTCGTCTTTTAATTTTTTGGCTTCGTCTTCGGCCGTCACAAATAGCTTGTTCAGGCGAGCGGTTATGTAGACCTGGTCCACGGGCCCCGACGGCCCCGAGACTTTTGGCAGACGTCCGATCTCGCGCTCATTTGCTTCTTTCAGCGTATCGACGTTTACACCTGCTCGCGTAAGGATCGAGGGCACAAGTCCGCCCTGCTGTTCGAGCAGCGCCGCGAGCAGATGCTCAACTTCGATTTGCTGATTGCCGTTGCGAGTCGCAATCGTCTGCGCCGCGCGAACAGCTTCCTGCGCTTTCTCTGTGAATCTGTTTATGTCCATTCGTTCCTTCCAATCCGATTCACGAATCGCGAATCGCAAATCCTATTTTTCCAGTCCCGCGCGCGGCTTGAAATTGCTCGCTTCGGACAGCTCCTTATAAAGTTGAAGCTCGCGTTCCGTCGGATGCGTTGGCACTACGACTTTGAGCTTTACGTACTGATCGCCTCGTCCGCCGCCGCGTTTGTTCAGACCCTGAGCTCTTAATCTTAGCCGCTGCCCTCCTTGAGAGCCGGCGGGTATCTTCATTTCAATCTTCCCTTCGATTGTAGGCACTTCGATAGAAGCTCCCATAACTGCTTCGCTCGGCGAGATAGGTACTTCAGCGGTGAGATCGTCACCTGACACGGCAAAGAGCGGATGCGGCTTGATCTTCAGCTTGATAAACAGATCGCCGGGTTCACCGCCGCCCGATCCTTGCTGGCCTTGTTTGCCGACCTTGATGACCGAGCCTTCGCGCGCGGCCGGCGGAATGTTGACGTCGATGACCCTGGGACTCAATACCTGACCGGAACCTCTGCACGTGACACAGACAACTCCGGATGACGTGCCGGTTCCACTGCAAGTGGGGCACGCTCGACCGCCCTGCAGCGTGATGCGATGCCGCCCGCCGCGATGCGCGTCCTCGAGCGAAATCTCCATTTCAGCTTCCGCGTCCTGGCCGCGAGCGGATCCCGAGCGGGTTGAACGGCTCGAACGCCTGCGAGGCTCACCTCCCGCGCTCGAGGCTCTTCCGCCAAAGAGCGTTTCGAAAAAGTCGCTGAAGCCGCCGCCACCGAACACGCCGTTGAGATCGTCAAACTGCACGTTGACGCGGCCCCATCCCGGCGGAGCAGTGAACTCGGCTCCATCCTTCCAGTTTGCGCCGAGCTGATCATAACGCTTTCGCTTTTCGGGATCGGAGAGAACTTCGTTTGCTTCGTTTATCTCTTTGAATTTTTCCTCGGAAGCGCGATCACCCGGATTCAAATCAGGGTGGAGCTTGCGAGCGAGCTTGCGATAAGCCTGCCGGATCTGGTCGTCCGTTGCATCGCGTTTTACGCCAAGCAGCTCGTAGTAATCTTTGAACTTGACCGACATTCTCTCGGCAGACTCACCATCAGACCTTTATAAATCTGCAACGCTGTCAGCATAAAATATGAGCGCAAGATAGTCAAGTTTCCGGGGAGAATTGTTTTTTACGTTGATATGTAAACGAGTTAAGAGGTGACTTCGCGCAGGCAGGCTAGGCCGCAAAGGATTGATTGAAAGTGCGAATGTCCGAGGACAAGATCACTGCGGGGTTCCAAAAGCTGACGGATAGACTAAGGGCCGCAATCACATCGCCGTCTCAGCTAACGGCGAGGTGACTTGCGGCCCTCTGAAACGCACAACTCTCGTTGCTCTTAACGCAGTTTTACCCGCCGAATAAGGAAGTTCTCATAGTCGGCTACATAAAGGAATCCACGCTGACGGTCGATTGCCACGCCTCTCGGCACATTGAATTTTGCTTCCAGTCCCGGACCATCGCGCAGCTTTGTGCTGCCGCCTCCCGCGAGCACGGTCACGTTCCCGGCAGGATCGATTCGCCTGATATCATTCGCGGCAAACTCCGTCACGTACATCACGCCATCAGTATCGATCGCGATTCCAATGGGCTGAAACAGACGCGCCTCGCCTCCCTGAGCATCGGTCAGCTCGGTTCGTCCGCCACCCGCCACCGTGCTCACCCGCTTGTTGACGAGATCGATTTTACGGACGCGTTGATTGTTCATGTCGGTCACGAACAGGAATGCGCCGTCGAGGGAAAGCGCGATGCCGGTTGGCGTATTGAATCGCGCATTCGCCGCGACACCGTCGGCGAAACCGGGAACTCCGTTGCCGGCTACCGTTTCGACGACAGCCTGTCCGCCGTTCCTCACGATCCGCCTGATGCAATGGTTTCCCGCATCGGCGAAGTAAATCTCTCCGTTCGGAGCAACCAGAATATCGTCGGGCAGACGGAACGCAGCGATGTCGGCGGATCCAGCCTTAAAGCCCGCGATTCCCTCTCGAGTGACATTGAATTTCTTCTGCTTGTCCTTGTTTGTGACTTCAAACGTGGCGCCTGCAAAGGTATCAACCGTGATATCGCCGCCGGTTCTTTGAATCCGGCGCACAACGCTGTTGCCGTTCTCGGTAACATAGATAGTCCCACTCGCATCGACGGCCACTCCGCTTGGGAATGAGAACGTCGGAGGCTCGCCCAACGAGTTCCCCGAATCGTGATAACCTTCCTCGCCCGTGCCCGCTACGGTGCAAACCTCGCCGGTGACCACATCTATGGTCCGGATCGCGTGGTTTTGCTGGTCGGTTAAGTACAGCAGGCCATCGGGTCCGAAGTTCAATCGCCTCGGCCGAACGAAGTGGGCTTCCGTGGCGCTCACGCATCCGGTGTTGAATCCAAACTTGCCGTCTCCCGCGAAAGTGCTGACGTCGACATCCGCTGCTACTTCAAATGAGATTGGGTTTGCAGCGTTGCCGTCGCGATCCGTTATTTCTATGACGTGAATTCCCAGTGCGAGGTCATTCGGTATGGCAATTGTCAGGTGTCTGCGATTACCGTCGCGAATAGAAGTCTCTTGTCCGTCGATCAGCACGGTGGATTTGAGATCGAGGTTCGCGCCCCCCACGTCAACCGACGCCTTACGTTCACCGAGCCGAATGCGGGCAGGCGCGACGGTGTAGATGAACGGGGCTTCGGTCGGCGTCACAGCGAGGATCGAATCCTCGGATTGAATACCATCCTGCTCAACCCTCACAAAAATGCGGCCGGGCTGGCTCCTCAATACTCCCGGCACGGTTACCTCGAGGCGGCCGTTCTTGCCGACAGTGGTTTCCAGCGGCACATCGTTTACCACTACTATTGCGCCGTCTTTGAAGTCGCCGTGCACCAGCAGCGGAACGTCATCGGTCCCAACCTCAACGGTGTCCGGCTCGAGGAAGGTTATTGATGCCGGTTTCGGCACAACAAAGAAAATCTCAGTGTTGGATATGTTCCCCTTCTTGTCTCGGAGTGTTACAGGGATTTGCGCGGGATCGTTGAGCAGGTCATTGGAAATCTGAATGAAAACTCCATCGGGATGCTCCAGGTTTGGGACTGACCGCCCCCAGACCAAAATGTCCGAACCCGAACCGAAAGAATCAGTCGCGATCGACGGTGTCGCGCTCAATCCGACGTCCTCTTGAATCGCGTTGCCGTCGAGCCGAATCGTCAGGTCGGGATCCTTGGCCTGAACAGTCAGTGTCTCGGTATCGCTGGTCATTCCATCCGGATTGAGAACCTGGATGGAGTGTTCGCCGGGCGCCGCGATCAGCGATGCATCAACTTCAGCCAATAACAATTTGCCCTTCGGGTTTATCCGAGGAGACGCGAGCGCGACTCCGTCAAACAGAATATTGGATCCGTCTACAAAACCGCGCCCTTCAATTCGCATCGTGAAGGTCTGGGTTCCCGCGGTTATGATCTTCGGGCGCAGCCTGCGAAGCTGCGGCGCTTCTTCCTCGGCGCGAACAACGGAATGCCTGGCCAAATCCGGCCAAAGCGCCATTGACGCCACCATCATCACTGCCAACAAACTTACAACTGCTTTCCTCATCCTTCTCCTGTTCTTACTTCAATGAATGCGGGCCGCGGCACACTTTAACCAAACAAAAATGATCAGTCTGTTTTTCTTGATTGGGCTTCAATTTCGCGCCCGGTTGCTCTGATCAAGCGACATGAATTAGAAGCGGCATTCCGCGAAAGCTTGCATGAATTAATGCGAAGCTACCCTGTGTTTGTTATTGCCCGACGACGAGGAAAAAGTATAACTGGCTATCCGAACGTAGCACAAGATGAAGTAGGATCGCACTTAGCCGCCCGTGCTGGCGGTGTCCTAATTTCAAATCTCAAATTGCGTTCTTTGATCGTTGCTTTAAGGAGCGACACCACGCGACGGGGCTGCTACTGGCCGAACTTGTTCGCACGGTGATCAAGGTTCTGACCGTTCGGACGACGAGGGCAGATCGTTCGCGCGTCGCGGTCCAATCAAACGAAGCCAGGTTTCCGGGTAATCGCTGGCACCTATCGTCTTGATTTTTACCCCGATGCAGCGGCAATAAACGAGGGGCGCTTCCGTTTGATTCGGCTCTGACAGGTTTCTTGCCACTCGCGTATCGGCGAATCACGACATTGCCGAAGTGACCCGTTTGGTCATTTCTCCCGCCCCTGCGACAGTTCCAACGCATAACTATGCGATTGAAAATTTGAGATTTGAAATTCGGACACCGCCCCCGTGCTCTCTCGCGTCAGCCGCAACCGGATGATAGTCTCTAGCGGGAGGAAATCGTGAAAGTAAAGCGACTCGGGCGAACAGGTCTGAAAGTGACCGAGGTTTGCCTCGGAACCATGACCTTCGGATATCAATGCGACGAGCAGGCCTCATTTAAGATCATGGATACGGCTGCTGAACTCGGCGTCAACTTCATCGACACCGCCGATGTGTATCCTGTCCCGGTATCGCTCGAAACTGCGGGAAGAACCGAAGAAATCATCGGCAAGTGGCTTCACGGCAAGCGAGACGACTTCGTTCTCGCGTCCAAATGCCGAATGCAAATGGGACCCCGCCCCAACGACGCCGGGCTTTCGCGCAAACATATCCTGTCGGCGATCGACGCAAGCCTGCGGCGGCTGCAAACCGACTACGTAGACCTCTATCAGGTTCACGCACCCGATCCGGAAACGCCTATCGAGGAGACTCTCAGCGCGCTCGATTCAATTGTCAAAAGCGGAAAGGCTCGTTACGTTGGATGCTCGAATTTTCAGGCGTGGCAGTTGGCTAAGGCGCTGTGGACGAGCGAGAGGCTGGGCCTCGCGCGCTTCGATTCCGTTCAACCTCGCTACAACCTACTGTTTCGCGAGATCGAGCACGACCTGTTTCCATTCTGCCTGGACCAGGGCGTAGGAATGATGGTTTACAACCCGCTTGCCGGCGGATTCCTCACCGGCAAGCATCGGGCCGGCGCGCCGCCAGCCGAGAACACGCGCTTCGCGGTCGCGGGCGGGCTCTACATGGATCGCTACTGGAACGATGCGTCGTTCCAGGCGGTCGAGAGGCTGCGCGAATTTTTTTCGGCGCGTGGAAAATCGCTCACGCACGCGGCAATTGCCTGGGTGCTGAAACAGCCGGCGGTGACTTCGGCGATCGTCGGCGCAACGAGCGCGGATCAGCTTCGGGATTCGCTGCAGAGCATCAATCTAGAACTCGATCAGCAAGAGTCGGACGAATGCGATCGAATATGGTATGAGCTGCCGCGCACCCGCGATCCTAGAATCGCGCTGAGATAGATTTCGACGCCGGCACTGATGGGACTAGCGGAGGCACACAGATTGTTCAAGGTTGCTCTTGTCGGAACACACGGGGTCAATAAAACAACTATCGCATACGAACTCGCCGGCGTCCTCAAGCGAAAAGGGCGCACGGTGGAACTGCTCACCGAGATTGCTCGCGAGTGTCCGTTTCCGCTAAACGAAAGCGCGACCCGCGAAGCCTATCAATGGATCATCGCACGCCAGATGCAGCTCGAGCTCGAGAAAGCGCCGCGCGCCGATGTGCTGGTGTGCGATCGCTCAGTGCTCGATAACTTTGCCTATTACGTGCGGCGGTATGGTTGTAAAGGTGAAGAAGCCGAAGCGCTGGGAGCCTATTGCCGCTCATGGATGCGGACTTACGATTTGCTGTTGAGACTCCCGATCACTCAAGCTCTTGCTTCGGACGGATTTCGTTCGACGGATGAACAGTTCCAACGCGAGATCGATCTTTTATGCGACGAGTTATTCGAAACAGCATATAGCAAATCGACCCGGCCGGCGTACGTGCGAGGCTCGCTCAGCGCGGGCGAGTTGGCTGAATTGGTTATGCGGGCGTAATCATTCAACTTCAATGCTAATTACCGAAGCCATTAAAAAAGTCGTTGAACGCGAGGATCTCACCTCCGAAGAGGCCGAGGCGGTGCTCGATCAGATAATGACCGGCCAGTGCACCGACGCGCAGATTGCTTCACTCTTAACCGCTCTCAGAATGAAAGGCGAAACCGTAGACGAACTGACGGGTTTCGCAAGAGTGATGCGCCGCAAAGCCGCGCCGGTTCGGCCACAAACTCTGGTAAGCGCGCTCGGCGGCACTGAACGCGAGGCGCTCATCGACACTTGCGGAACCGGCGGCGACGTCAGCGGGAGTTTCAACGTTTCGACCGCGACCGCTTTCGTAGTCGCGGGCGCAGGCGTTCGAGTTGCCAAGCACGGCAATCGCTCGGTGTCGTCTCAATGCGGGAGCGCCGACGTGGTGGAAGCGCTGGGCGTCAGAATCGAGCTACAGGCGAATCGAATAGCGCGATGCATCGACGAGGTGGGTATCGGGTTTCTTCACGCGCCTCTGCTTCACGACGCGATGAAGTATGTTGCGCTCGCCCGCAGACAGATGGGAATTCGAACGATCTTCAATATGCTTGGCCCGCTTACGAACCCCGCGGGCGCGAACACTCAGGTAGTTGGTGTTTATGCGGCAAACCTTACTGAGCTATTGGCGTGCGTGCTTGGCGAGCTTGGCTGCACCCGGGCTCTGGTCGTGCACGGCGGCGACGGGCTGGACGAGCTAACGATAACCGGCGAGAGCAAGATAACCGAATGGAAGAACGGCGAGTCGACCACGTACTTCGTGGTCCCCGAAGACTTCGGTTTGACGCGAGCTCAGTTGTCCGACATTCGCGGCGGCGACGCGCGTCAGAACAGCGGAATTATTCTTGAAGTTTTGAAAGGAACGCGCGGCGCAAGACGAGACATCGTGCTCTTGAACGCGGCCGCGGCCTTTGTCGCGAGCAGCAAGGCAAACGATTTGAGCGAAGGAGTTCAAATTGCCGCGAGATCGATCGACAATGGAAACGCGCTCAGAAAGCTCGAGCACTTAATAGAGTTCACGAATCAGTAAGCGTCGAGTGAACAGCGTTCATCCACCGAAGAGCAACCATCTTCTTTTCTTTTGTGGGACCGTCGCGGACAATCGCGTCGGTATCGGTCTTCCTTCAACTACGGCGGCGGGATTGTCGTTAGCGATCGCTCTCGCGTATTCCTCTCCAACGATCTCAGCGGTGATGCTGACGGCATTCGACATGCCGGGGAGTCTGTTGCGGGTGTTGTGGCAATCACTCGCGATGAAATGTATCAGGCCGTTCTCGAGCATCACTTTCGCAGCTTGTTGAACCTTCTTGCCGAACTGACCGGTAATCGAACCCGTGTCCATTTGTCCGAGCACCCCGCCATCGACCAGTTTGTAGAAACGCTCGGGTTCGGAGATCAACATCATGTTTCGTTCAGGGTGAGCGATGATCGGGGTTATGCCCTGATTCATCAGCTCGAACAGCAAATTGTCGCTTCCGTTTGGAACAAGCGCGTGCGGGAACTCGACCAGCGCGTACGGTCCATCCGCGATTGTGGGCGCGCTGTGCGTCTGACAAAGTTGTTTTATGAGTTCGTGTGTAAAGCGCAGTTCACAGCCCAGCACGATCTTCGGGCTGCCTTTCAGTTGCTGATTGAGATCGGCAACTTTTTGCCGCAGGAGCGCGGGATCATGTGTGCGATGCAATCCGTCGTGGGCGTGCGGGGTCGCGACCATGACCGTGACGCCGTCCTGAGCTGAAGCCTGGCACATCTCGACGGATTCTTCGAGGCTGTGAGCGCCGTCGTCGACTTCGGGTAGGATGTGGCTGTGAATATCGACCATCGGAATTCCTCACATGCTACGACAGAAGTCCTAACTCTACAACGCAAGGCGTGCATGCCTTTCGGTCTCTTCGAATTGGCTGTTGCTGCGCGCGTCGATTTCAAGCTGCTGCCCATTGCGAATGCGTTTCTTCCCTCACGCAAGCCAGCGCCGCTATTCGACGCTGCTGCGGCAGCAAGGGCCGGCCGACTCAAAGCCCGTGCCCAGAGCGAATGGGATGCCTTGCAGCAGGAGTTGTGCGGGTAATCACCGTCATAAGTTCATCAAGGTCAGACAAGAGGGGAACGGCGCCTGATCATAAACGAGGTCAGGAGGCGAATCTCTTTCAGTTCGCCAGCCTCGCTCTCTTTCCGCTGGCCATTTTTTGATTTTCTGCTAATCTTCTCGCGAGTCACCGGAATGAGCACCAAATCCCGGACAAAATCTTCAGCCAAAAAATCGCTGGCAAACGAAGTGCTGGCCGTCGTCCTGATCGCAGCCGCTGTTTTGCTGCTCTTGAGCTTGTTCAGCTACGACTCTCGTGACCCAAGCCCTAACTCTGTTGGGCCTCAGCGTGAGCCTCACAATCTGATCGGAGTTGTCGGAGCTTTTATCAGCGACGTCTTTCTGCAATGGTTCGGGCTCGCGTCGCTTTTGGTCCCCGCGCTCTTGATTATCGTCGCGTTGCGCGCGTTCTCTACAAAAGACCCGGGCTTTCCGGCTCGCAAAGCGATCGGAGCAACTCTGTTGCTGATTGCCTTCTCGGGATTTCTGGCGCTGTTTCCCGAGATCAAGATTGGATTGCTTACCCGCTCATACAACGGCGGTGCGATTGGTCACATGATCGAAAGCGGGCTCGCGGGTTTCATGAGCACGGTCGGCGCCGCAATCGTGCTGACCGTTTCATCCGTGTTGACGCTGATGCTGACGATGGAGATCTCGCTCGCGCGCGTGGCTGATTGGATCAGGCGAGTGAGAGAAGCGCAGGCTGAAATCAATCAAAGCAAGCCGACGTTGCTTTCGCGCTTCAGCGCGTGGTGGGCCGAGCGAGCCGAGAAGCGTGAGGTGGAGCTTGCGCAGCGGCAAGCCGCAAAAGCTGAAGAACAGAAACGCCGCGATGAAGAACGAGTCGAGCGTGAGCGCGAGAAACGGTTGAAGCAGGAACAGGATCACATAGAGCGCACTCGGCGGATCGAAGAAGCCCGCCGCCTGAAAGAAGAGAGTGCGCCGGCTAGTTCCGGCCCGCGTGTTGAGGTGGTCACTCCCGCGCCCACACCCGAGATCGCGATTGCCGGGAGCGGCATGGCAACCGCCGCCAGAACTCGCCTTGCAACCGAAACAGTCGAGACTGTTCCGGCCATTACACCAACTCGACTGCAAATGCGAGAACTCGTGCAGGAGCACGCATCGCGAGTTGAACAGATCAAGGCCGGCCACGCCTTCCAGACTGACGTCACGATGGACCCGACCGTGGCTGAGATGATCTCGACCGCTTCGATCGTTAGAACCGTGACGACCGAAAAATCCGAGGCCGAGGGAAAAGCGGCCAAACAACAGGCGCGCCGCAAGCCCGCTATCGAAACACTCGCGGGGTACACGTACAAGCTGCCGACTCTCGATCTGCTGGAAGCTCCGATAGGGCACTACGAACAGGCCGAGGAAGAGCTGCGCGAGCGCGCCACGATACTCGCCGAGAAGTGCAAGGAATTCGGGGTAACCGGGCACATTCACCGCATCAATCCGGGGCCGGTGGTTACGACGTTCGAGTTCAAACCCGATCCAGGTATCAAGTACAGCCGAGTCGTGGGTCTGGCCGACGATCTGTGTCTGGCGCTCAAGGCCGAATCGATTCGCATCGATCGAATACCGGGCAAATCAACGGTCGGGATTGAAGCTCCGAACGCGAAGCGCGACACGATCTCGCTTCGCGATGTGATCGAGTCGCCAAAGTTTCAGCAGTCGCATTCGAAGCTCACAATCGCGCTCGGCAAAACTATCAACGGCGAGGAATACATCGCCGACCTTTCGAAGATGCCTCACCTGTTGATTGCCGGCGCTACGGGCGCGGGGAAATCTGTAACGCTCAACGCAATCATTTGCTCGATTCTATACAAGGCGTCGCCCGAAGAAGTGAAATTCATTATGGTGGATCCGAAGCGAGTCGAGCTTGGGCTCTACGAGGGCATTCCTCACTTGCTGACGCCGATCGTGACCGATCCAAAGCGCGCTTCGAATGCGCTGAAGTGGGCGGTGAACGAAATGGAATCGCGCTACCGCCAGCTTGCGACGCTCGGCGTGCGCAACATCGAGCAGTTCAACCGGCAGGTACGCGAGATGACTCCGCCGACGCTCTTCGATGATCCGGCGGAGCCGCTGAAGCCATTGCCTTACATCGTCATCGCGATTGACGAGCTTGCCGACCTGATGATGATCGCTCGCGCTGAAGTTGAGACATCAATTGCGAGGCTTGCCCAAATGGCGCGCGCCGTTGGGATTCACCTGGTGCTTGCGACGCAGCGGCCTTCGGTCGACATCATCACCGGAGTCATCAAGGCAAACATTCCTTCCCGCATGGCCTTCCGCGTCTCGTCCAAAGTCGACTCGCGTACGATCATCGACTCGAACGGCGCCGAAGCGCTGCTTGGGCAGGGCGACATGCTCTTCCTGCCGCCAGCCTCGTCGCGGCTGATTCGGGTACACGGTTCGTTCAACAGCGAGGTCGAGATCAAAGGGATCACCGACTTCATCAGAAAGCAGGCCGAGCCCGACTACAACGAAGAAGTCACTCTCAGCGAACAGGAAACGATGGAGGGCGACGGTTTCGAAGGTGAGCAGGACGAGTTATTCGATGAAGCGCTGGCGATAGTCACCGACATGGGACGAGCTTCGACTTCGGTGTTGCAGCGAAGGTTGTCGATCGGATACGGGCGCGCGGCAAAGATTCTGGATTCGATGGAACGGCAGGGATTCATTGGCCCGGCCGAGGGGTCAAAGCCTCGCAAGGTCCTGCAAGGCGCATATGAATTTCGCGAGCGTGTCGCACAGCGGCTCGAAGAAAACTACGATTGAGTAGCACAGCAAGGGGTTCCAGCCGGGGCTCTCGCCGAGTTTTGCACAGGTTTTCAGCAATTCGGCCTTCGTGGCCTGAAAAGAAATTGAAAAATCCCAGCGAATTTGAGTTCCGATGCTACAAATACAGAAATAATTTAGCTTAGGGACGCGTAACGGGTTTGAACAAAATGTGTGCAAAGTGCTAAAAGTCCGCGAATCTCAGAGCTTTGCGTCCCGAAAGCCCTGGGTTTTCAACAGACTTTTCCACAGAAATTGTGGAAACCAGGGATCGCCACTGAGGAAATCGATTCGAAGGAGCACGGAATGTCCATGATCAGATTTACTGCCAACCATCAGGACCTTTCAACGGATCGCGGCTATCAATTCAAATTTCTCTGCGACAAATGCGGCAACGGATTCATGTCGCGCTTCCAGGCTTCAATCACCGGGACCGCCGGCGGACTTCTGCGCGCGGCCGGAGATATGTTTGGCGGAATCCTTTCGAGCGCGGGCAACAGCGCTTACGAGATTCAACGCGCTGTTGGAGGCAAGGCTCACGACGCCGCTTTTGAAAAGGCGGTCGAAGAGGCGAAGGGTTATTTCAAGCAATGCACTCGATGCGGCAAGTGGGTCTGCCCGGACGTATGCTGGAACGCGAAAGCCGGATTGTGCGAAGCGTGCGCGCCGGACTTTGAGGAGGACTTCGCCGCGAAGAAAGCTCAGGCTATGAGTCAGGCGGCCCAGAATCAACTCTACGAAAAAGCGCAGCAAACCGACTACACCTCCACAACTGACATGAGCGCGGGAGCAAGTTCCCCTGCGGCGACGCTCGCGTGTCCTTCGTGCGGAGCGAAGACGACCGGAAGCAAGTTCTGTCCGGAGTGCGGCGGACCACTTCAAATAAAACTCACTTGCCCGGGTTGCGGAGCTCAGCCGGAGCGCGCGCCGAAGTTTTGCCCCGAGTGCGGGGTTAAGATGCCATTAAGATAGGTCATTAGTCCTTGGTCATTGGTCATTAGTCATTGGTTATTGGTTATTAATCTAACGAGTTTGACCAACGACTAATGACCAAGGATGACCAAGGACTGATGACCAATGACTAATGACTAATGACAATTTGACCTGGGACTAATGACTAAACCCAACATCGCGGCTTCGAGTTACTTAAACGCGGCCCCACTTTGCTACAGCTTCATAAAGGGTGAACAGAAAGAGCGCTGTGTGTTCCTGTCGGATGAGGCGCCCGTGCGCTGCTCTGAACTTCTCGCGAACGGAAGCGCAGATGCAGCGCTCATTCCCGCCATCGAGTATCAACGCATCGATAATCTGTTGATCGCTCCCGGCGCGTGCGTGGCTTCGAAGAGCACGGTAAGAAGTGTGCTGCTGGCCTCGCGAGTCCCGATCGAAAAAATAACTTCAGTGGCGCTCGACACGTCTTCGCGCACTTCGGCTGCGCTGATTCAAATTATCCTTCGACGTTTCTATGGCATCGAGGCTTCATACGAAGCGGCCGCGCCGAAGCTCGCAGACATGCTCGAATCAAATGACGCTGCGCTGATGATTGGGGATCCGGCGATGTTGATCGATCGCACAGGACTTCACGTTTATGATCTGGCTGAAGAATGGCGAAAGCACACCGGTCTCGCTTTCGTGTTCGCATTCTGGGCGATCAAGGCCGATTCGGTTTCGTGGAATGAGAGTGGAATTGACTTCGCGGCGGCGAAGGTTGAAGGCCTGGCGCATGTGGGAGACCTGGCCGACAGCTACGCCCGCAGCCTTGGACTGCCGACAGACGCGTTGTTCAGATACTTAACTGAGAACATTAGCTACGATCTGGACGAGGAGAGCCTCGAGGGGTTGAGACTTTATTATCAGCTTGCTGGTGAATGCGGGCTGACCGGCAAGGCTCGCGAGATGGTCTTCCTGGACCACACGCAGTAACGCGAGGTTACTGCGGTGTGTCGCTTTGCTGAGCCGCCTGCGCGTGTTCCGTGCTTTCATCGACTGTGTATGAGCCGAGAATTCGCCGGCCTTCTTCGCTGCGCGGATCGATCGTGCGAATGTGCTTTCGTCCTTGCATCTCCCAAATGGCGGTTACCACGCCTTCCTTCTCAACGGCGTGATAGGTTGTTTCGTTCTCCGACATCTAATCCTCCTGAAATTTGATTGGTGTGAATAGAGGTTGATTCTAAGAGGCGAGGCTTGGATCTGTCCAGCAAACCGTGATTCACCGGCCGTTGCGGCACGAAGTTGCCGCTGCAAAGAATGCTAGGGAATAAAAGAGAGGAGGTTTATCAGGTCGATATCGTCCGGCTCCGGAGGAGAGGTCATCCCGCGTGGGCCCGGTTCCTTGTTCTGGTCGTTCTGTTGTTCTTTCATCTCGCGGCGCATCTCTCGTTGAAGCTGATGGAATCTCAAGACCTGATCCGGCGTCAGAACACCACGCACTTGAGCGCGAACCCGTGAGTCCAGCCTGATCTTCTCGGCCTGTGCCGTCGCAAGATCCTCGGTGGCCCTTCGAACTTCAACTTCGCTATACGGCTCGCTCATTATCGCGCGGTCGAGCGCCTGCCGGGCTTGCCTCAGACGCCGGCCCGCCGAGATGACTTCGTCCTCGTGACTGCGGCGAATATCCTGCATACGAATGCGCTGATCAGACGAGAGCCCGATCGCTTGCATCACTCGCTGCTGCAACTGTTGTTTTCTGACCAGGTTTGGATTGACCCCTCGGCGAGGGCCCAACGGTGGAACGCCAAGCGGCCGGTTGATACCCCGCTGACCTGGCGGGATTCGATTGTTGCGCCGAATCTGAGGATCGCCCACAGGAAAACGAGCCGCTCGCAGTTGTGCGGAAGCTTCGACCGAAACGATCGGAAGCGAAACCGCGAGCAAGAAAACCGAGAAGATCCTATTCATAACTGATTACCGCTCGACCGCTATTGTACATACATTAGAGCACGAACCCCGCGCCGGAGTTTGGATTATTCTCGGAGACTCATTGTTTGGCAAGCTAATCCCAATAGAGGTGTCCCTCCGCTTTCCGCGAACGAATCCCTGAATATTGCTGAATCGGTTTGAGAACGTATTCCGTCTTATTAGATACCTGGGAATAAACAACACCCAGGAGGCAACTCATGAAAAGTGTCCCGATGAGGCGGAACCCCTTTGCCGGGTTTACTGTGATACTGATGCTGGTTAGTCAGCCGTTAGGCCAATCAGCGAAAGCCAATCCGCGAAAACCGAATCAGACAATCGCGCAGAGTCAAACAACCAGACGCGTGTCGTTCGTCAAAGCAGTTGTTATCGATGATCGCTTCTCGGCGCTAAGACGAGAACCCAGCTTGCAATCAGAAGTGATTCACAGGCTCAGGCTTGGGCACACCGTGTACATCATTCATCCCGGCAACGAGGAAACACATTCGGCGTTCTGTAGAATCGCAGCGAGCCGGCGGACCCGCGGGTGGATCTACCGAACGGCGATCGCAGTTCAGGGGCGCGCCGGCGAAGACCAGCGAATCATGAAGCTGATCGAAGGAACGAGCGACGGCTTGGAGCGCATCGCGCTGTGCCGGATTCTCATCGAGCGCTTCGGCCAATCACCTCTGGTTCCGCGCGCTCTTTTGATAATGGGTGACGAAGGCGAACGCGCGGCGGAAACATTGACTCAACGCGCACGCAAGCGCGTCGGCGAAGCGGCGGGCGCGAGTGCGATTTCAGGTTTGCGCGATCTCTATCTGAATGATTCGACCCTTGATCGTTACAGCAAACTGCGAATCGTCTTCGACTTCAACGAACAGACCAGGGAATACATCTACGACGGGAAAGCATATCGCGACCTGGTCAGCCGCTCGCCACATTCGGAAGAAGCATTACTCGCGCGCCAGCGGCTGGGCCGGTTCAAAGACAAGAACGCGAGCCGTCAGTGAGGAATATCGAACCGTTTTGCTCCGAACTTTCTTTTGGCGTGTCCGTCTGAAATAGCTTCTTGCAAAACCGTTGCGTTTCGGTTTAGATATTTTTCGTTGAGTGGCGCGAAAGATTAACAGAGCTGACGCGACAAATCTGGAGGACGATAAAGATGCCAAGAGGGACTTGCCCCGAATGCGATGCCGAAGTGCAGGTCGATGAAGACACCGATAAGGGCGATGTTGTTGAATG
>Ga0070705_100000053_pt1 | contig 59786 bp, 82 predicted proteins | sample KBSK5253metaG_FD_65455 | JGI IMG/M metagenome (GOLD analysis project Ga0070705, IMG submission 65455) | Corn, switchgrass and miscanthus rhizosphere microbial communities from Kellogg Biological Station, Michigan, USA - KBS K5-25-3 metaG | ecosystem: Host-associated > Plants > Roots >... | reverse complement strand
TGAAACCGCTGGACGCGGCACAGGCACGGCGCTGTTGGGTGCTGGCATCACGCGAGGCGGATTTCACCAGGTCATTCTGCCGCGCACGATGGCTGAGGTTGCCAGAACTCCAGACGTTGGCCCTGCGTCGGTGATTGAGCGCCCACCGATTTCTCCTGAGAATTTGCCAGCGCCAGAGACGCTGACGCAAGAGCCGTCAGGATTGCGTATTGTTCCTCAAGAGCAACCCAGACCAGTGCCACAAGGCGGGATTGCGGCATCGGCTGAGATGCTGGAAACACTTCCAAAGCCAACCGTCGAGGAGCTTGCCGTCAACGAACTCACCCGCAGCGCTGGCGACGAGATGAAGCGCCTCGTCGCCGAAGAAGGTAAAGCCGTCGAGCGCACCGGAGAAGCGTTGCCCACACCCGCTGAGCAAGGTCCGGTGAGCGTCGGCTCACTTCCCGCGCCAGAGACGCTACCGCTTCAACCCTCTGGCCTGCGCATGGCCGTCGAGGAGGCTGTTGCCGAGGCCAAAGGCGGCTTGCCCACCGCCGAACCGACCCTTGACCTGTTGCCCGCCGCCAAGGTCGAAGAACTCGCCATCAACGAGTTGCTGCGGCAAGGCATCGAACGTGGTGCCGCAACGCAATTCGTCGAGTCACTGGGCGATGCCATCCGGCGCGTGAAAGATTACCCGCGTGCTGCCGCTGAGAAGATCGCGCAACAGATTGCCGAAGGCGTGAAGGCGATGGTTCATCCTGATAAACCGCTCACGGCGAATCAGGTCAAGATCACGTATGACGCTCTGACAAAGGCAATCACAGAGAATCGTCTTAGCGAAGAACGCCCCGGTATCATTTCCGGTACAGGCTTGGAGAAATGGGCCGATGCTACGATCAAGGAAGGGCGCGGGCGTGTGAGCGTCGGCCTCGACCCGGTTCAACTCGCCGCGTACATCGTCAAAGGCGCGGCGTTGCTGGAACGAGGCATCACGACCGCCGCTGAGTGGACCGCTGCGATGATTAAGGAATATGGTCCGCAGATACGGCCGTACCTGAAGCAAATCCGAGAACAAGCCGACATAACAAGGGCAGCAATGTTCAACGCTGCCGGAAAGGAATCAAATGCCGTCCGTGACTCGCAAGCAGCAAAAGTTCATGAATCTATGCCTTCATCATCCCGAGAAGGCGCGGGGCAAGTGTCCTCCGAAAAAGGTGGCGTACGAGTTTCGCCATCTGAAGAAGCAAAGCCCCAAGTATCACTGAAGATGGCGGAATCGCCGGCGACCGGCGCAACCGACGTTGCCGCACCGCCCGAAGGTCCGGCGCGTTCAACTTGGGACGGCTTGCAATCGTTCCGCAAACGCCTGCAATTCACGTTCAAAGGCTCTGCCACGAAGAAAGACATTGCTGGTTGGACCGATGCCATTGAGAATAAAGCCAAGCTCTACGCCCGCCAGCAAGGAAACGATGTTCGTGATGTGCTCGCGTCGGCGCTTGGCAAACCCGTCAAACGCCTGACGCCTACCGAAGAAACCGCGTTGACGTTCACGGTCGAGGCTGGCGGTGACGCGAACAAACTGACCTCTGACTTGGAAGCGTTGCGAGCGCACGAATCCAAGCCTGACATTACCAATCGCAAAGAGACCAAGGAAGCAATCAAAGCCGTGCAAGAGGCGTTGACGAATTTTGACCGCTATTCCAAGGCGGCAGAGCGTTACAATCAAATCACCGATTCGCAGGTGGCCCAAGAAAACGCCAGCGGCATCAACACGCAGAAATCCAAGAATTATGTGCCGCATCTTCAGGACGTAGCCGATGATTTCCAGACTATCTTTGAATCCGGTGGCGGTTCCGGTTCATCGGGATTTCGGCATATCCGAACGCATCCAGATTTCGTGAGTTCAATCACGTCGAACATCAAACCGAAGACGCTCAATGCGGTGAAGGCTTTGGAGATGCGCCTTGAAGCTGGCCAGCGCCAGATCAACACGCGCACTTGGGTTTCGGATTTACGCCAAGTCGTTGATCCGTCATCGAATCGCCCGCTGGTCACTGACATGGAACGCATCAGCCGTGGCGTTGGCCAACCGCCCGACATCGTTGCGCCTCGCGGTTACGTTTCGATGGACCTAGGCCGGCAGAATGTCGCTGTGCTTAAGGGCTATAGCCGGTTCATTCGCGTTCTCACTGGCGACAGCTTGGTTGGCGACCGTCCGCTTGGTGCTGCATTATTGAAGGGCGTCACGACCGGAAAGCATTTGGCTTTGGTGTTCGATTTGTTCCACTTGGCGAACATCACGCGCTTGGGCGCTTCGCTCGGTGTCACCAAAGGCTCTTTGCAATACGTACGCGGATTGTGGCTCACCGATTACGCGCCCGAAACGCTTCGGGCGATGACCAAGCGTGGCGAGATTCCCGAGGATGTGTTGCCGCAATTGCTCGAAGACAAGAAAATCATCGAACAAGGCGTCAAAGCCGGGTTCAACGTCGGCAATCTGCAACAGGCTCTCTACACCGATTGGGTGCGGAAGATTCCCGGCATTGGCGATTTCAACCGATTTCTGTTCGAGAAATATCAACGCGGCATCATGGGCAAAGCGTTCGTGATCGAATTCCGACGACTTAAAGCCGCGCAACCAGAATTGTCCGATACCAAAATCGCCACGACTGTCGCTCGCGACCTCAACACGCGCTTTGCTAATTTGCGACGGCAAAGTTGGATCAAAAGCAAAACATTTCAGGATTTGGCTCGTCTCGTTTTTCTTGCGCCTCAATGGAACGAAGGATTGCTCCGCAGCGAGATCGGCGCTGTTCGGCAGGCTGGCACTGCCGCCGTTGAAGCCGGATTGCATCAGCGCATCGTCGCCGGGAGCCTGCTCAAGAGCGCCGGCACCCTGTTCCTCGCCCAACTCGTCGGCAATCAGATTCTCAATTACGCCTTCTCTGGTCGTCCGACGTGGCACAATCCCGAGGACCATAAACTCGACGCTTACGTTCCTGATGTCGTTGGCCAATCCAATGGATATTACATCAGTCCTTATGCGATGGATGGCGAGTTGACGCATCAATTCGCGACTCGTCTTGCGAAGGACAAAGGCAACGTGATGCGGGCAATTCTTGATGTTGCTTCGTACAAGCTCGGCCATCTTGGGCGTGCGGCAAAGACCTTCATCACGCAGGAAAATTATCGCGGTAAACGGCTAAGTGGATGGGAAACGGCTCGGCAGATGGCCGTTGACGTTGCTCCTGTGCCGATTGGTTTGCCCGCGTTTGTCAAAGCTGGTTATTCCAAAGCAACCGGACAGGAGATCGAAGAAGATTATCCCGGCGCTACGCAGAAGAACATCCTGCAAACCTTCGGATTCAAGTCCGAACGCGCCCAAGCCGCGCCGTAGCCCATGCCTTCCGCAAAGCCGAGCACATTCGAGAGGTACGGGATTGAATGGGACGCGGACAATTCCGCCATCGACATCGAGATTTATTGCATCCGCCAAGGCGAGGAATGGATTCGAGAGGAAGGGCGCACGCTGTTCGACCATTATCGCGCTCTACAAACGCTTCTCTGGCCGGATTACCAGCATCACGAGTGGAGCGACCTGATTCTTCGCACGATCCTTGAGAACCGCATCACCGCTGTTCAGGGGCCGAAGGACGCGGGCAAAACGCACGTCATGGCCCGCTACGCGCTCACCGATTATTTCTGTTTTCCGCGTGACACGCTCATTCTCATGTCGAGCACCGACATTCGCGGCCTTGAACTCAGAGTTTTTGGTGAAGTTAAGTCGCTCTTTGAAGCCGCCAAGGAAGTGTGGCCGGAAGCGCCAGGATACCCGGTCGATTCGTTGCACGCGATATTCACTGACACTATCGACGAAAACTCTGAGATTCGCGATACCCGACGCGGCCTCATCTGCATTCCCGTGTTGGATTCTGCTGGCCAATGGAAAGGTCTCTCGAAATGGGTCGGGATTAAGCAAAAGCGCCGTCGCGTGCTCGCAGATGAAACACAGTTCTACGCCGCGCCGTACCTGTCGTCATTGGCTAATCTCGACAAGAACGACTTCAAAGGCGTGTTTGTCGGCAATCCAATTGGCGAAGGTGACCCGCTTGATAAGATTGCCGAGCCGCAAGACGGATGGGATTCGCTGCACGAAATCACGACCACGACGACTTGGAAAAACCGGATGGGGGGCATCACCATCAACCTCGTCGGCACTGATTCACCGGCCATCAAGCATCCAGGCGAATACAAGTACCTCATCAACCAAGCCGATATCGACCGCATTGTTGATTATTGGGGCAAAGAGAGCGCAGAGTTCTGGAATCAAGCTGCCGGGATACGTCGTCCAGGCGTCTCTATTCGGCGCGTTGTTACGCGCGACATGATCGTGCAATTCAAGGCGCAATCCGAAGTGATTTGGAAAGGCAACGAAACGACCAAAGTGTACGCCGTTGACGCTGGCTACGGCGGGGATCGTTGCATCGGGGGCCACGCCGAGTTCGGCATCGACATCAACGGCCTTGAAGTAATCGCGTTCAGTCGCCCGCGTGTCATTCCGATTCGGCTGTTCCCGAAATCCACGCCGGTCGAGAACCGCATTCTTGCCGAGGATCAAATCGCTGAGTTCGTCAAAGCTGACTGCGAATCTCTTGGTATACCCGCTGCCAACGTGTTCCATGACTCGACCGGGCGCGGTTCGCTCGGAAGCGCCTTTGCCCGTCTCTGGCGGCATGACTGCAATCCCGTTGAATTCGGTGGGGCACCCACACCGCGCCCTGTCCAAGCGGATTTGTTTATTTACGACGAGAAGTTGCGCCAGAAACGGCTCAAACGTTGCGATGAGCATTATTCAAAGCGGGTCAGCGAATTCCACTATTCCGTCCGCTACGCCATCGAAGCCCGCCAAGTGCGCGGCCTCACCAACGAGGTGTGCGACGAACTTTGCGCTCGTGAATGGGGCCGCACCAAGGGCGACAAAATCGAAGTCGAGAACAAGGAAGACACGAAGGAAAGACTCGGCCGAAGCCCGGACCTCGGAGATTGGGCTGCGATAATCGTCGAGGGCGCGCGACGGCTTGGGTTCCAGATCAAACGCCTTGAATCGCCTGAGACGGCGCATGACGACCAGACCTGGAAGCACGACCTCGCACTAAAAGCGCGTGCAATTCGCCAGAGTTATGCGTTGGTGCGCTAAATCACGTCCTTGTATTTGTCTCCTTCTTTCATTTTCGCAATCGCATTGAAGTAAGCGCACAAAACAGCGTAATTCTCGCCGTGAAGTGGCTTTTTCCAACTACGCCAAAGGCAAACTGCTCTTTGCCACAATTCATCACGTTCGCAATTTCCTATACTGATGCGGTAGCCGTCTCCCAATGGAATAATTTGGGTAACATCTAATTCTGGCCAGCGTTCATTTGGGTCGCGTGTAGCCCGTTCGCGCAGTTCGTTTATCGCTTTGCGCTCAACGCTATTGAGCCACATTTGGGTTAAGCCATCGTAATCTGGGAGTTTTTTGCAGGGTCTTGTAGGCATTTGTTGACATGCGTTAAAGGTTAAACCTCCACGTGACGCTCTCCTGCAAGATCGTTCACGTGCTTTGAGATTGAACAAATCTCAGGCTTCTGTCAAGGATGGTGCCGTGGCCACATTGAAATCTCGAACGAAATGGTGTGTGGGGGGCTTCCAGCTTTTGCTGCCGGAAATAGGCATGACCAAGCCATTGACCGGATCGTTTAATGAAATGGTTGATGCCTTCGCCAAGATCGTCGCCAAGAACCCGGCGCTCGCGCAGAAGCAAGGCTGGCCAACCACGCGCGAGGCCCAAGAGAACTGGTTGGATGAGCGCGAGGCCCAACGCATGATCGCGGGCGGGTATTTTGGATTTGTCGAACTGGAAGGCCAACCACCGCCATCGTATGTGGGGGGAGCGAGCCGCAGACGCCTCGGCGAAAGCGTTGCTGCGGCGGTTAGCGGACTCGCCATTTATCGGGAATTATTTGCTAACAAGAGCGTTCCTGTAGCCAAAGAGGAAGCTGAACGACGCGCAGGAATTTGCGTGACATGCCCGCTTAATAAACGAGGCGGATTGCGCGAATTCTTCGTGGAGCATGTCGCAAAAGGAATCACTGAACTCTATGGAGTTCTTCGAGAACACAACCTTATCAGCAGTCGCGACAAAGATTTGGGCACTTGTGCGGCCTGTATGTGCCCCACACAGGCAAAAATTCACATTGATTTGGCCACTATTCACAAGCACATGAAACCAGATGTGCTGGCAAAGCTCGCGCCTCAATGTTGGATCACAGCACCACCTGTTTCTTCTTGAAGCCATTCGATGCTTCGTCATGGATAATCGGAGGCAAGGCGGGCGACTGCGTTCAGATGACCGCAGCGTTTCACGAAATTCACCAGGTCACGGGAATTAAACCAACCGTTATCTCCGAAGAAAAATACGCGGCCATTTACGATGGTTGCAGCTTTATCAATCCGGTTCCATTCAATGCGCCTTGGGATTCGGATGTTGGCTATATTCGGAAGCTCATAGGCTTCAAAGATGCTGTTGGCATTCAAAGCTGGCACGACATGGGGAGTCGAGAATTCAAAGCGATCAAGTCTCCAAGCAGCATTGTTCTTCAAATGCACGGTAGAAATTTCACCGTGGACATTAAAAAAGACCCGCACTACAGCGCGGCTATGATGCGTCGTGCCGGGTTCTCTTGGGATGAAGCATTGAATTTGCGACCGGTTTTTGACCTTCGCGACTCGGCGAGAGAGGCTGGTTTGCTTGCCGCTTGCTGGCCAAAGGCGTTTCGGAAGAAGCCGCTTTTGCTTGTCACATTCGATGGCCAAAGCAGTCCGTGGGGGCATTTGCCGGAAGCGTGGCCGGTGCTGTCGCCATTCTATCGGCAATTCCACGTTGTTGATCTCGGCAAGGTGAATGCCGTCCGCGTATTCGATATGCTTGGACTCATGGAAGCTGCCGCTGGCGCAATCGTCATCGATACGCTCGCGCTTCATTTGCTGACTGCGACCGACACTCCATACATCGCTTTTACCCAAAACGGATGGCTTGGTTCTGTGCCTAAAGGCAATTGTGTTTTGGAAATAAAATACGCGCAATCGCTTCGACGCTTGCGCGAAATTCCTAAAGTGCTACAACAGTGGTTGCGTGCCGCCACTCCCGCAAACTCAATGTTGGTTTCTCAAGCCAGATAACCGACGCGAAGTGGTGGTTCGACGCACCGCCGCCGTAGGGGACACGCTCGCCGCTACATGTGTCGCTTCCAAGCTGGTCGAGTTGGGTTTTCAAGTGCGCTGGCAGTGCCACCCCGACATGCACGCCATGATACGGCGCGTTCCCACCGTCGCCGCCGTCGAGGAGCCGGTTACGGTGCCGCATGTCAACCTCGACAACGCCTACGAGACGCATCCTTATCGGCGCAAGGTATCGTTCACGGACATATTCGTCGGCACTGCCAGCAATCAACTTACACCACGCAACATCTTGATAGGCGCACCGAACAATTGCGCTCCGGTCCTCGTCGTCAAAGCTGATGAGCGAGAACAGGCGCTTGTGCGGTTTCGAGACTTTCCGCGTCCGTGGGTTGTGTTCGCTGCGCGTTCTAACAGCCATGCCAATCGAACTATTCCCGATGTCACCTTGAGCGCCGTAGCCAAATCGGTCAGCGGCACCTGCTTTTGGCTAGCCAACCATGCGCCTGCGTCCGCTGGATTCGTGGACCTCGCCGCACGCGACATCGACTCGATTGTGCGTTTCACAAGTGTTGCTGACCTATTTGTTGGACCTGACACCGGACCAATGCATATCGCTGCTGCCCTCAAGGTGCCAGTCATTGCTTTGGAGCAAGCCAGTTCGCCTGAGCTTCACTTGAGCGATCAGCGCGACTTTCGAACCGTGCGCCGTCGAGACCTTGCATGTCTCAACTGCCAGCACGTCGTTTGTCCGTTGCCACCGCCAGCAAACAAGGCGTGCCCGCCATGCACCGAGATTGATTCGGCGATTCTGTCCAAGGCCATCAATGCTCGATTTCGATTGCAGTCCAATCCAAATGCCGTTAGTTGCGTTATTACCACATTCAAGTCGCCAGTAGAACGAATCAACCGCTGCATCACCGCAGTCCTCTCACAAGTGGATGAAGTTGTCGTCACCAAGGACGCTGGTGGCATTTTTCCAGGCGGCCTCCTCACGCATCCCAAGGTGCGTTACGTAAGTTCGCCGCGCGATCATCTTGGCTATGGAAAGAACGCAAATTTCGGCGTGCGCCACACCAGTTCACCGTGGCTCCTGCTCCTTAACGATGATTGCTTTCTTGCGCCGGATGCTGTTTCCCACTTGCTTGCTGTCGCCATGCCCGACCCGAAAATTGGCCTCGTCGGGCACTTGCTTCACTATCCCGATGGGCGCATCTGTCACGGCGGCAAGATTCGCTCGCGCGGGATGCGCGGCTGGGCGTTGCTCGACAATCGACAGCGCAACCATACCATTCGCGAACCTCGCCGATTGGAGAACGTCACAGGCACAAGTGTGTTGGTCAGAAGGTCGGCGTTCTACGCGGTAAATGGTTTCGACGAGGATGTGTTTCTGTATTCTGAGGACGACTCTATGAATCTAGCGTTGCAACATGCGGGATGGCATCTTTGGTACACACCCCACGCCCGAGGCATCCATGAGGAAGCTGTCACCAATTGCAAGAATTTTGACATGAGCCAGCTTCTCGCGCAGGCTAACGCCATCTTTGAAAAACGATGGGGTTGGTGGCTTGACGAGAACTTGAACAAGATGCCAAAATTCTGATGAGCGCACACGTACTTATCCCTGGCGGTTGCGGATTTATTGCTTCGCATTTGGTCGAACACGTACTCGCCAACACGGATTGGCGCATCACGGTTCTGGATGCGCTAACTTATGCCGGCGACCCAGCACGAATTTACGAGGCTGGAAAATTTGATCGCGACCGAGTGCGAATCTTTTGGCACGACCTGAATGCGCCGATTATGGATACGCTCGCCCGTCGCATCGGCTCCGTGGATTTCATCGTCAACATGGCGAGCAATTCACACATCGACGCCAGCATTGCTGATCCTGTTCCTTTCGTCCGTAACAACGTCAATATCGCGCTTTACATGCTGGAGTATGCCCGCACCGTTCGCCCACGAGCTTTCGTTCAGATTGAAACGGACGAGATTTACGGATCAATCGAACCGGGCGGTGTTCCATACGCTGAATGGGCACCGATCAATCCGTCCAATCCATACAGCGCAAGTAAGACGGCGCAATCCGCTATCGCCATCGCTTATTGGCGGACGTACGGCGTGCCTCTTATCCTCGTAACGCCGATGAACGCCTTCGGCGAACGTCAAGACCGCGAGAAGTTCGTTCCAAAGTGCGTCCGTGCCATACTCGCGGGCGAAAAGATCACCCTGCATGGCACGCCGGATAACATTGGTTCGCGCCATTATCTGCACGCACGCAATATCTCCGACGCCATTTTGTTCCTGCTCAAGCGTCCGATTTCTGATTATCCGAAGTCTGATAAGCCTGACCGTTACAATGTCGTTGGCGGTCGAGTTCACAACCTTGAAATGGCGAACCGAATCGCTGGAATTCTACGCATGCCGCTACATTACAAATTCGACCACAACCCACGCTCGCGTCCTGGCCATGATCTGCATTATGGTTTGGATGGATCAAAGCTCGCTGCGCTTGGTTGGCGCGGTCCAGTGGACTTCGAGATTAGCCTGCGTCGAACTGTTCTTTGGATGAAAGAGAACGTCGAATGGTAAGTGCTCTAAAATCCTGTCGCGTCTGCCAACGCGACCATATTGATGTGATTCTGGACTTTGGCGAGATGCCTTTGGCCAATGCCTACCCGCGCACGCCCATCGAACCCGAAAAACGCTATCCTCTTAAGGTGGCTTTGTGCGCTGATTGCGGGTGTGTACAATTGGTTCATACGGTTGATCCGAAGTTGCTTTTTGAAGATTATCTTTACACGTCTTCCACATCAGGCACGCTCGCCACACACTTCTGGAACTACGCACAGGACACCATAGATGAACTTGCGCTTATGCCGCGACGTGATTTTATCGTCGGCATTGGCGGCAATGATGGCCCGCTCGAACGGGCTTATCAACTGCTCGGATTCGAGGTGCTGAACGTTGAGCCTGCCAAGAACATTGCCGCGCTCAGTAAGGCCAATGGTGTTCCGACCATAAACGCATGGTTCAATGAGGAAACAGCGGCAACTATCGTCAAAGAAGACGGTCAGGCATCACTCATCACTTGCAATAACTGTTTCGCTCACATACCAGATGTTCACGCAGTTCTCCGAGCCGTCAAGATACTTCTCGCGCCAAACGGTACGTTCATTTTCGAGAATGCCTATTGGCTCGACACTGTTCTGGGAAATCACTTCGATCAGATTTACCATGAGCACTGCTTTTACTGGACTGTGACTGCGCTGAATCGGTTGCTCGCGGAGCACAATTTGCGCATATCACGCCTCCAGTTCAACCAAAGTCAGGGCGGTTCTATGCGCGTGTTCGCTTCACGTAATGGCTGTTGTGATGAGGAGACGCGAGCTTTTCTCAAAGAGGGAATTTTCGGATTGTCTGAACTATCCACTTACGCTGCATGGCGCAGAAGTATCAAAGAATGGAGAGATGCCGCGCGAGCCTTTCTGGTACCGCTCACCTCGATTGCCTGTTACGGCGTCCCCGCCAAGTTTACCATGCTCAGTACGCAACTTGGATTCACGCCGACACGGATTTCCTACGCCGTCGAAGACAGCCCAATCAAGGTCGGTCGCTTCACTCCCGGTTCACGCATCCCCATCGTTGACCGTGCCCGATTTATTGCTGATCCGCCAGCACACTGCATTATCACCGCCGCTAACTACGCCGATCACATCATTAAATCCAATCCGCAGTATAAAGGAAAATGGATCGTGCTGACGCCTGAACCAAAGGCTATCGAATGAGCTTGGGCGGTAATGTCTGCATCCGTGATGGTGACAAGCTAGATTACCCGTGGCGCGAAGCCGTTCAGTCACTCTTGCCAATATGCGACGTGGTTGTCGTGTGTGACGGTGGATCAACCGATGGAACACTTGAAGCCATCCGAGAGTGGTGCGAGCGCGAATCTAAGTTGCGCTTGTGCTGTTATCCTTGGACCGATCCGAAGGCAGAAATCGACTTCTGGGTTAAATGGCTCAACTTCGCCCGCGAGCATGTTCCTTGCACGCACCATATTCAACTCGACGCCGACGAAATTCTCGATGAGCACAGCTATCACGCTGTTAAGCGTTACCGAGACTGGAACCAACGCCACGCTCTGACGTGTCATCGGCTCAATTATTGGCGCGATCATCGGCATTTGGTTCCGCATGGTGTTTGTCTCGGACATCTAGTTACCCGGCTCGCGCCGACTGACGTTTGGATGCCCAGTGACGGCCAGCACCCGCTTGGGCACGATTGTTTGTCGATGGCGGTCAAGTCTGACATTAAGATTCATCATTATGGATTTCTGCGGCGACCGTCTGCATATTTCGAGAAATCCAAGCGTCTGCACGGTTATTTCTTTGGATCGTACGACGACCGTCTGACCAAAGCCGAAGCCGACACCGTGCATGGCGGCAATTGGATGGATGAAATCAAAAACGTGGAATGGACGAACCAGCTTATCCAGTATGACGGCCCGCACCCCGTTTTGGCGCATCGGTGGCTAAACGAAAGAGGTTATCATGTCTGAGACCGCTCGTTACAGGCATCTCACCCGGAAGTATTGCCTTCGTTCAGACGGCGAACCTGGATGCGGCGTGGACCTTGCGAGCGGCGGCGATCCGGTTGTGCCTTGGGCGTGGCAACTCGAACTGCCGCACGATGAGTACATGTTTTACAACTGCAATCACCCTGTGCGCGGCCCAATCCAATTACGCGCTGATGCCACGCACCACAAAGCGGCTGAATCCGATTCATTAGACTGGGTGTACGCCAGTCACCTGCTTGAAGATGTGCCGCAGGAAGATTGGGACCGAGTATTGTTGTTGTGGTCTTCAATGCTGAAACCTGGAGGACATCTCATTATCCTGACTCCAGAGCGGAATCTTTGGGCGTCGGCACTCGCCCGAGGGCAATCACCGAATTGCAGCCATCGCTACGAACCGTTGGTGGGCGATGTGGGACGGCATGGTGCAGCCATCGGATTGCAAGTCATCGAGGACAGATTGACGGCGTTGGATGCAAATGATTACACGATCCTTACGGTATTGCGCCGTTCATAAACCATCCTTGCAGTCTGTCTGACAAGGGCGTATAGCCAAGGTGGAATGCAATTTCAAGATGCTGCTACGGTGGAAAGCATAGTTTGGGCGCTCCGAACCGTCGAATGGGTTCGAAGCCAGAACCGTGAGAAAATCGACCGGCTCGCAGCGGGTTTTCCGCCTTACCCAGAAAACGAATCACAGAATCGTGTCGTAAATGCCAATGATCTGTCGCTTACGCGACTGGCGCACGACGCACGCGCTCAACTTTATTCTGGGTTTTTTAAGCCCGGAAATGCTTTCACGCTTCGCACAGACATGGGACCGCAGCATAAGAGGTCCGACCGTGGCGCAATCGTCACGAAGGAAATCAATGCGCCATTGAAGCGGTCGATGGAGTATTATGAGCTTCAACGCTCGAAGATTGCTCAGGATGTCCTTCATGGAATTGGCATCGGCGTTTGGAATTCTTCACAGCTTTGGTGCGCTGATCCGACCGCAATCAGCGATGTACTGATTCCAGCCGGCACTTTGCTTACGTTCAAGAATCTGCCGTTTTTCGCTGTATGCCGCGAGTACACTGCGGAAGAACTTTACCGACTCACGCACGGTCCCGTTGTTGATCCGGGGTGGAACATGAAGGCCGTGGATGCCGCCGTGCAATGGGCATCAAGGGAAACTGCTCGGCTCATGGGAAATAACTGGACTGAGACATATTGGTCGCCGGAAAAACTCGGTGAACGGATGAGGGAGAACAGCGGGATATATGCGAGCGACATGATTCAAAGCATTTCGCTCATCGACTTTTTCTTCAACGATTGCGAGAGCAAAGAGGCGGGCTGGAAGCGCAGAATTGTCTTCGACGCTTGGGGAGGTTACAGCAATTATGGTCCCCAGAAGCTCACACCTGATAAAAACTTGATCGGCGGCAGAAACCAATGGGTTTACAATTCAGGAGATCGAGTTTATGCATCGAAGCTCTCCGAGATTATCCATTTTCAATTTGCTGATTTGTCACCGACTTCACCTTTCCGCTTTCATACCGTTCGTTCTTTGGGTCACATGCTCTACGACGCCTGCCACTTACAGAATCGGTTGCGATGCTCATTTGCGGAGGCGGTCTTCGAGAACCTCATGTTGTATTTTAGAGTAAATTCACGAGACGACGCCGAACGAGCGTTGAAAATTGAACTTGTGAATCGAGGCTTAATCGATCCTTCCGTTCAGTTCATTCCTCCGCAAGAGAGATGGCAACCCAATCCGCAAATGATTGAGTTGGGCATGGCGCAGTACCAGCGAATTATCGACGACAACAGTAGTAGTTATGTCCAGAATCAAAATCTAAGCAAAGATCGCGTCGAGCGTACCAAGTTCCAGGTAGCTGCCGAAATCAATGCGATGATGACGCTTGTTTCGGCTGCTCTCCAACAAGCGTATAAGTACCAAACGGCGGAATATTTAGAATTACTACGCCGATTCTGCATCCCCAACTCCCGCGACCCAGACGTGCGCGAGTTCCGCGTGCGTTGCCTGAAGCGCGGCATCCCAGAGAAGATGCTTGTGCCCGAGGCGTGGGACTTGGAACCGGAGCGCGTGATGGGCAGCGGCAATAAGACGCTGGAAATGGCGATAGCGCAGCAACTCATGGAATGGCGACCCGCATTCGGCGCAGCCGCGCAGCAGACCATTCTGCACGACTCGGTGCTCGCGATTACCGACGACGCGGCGAAAGCCCGGGCGCTCGTGCCAGAGCAAGAGCAGGTCAGCGATGCGCGGCACGACGCGATGCTGGCGTTCGGATCACTCATGGCCGGCGGCGAAGTGCAATGGAAAGCCAACACTGACCGCCTCGAAGTCATTGAAACGCTTCTCGGTGAAATGGGATTGAAGTTGGCGCAGATGGCTCAACTGCCAATGCCTACACCGCCCGATGTGCTTGGTCTTGGAAATGTCGCCAAACATGCCGACGCCCTCATCCAAGAGGTCGGCAGAGACCCCAACCAGCGCGAACGCTTCAAACGCTACAGCGATGCTTTGGGTAAGTTGCTTAATGACGTGAAGAAATTCGCCCAGCAAGTGCAGGAGCACATGGACGCGCAGAATGGTGACGGTGGTTTGGATGCTGAGACCCGAGCTAAGATTGAAGCAATGCTCATTACGGCAAAGGCAAAAGCCGCGAACACTCGCGAAAGTCACGCCCAAAGGACGGCGCAGCGTCAGGCGCAATTCCAACTTGAACAGCAGCGCGACGACGAACTGCACGCACTCGAAATGCAGCGCGAGCTACAGCGCCAGCAGACAGAGGACGTGGCGCTGGACCTCAAGACAGCCAGCGAGATTCGCCGCGACCGCGCCAAGGCTGCGGCGGAACCAGAGAATAAACCGGCATCAGAATGAGTGCAAAAATTGATGATGCGACGAAGTTTGCTGAGTGGTTGTTTGACCAAACTCCGCGTTACGACGAATTGATTCTCGCGGATATGGATAAACCCCGATTAAATGCTTTGCCGCAGGATGTTCGCCTGTTACCAAATCCATTGCGCCGTGTGTATTGCGCTCGCTGTCCTGAACGTAGAGCCGCCAAGAGGCTTCGGATGAAGTTGTGGAAATTTCGTAGTGAACGCGAGCGGGCCAGTATCCTTTTGGAACAACGGTTGAAGAAATGGATTAAGGCATTGCCCAAGAATCGTCGCATTAAAGAGCGAAAATTGCGATGGTTCAGACCGTCTCAAGGCTGGATTGGCCATGTTGTTACCGGGGTTTATCCTCAATCGAATGCCTTAGAGCGATTCAAACGCATCTTCCCCAACGTCACACAACAATGGCAGAATGAACCTTGACCGCATCCGTGCTCGCATCGAAACGGACCCGCTTTATCGCGGCAGGATATATGAGCACTTTAATTTTCACATGCGCCGTTACTGGGCTTCGCTTGATGCCGGGCAATGGCCGATGCGTCAGAACGCACGCAGTAGTTTTTTTCTTGGAATGGCGCTTGAGGAAAACTGGGATGGATTAATTGAATGGAATCGAAAATGACCAACGCACCTGAAATTGAACCGTTACCGCCGCTGCCGCCGAACCAGTGCGTGCTCGCTGTGCGCCCCGCCGCAGACCGCGCTCACACGTTCCTTCGGCTCACATACGACGTGACGCATTTGAGCGAAGACGCGCAAAAGTTGCTCGTGTTCTCGATGACTGAGGCGCTGACGCAGTTGGAGAAGGGCATATTGGAAATGAACCGCATCGAAGTCGCGGCAAAATTGGCGCAGCGCGAACGCATTGAAGGATTCCGCAAGAGCGGCAACGGCGACCAAACGACGACTGAATGAATACTTCTCCGAAGCAACGGTTCCTCGAACAGAAAGCGCAGGCGCAACAGTTCCTCGACATCGTGGACAGTGAAGTTTTCACGCGGGCCAGCGAGCTTGCGATGCTCGCGTTTCTTGACGAGCTTAACATGGCCAACGTGAACGATGCCGCAGCGAACTATTTCCGCATCGACGGCGCGAGGCGATTCTTGCAAATCCTCAAGGCATTACCGGAACCGCCGAAGCCACAAGCGGCAAAGCCGAACTACAACCTCAGCCACGAGTTGAAATAAATATGGCCACTGAAGCGCCTCCCGCGCCGACCTCAACAGTAACACCGCCCGCACCTACGCCCGCCAAAACGCCCGCGCCCGCACTGAACCCGATGGAGCGTGCGTTTCAGCGCATGGACGAGAGCGCCGTCGAAGCCGACCTCTCTGCGCCTGACCCGATGAAGACGGTCAAGGCCAAGGCAAAGCCCGCGCCCAAGAACGAACCGCCTCCGAAACCTGCGCCAACCACGCCCGAAGGCGACGAACTCGAAGGCGATACACCGCCCGCGCCGAAGGACAAGGCCACCGATACGCCGCCGCCCAAACCTGAAGACGAGGCTCTGACCGAAGCCGAACTCAAGGACGAGAAGCCGCCGCAACAAGCCGGCCCGTGGAAGCTCAAGAAGTACTGGGAGAAACGTGCCGCCGCTGTCGAGCAGGAGCTTGCTGAGACCAAGAAGCGCGTCATTGACCCGGTGCAGACTGAGGCGACCACGAAACGGCTCGCCGAAATCGAGAAACGCAATCAGGAACTCGAAGAAGAAATCCGCTACCACAATTACGCCAAGTCCCAGGAGTTCGCCGATAGATTCCAGAAGCCTTACGAGGAAGCCTGGGCCGCTGCCGCGTCCGAACTCGCTGAACTGGACGTGCTCAACGAGGACGGTTCTGTCGCCCGTAAAGCCACGCCGAAAGACCTGCTGGCGCTCGCAAACATGCCGCTGGGTGAAGCACGCAAGGCCGCCAACGCGATGTTCGGCGACAGCGCCGATGACGTGATGGCGCATCGCCGCAAAGTCCAAGACTTGTCCAAAGCCCAAGCCAAGGCGCTCGAAGACGCACGCAAGACCGGCGACCAGCGCGTGCAACAAACCACGGCCAAACAGGAAGCCATTGCTCGCGAAATCACCGACCTCTATACCAAAACCAACACCGACATCGCCTCGCGCCTGGAAATCCTCAAGCCCAAGGAAGGCGATGACGAATGGAATTCCAAACTCGATTCCGCTGTGAAGCTCGCCGACGATGCCTTCTCCCGCAACGCCGCCGATCCGTCCCTGACGCCTGAGCAGCGTGCCGACATCGTGAAGAAGCACGTCGCCATGCGGAACCGCGCCATCGCCTATTCCCCGCTCATGCTCGAAGTGAAGCGCCTCCGCGCACAACTCAAGGAGCGAGACGACAAGCTCGCCAAGTTCGAGCAGAGCGCACCCAACGGCGGGAACGGCGGCAAGGGCCTAGATGCGAAAAAGCCGGAGCCGACCAATCCTATGGATCGCGCTTTCCAGAGGCTCGAAGCCGCTGCTGTGCCGGGTAGTCCGAGGTTTTATTGATTATGAGCGAAGAAACCACGTGGGGACATACAACGAGTACCGCTCGCCTCGAAACCAACGGTCCTGAAGAACGCTTGGTCATCAGTTACGTGCTGTCCAATCGAGAGCCGGTGCGCCGTGAACTCATGCATCGCATGGCCATCGCCGCCCTCGCCATCGCAGAAACCCGCTATGCTTTCCTCACCGACGCCGAAGCCATCGCCGAACTCGACGCCGTCAAGGCAAAGCAGGACTCCATGCACTTCGCGCCGGTCAACGCAGCTTGATATGGACGAAAAAGAGCGACAGCGACAACAGCAAAGAGCAGCGTGGAATGCACGCATTCAGGCAGCGGTGGAAGAAGGCAAACGGCTTGGCATAACGCCGCCGGACGCCGAGTCCGGTATGCGCGAAGAACGCGCATTTGAATGCGGCTATTTTGAAGCGCGCACACGCGCCCGAGGCGGCAAAGCCTGCCCACATCAGCCGTACAGCAGGAAGGAAAGAAATTGGCTGAAGGGTTACGTCGCCGGTTCTCAAGACGCCTTAGATAATATCCCGTGGCCAGGCGTCTGCTCCGATGGTCTCACCCCATTTGACGACGCGCACGGCACGACTTCCGGTTGACTTCACTGATTCATTAGCGTAGCTTCCCATCGTGCGCGTCAGTCCGCATTCCAAATGACTGATTCCGGTTGGTGGTAAGACGCCGGACTTCTGAGGCTTCCGCCTCTGACACCTAATTACCCGAATGAAGTGTAGCGCATGTGCGCCGTTCACGTTCACTCGGCACCTTTAATTAGTTGCGTTAATGCGATTCGCAATCGCCTTGTTACTATGGAATTAAATTGTTGTGCCTTCCCGCAATACTTGGTCGATCAGTGCCCCTACTACGATGAAATGATCGTCTACGATATTAGGCCGACTGATAACACGTGGATCGGCCACGTCGCTACGGGGACGTATCCGCAGGGCCAGGGCGTTGAGCGTCGGCTTGATCGGTTCCGCAACGTGTATCCGAACACGACGAAGACGTGGGTGCGGACGACGTATGCCGGGTGCGTGGGGACGCCATGCGACAAGGACGAGCATTGCATCGGGTGGGGTTCGGAACGGATCACGTATTTTTTGGAGGAGCAATCGTGGGCCACGCCGCTGTTGTGCTTCGACCAGTTGGTGCATATCAGCCACGCCAAGGAGCAATTGGCGCAGATCATCGCGGACATCCTGCGGCCGGCAACGAGCGCGATTCAGAGCACCTTCCTGCGGAAGCGGACGTTTGAGCATTCGCAGAAGAAGCTGATCGCGAACGGGACCATGACGCCGTTTACGGGCGTGTTCACGGTGGTTGGCAACGAAGAAATCTTCTTCGATACATCGGCGAATCCGGCGAACGTGTTCAAGCTGGTGCCGCAGATGTTGCAACGCCAGTTCGGGCCGCTGTTGCGGATTGGTTACTCGGGCAAGAACCCGTTCCACGACATGGCGCCGTTCGTGCAGGTGGTCACGTCGATGGAGACGGCGTGGGAACTGGACCGGCTCGGCGGCTCTACGGGCTGGGGTGCCAACGCACCGGCGCTCGCCGCCAACTGGCGCTTCACCGAGTTCACCGCCGCCGACAAGTACTGGAAGTACGGCTTCAGCGGGCAGCTCGGCAATTTCCTCGTGCGCGTGGACCCGTTCGAGCTTCGCTTCAATTTCGTGCTCGACCGCGGCGCCGGCGTCGGTGTGAACCGTTACCGTTACCAGATCATTCTGCCGTACCGCAACGAAGTCACGAGCGGTCCCGGTGATTGCGGTGATCCTGGCCTTGGCTCGGTCGATAACCCGGACTACGAAACCGCGCAGTTCGCTTTTGTGTTCATCACGCATCCGCGTGGGATCACGGCGCTCATGTTCGATTCCTCGCCGGTCAATCCTGAAATGCCGTTCTCCTCGCGCAATTGGGCCGGGCGCTGGAGTTTCGTGATGCATGATTTGGGTGCAGACCGAAATGGAAACGTCATCGAAAACAAACGCGGGAACAAAGGCCAATTTATTGCAGACTGGCAGCAGGCGATTCGCCCTGAGTACCCTGAATTTCTCATCACCTTCTTTGCCAAGCGCGAACCTGCGTGTGTCCCCCAGTTGGGTACCTGCAACCCGTTTCCAGGCTACCCGTCGCAATCGTACAACAGTTGTAACGATCTCTGTGAGGACGGGTCTCTCGTACCGCCGGAAGAAACATAAATCGTGAGTTTAATCTCGCTTCGCGCTCCGAGATTTGTCACGCTCGGAGCGTGAACGACATCACGGTTATTCATCTCGTGAACGGCGGCTTTACAATTGTCGATGCTGACTTGTTCCCTGAATTAAATCAGGAGAGATGGTTCAGAAATTCTGGAGGATACACAGTCCGCCAATGGACACGCCAAGGGCTTCACGGTGACGAAAAACTTCACAATCGCGTTAATCGCACTCCGAAAGGATTCATCGGAGATCATATCAACAGATGCCGATGCGACAACACGCGAAGGAATTTGAGAACGGTAACAAAATCTCTAAACGCCTTGAATCAGGACGCCAAAGGCGTTTCGTTTCATCCCGCATCTGGCCTGTGGCGAGCACGTCTGAATTTTAACGGCAAAGAAACAACTCATTATTTTTCAACAGAATCAGAGGCCAAAGCTGACCGGCAGAAAATGGTCGATGCTGAATTCGAGAAGTTTGCAGAAGAACTTAAACGGATTCAGACGGTTTATGAACCTCCAGTAAAACTTCCAAAGCACGCTCGCAAATCAATTCCGATGACGCGGGAGGAATGCGTTGACGGCGACATTGCCAGAATCCCATTGCTGCGCGGCGGTCATGCGATTATCGACGTGGACTTGTTCGACGAGCTTTCAAAAATTCCGTGGCGTCGTTCTGACAGCAATCATGTCGCTGCGTGGGTCTCTGGAAAATATCTCTATCTACATCAAGCGGTGCATAAACCCGCTGATGGCGTCATCGTCGATCACATCAATCGGAACCCGTTGGATAATCGGCGGTGTAATTTGAGAGATTCCAACGACCGCCTGAATCGCGGAAACATCGAAAAATTCGATGGCGATTACACTTCTGAGTTCAAAGGCGTTTCGTGGCACAAACTCAGTAAGAAATGGATTGCTCGCATTCGGATTGATGGCACGCTGAAACATCTCGGATATTTTCGGTCGGAAATCCAAGCCATGTGCGAATACAACAAAGCGGCGAAAGCGGCGTTCGGCGAATTCGCCTGCCTGAACGTGCTCCGATAATATGGGAAAATTAGTCATCGGCCCCGAAGGCTTCGTTGATCTGCGGCGCAACCCGCCGGCGACGCGCGTGCAGGTGCAAGGCGGTCTGGAGATGCCCGAGGCGCGGCAGAGCGTGGACGTGGTAGCGGAGCCGCCGGCGCTGGAGAAAGAGGAAGTGTTGCCAGCGATCCAGAAGACGACGGAGGGGCTTGGGCAGTCGGTCGCGCCTCCGGTGACGGTGCCGAAGGGTCGGGTAGCGCCGAAGCTGATGCGGATAGAGAGCGTGGACGGGCCGCCGTGTTACGCCATCGTGAGCAAGAGCCAGTGGAATCGGCTGTCGCGGTGGAAATGGTCGGGTACTCGGTCTGGATTTCTCTTTAGAAAAATCCAGACATCGAGTGGCGAGACGATTATTTCTTGGCTACATCGTGAGGCTGTACACTGCAATCGCAGCGACAGGTTCGTTGCCTTCATTTCCGGTGATGAGCGAGACTGCACTCGCGGAAACATAAAGATTGTCGCGACCAAAGAGGAAGTTAAAGCGATACGCCGCGCAGCACTGGAAAGGAGCGCACATGGCCAAGCCTGAGCAAGATTATGCGTCTCTTAATGGGGCAAGAAACGCTCTCTCTGTACTCCATCCCAATCTCAAGCGGTTGTGAACTACATGAGCATTGATACCGAACTGTTCGGCGAGTTCCGCAAGACAAGCCGTGACTCCATTCACGGTAAGAATGCGATTCGTGCGCCGATTTCTCGCTTGTCGTTTTGGCGTGTCCCAACAGCAATTTCCGGGTTCATAATTTCCATCGTTGTCTTTACGCTCCAAGCTCAATCCGGGTGGCGGTTCTCCCATGTCAGCGAGGAAATTTTCAAATCGCATCCATCTCTCGCAAACTTTAATTCCCCGTGCCCCGTGCCATCGAAAGCTGATGTCGTTGGAATTGTAACAGCGTCGGTGCATCCTGCGCCAAGCGCCATAAACGCGAGTCTTCTTACCTTTGCTGGTGTGTCCGTGTCTGATTTGGAATTGCATAACGGTGGTAGTGCATCGTTGTGTTTAGCAGTGGGCGACCGGCAGCAACCGGCGCTCGCTGCGATTATGGAGAATTGACATGGCCAAGCAAGACAACTTTTACGACGAAGACCTTGACCAACCCATCGCGGACCCGCGCAATCCTGACAATGACGACTCGAAGGACGAGAACGAATACCAGACGTTTCTTGCGCCGAAAGCGGCGTTCGCTGGCAAAGACCTCGACGTGGGCGCGGTGCATCGGGTGAAGATCGAGCGCGTGTTGCAGGATGAGCTTGAGCTTCGGTGCATCCAGAAGGGCGGCGATGACGAGGAAGATGATGGAGGACTTTACGAATGACCGCAGCCCAAGTACAAACCCTGATTGATAGCGTCCCGTGCGACCTGTGCAATGCTCATCCCGAATTGCAGTGGTATCTGGTCCTCGCGGCGATGATCGACATAGCCAATGGAGACCCCGTGCCAACGACTACTCAAGGACTGATTACCGAAGCAGAATGCTTATTCTGCTTAGTTCCTCCCGGCCTTCTGCCATATTTGATGGTGCAGGCGCTTCGAGACATTTCAAGCGGAGGAGGCGGCGGTGCTGCTGCTGGCGCTATGCCATGCACCGTGGGTATTCCGGTAGCTGCGCCGAGTACGCCATGCGCTCTCGCGGTCGATAGCGTTGACGGCACGATCTACGAGTACTACGCCGGCGCTTGGCACTGACCAATCTATGAAACGATTTCTTGCGGTCATTGCGCTGTTGATTTGTTTCTCGGCGCGAGCGGCCATCTTCAACAACAGTTTCACGACGAATAATCCCGGCCAAGTGCCTGCGCCGTTGTTCACGACCACATCGACGCTGTTTCCTTTGATGGTGCTGAACACCGGGTTCAGCAATCAATTCATTCAGTATTCGCCGTCGCTGTTTATGACGGGCACGAACGGGTTTCTTCGCGGCACACTCAACGCTGGTAGCGGTAACTTCACGAACTTCCTTCGGTTGAACGGCGCGGACGTGCTCACCAACGCCCCCGGCAGCGGCATCACGAACTCGGGCACAGGCACGGCGAACACGCTGGCGAAGTGGACGGACACGAACTCGCTGGGCAATTCGCACATCACCGACAGCAGCGTAGCCGCGATGACGGCTGGTATAACTAACACGGCTGGAGCCAACCTTTTTGCGAGCGGCGAAGGCTCTTTGGCTGGCGGCAGTTCTGGCTTCGAGATTGACGCGACAGGGAATGGCTCGCTGGCTTGGGGAATTACTGACAGCGGTTCAACTTTGGCCGCTCAAAACCCTGGCTCAATAGCCTTTGGCAGCGCCACTGGAACTGGGTCCATCTTGTCTAGTGGACTTGGATCATTCGTCGGCGGAAGTCTGGATGGAAACGGACTATTGCAGGCAAACGGCAGTGGCGCGTTTGCTTTCGGAAGTGCTTCTGGTGACGGACAAATTGTGGCGACAGCCAACGGCGCAACTGCATTCGGAGAATCGACGGCTGCTGGCGGAACGATAAATGCGAACGGAGGCGGTAGTTTTGCCATTGGCAATGTGGCTGGAGTGAACGGTCTGATTTTGGCCAGCGGTTCAGGGTCATTCGCTGGCGGAAGTGCAGAGGGAACAAATCAAGCCACAGCTCAAGGCTCGTTTGTGTGGGGATTCAGCGATAGCGGTGAACGCATCGACGCGACCGGAACTGCGTCATTCGCCTTTGGCCAAGATGTATCCAGCACGGCTGCTCACGCCTGGACATTCGGTCGGCATTACACGAACAGCAGTGAAGGATTCAGTGTCGGTCTTGACGGTGTAGCAGTGTTCCAAGCTGATTCGACTGGGATTGCCACTGCCGGTCAGCTTTTTATTTCCGGCCAAACCGGATTCCCTTACACCGATGACGGCACGCAACTTCTCCGCAACGGCGTGCCGGTGGGCGGCGGGGGCGGGAGCACTAACCTTGTGGATAGCGGTGCCGCTGTTCTTCCGGTCGTAGATAACGTCACAGACCTCGGTACGAATGGCTTTCGGTTCTTGAACTTCTGGTCTTACGGACTCGACATCGACGGCGACATCCGCGTGAGCGGCAACATCAGCCCGCGCGATGTGCCGTATATCTGGCCGGTGGCGCAGGGCGCAGCCAACACTATCATGGTCAACGACGGCACGGGCGTTCTGTCGTGGGAACCGAGGACGAATTCGATAGCTGCTGCGCCAGCCAATGGCATCAGTCCGGTGATTGCGCTGACGATGACCGGGACCAACGTGGACGCGAACCAGATCGACTGGAACGCGACGAACGTCTGTTACCGGATTACTCTCACAGGAAACGCTTTCTTTGGCAGTGGCGTCTGCATTAATGTTCCAGCGACGAACAATTTCAAGTGGATTCAGTTGAATCTCGTGCAGGACGCCACGGGCAGCCACTTCGTCACCTTCACCAACTCGATCTATGCTGGACCGGGCGGGACGTTCGCCTATACGACCAATGCCTCGGCGTGGGATAGTCTCGTATTGATTAACAGTCCGCAAACGAACGGCAACATCGCGGTGCTACCCAGTAATTTTTTGCACCGCTAACAATGATTGTAGCTTTGCGTTCTTGGGCGCGAAGAAAGCCAATTCAACCGGCCATCCACGATGGAGTCTCATTAACACGCGGCCTGCATTTACCTGAAAACGCTCAATCAATTCCGCGACGCACGCAGTAACACCGCGAACGGTCTCAATGCGATTGACTGTGGTGTTTCGCATTTGTTGAGTGCGATTAGCCCAACGCACGTTGCCTGGTTCGTAATTGCCATTCGGATTTGGATAGCGGTCAATCTCCAATCTCGGAGGACATTCGCCATTATCAGTCAAAAACTTTTCGTAAGAATCGAACCAAGGCTGATACATCTTGACGCCCTTTCCGCCATAATCCTTCCAATCCTGATGGTGTGGATTTGTGCAGCGACTTTTCATCCCGCACCAAATCCGATAGGTGCGCGTGCGATTTTTAGGGCGACAATGCCCATGTTTGAAATGTCGCGCATAACAATCGACGCAGGCTTGACTGATGCCGTATCGAAGGCTTCCGTTTTCTACTTCAAATTGCCTGTTGCATCCGGTGCACAGGCAAAGACTGTACGTGATCCTTTCTCCGCACGGCTTTGTTCGAGACGGGGCATCGGCGAGAACTTGCCACTTGCCAAAGATGAGTCCAACCAGCGAGATTCTTTTAGACATGACGTTCGTCTTTCAATTTCCGACGTTGTGTTCAGCAGTGGCCGTCCAGCGATAACTGGCGGTCACTGCGAAATTACAATATGACGCGCCTGATTGCACTTCTTTTATTGCTGCTTTTGCCGCTGCATGCCCATCCTGTGCGCTGCGCCTTCGATGAACAGGTCGTGCGCTGGAACGCCTACTGCCTGCTGAACAACGCGACGCCTACGCAACCGTCGGCGCTGAACAGCACACAGTCGATGTTGGCCTCGTCGATATGGATGGGCGCAGTGCGTGCCGCTGGACTTTTCCCGGGAAACATCTTTCGAGCGAATCTATTCTGCGGCGGCAGTTACGGCGGAACCAACGGTTGCGGCGACAGCATCACTTTGACGAACATCGGCTCACCGCAGGTGCCGCTCATCAACCAAGTCGGGTTCGAGTATGACAAGCCGATTGTGTCTGGCACGAACGAGAACTCGGTCCAATCCAGTTGGAAATACATCGAGACCGGCTCATCAGGCGGACTGGGCCAAGTATCGTCAGCCAATTTCGTCGCGTTCGACACGCAGATCGTGCCCAATGCGGTGAGTTCGTGGCAGAACGACGCACATGCCGCCATGTATATGACCAGCGGCGGCACTGAGGCGGCGTATATCCTTGGCGCGTCAGACGCCGCAGGAGCCAACCTAATTGCAATGACGGCAGCCGATCCTACCGTAGGACAAATAACATTGCTGTGGGGGCAGACGGGGTTTCCAAATTCCACCAACGACGCGAGCGGTCTTGGCTTGTACGTGGGGACGCGAACATCGAGCGCCACGAACGGAGTGAAGCAGTATCACAACGCCACGGCGACTGGCTCAAGCACTTCAGTCAGTGGCGACCCGGCAAGCATCGCTGCGCCAATTTCAATCTTCACTGTCAACCAGACCCTCGTGGGCTACGTATTTCGGTCGGGCCACCTGAGCGGTGGCTATGACCTTGGCCGCGCCCTCACCGCCGCGCAGGAAGCGCAGCTTTACGATGCGTGGCAACGGTTCCAAACGCTGTTGCAACGGCAGAAATGACCCGACGAGACAAGGCGTGGGCTATCGCGTTCACGCTTTTCTGGCTCGCGGTCATGGTCCTTTGCGGTTACATTCTCAAACCATGAAAAAACTAATCTTGCTTCTCATGTTCGCAGTTGAGGCACAGGCCCAGGTAAGAGTCCCGATTGCAGTCAACAAATGGCAGCTATGGAATCGGGCCGTGAACCGGCTTCCCATCCACGCCGTCGCTGGTGGCGGCATCGGGTTTGACTTTGAAGTTTCAGCACAACCTGATCCGAATGCCGGTCCGACGTGGAATGGTTATCTCGTATCGAATGTAAAAAATATCTCGCTCACAGGTTCTGAGATTGTCGTCACATTCGCCATCGCTGCGGATCCAAGCGTAATCTGGAACCACGCAAGCGACTCATGGAACACCAACCCGCCTCCGGCAAATTTTCACGTTTACGTTCAGACCAGCGACGCAAACAATTGCAAGGAGTTATTCGGTATATGTGTTTCGCCACAGTTGCGTTGGTGGAGCAATCCGGGGAGTTTCACGCTGACTGACACTGGCGGAGCGGTGGAACTGCACGTCCCCATCACGCCCGAGAATTGGAGTGAGACCGATGGGTCGCCAGCGACTGATCCTGTGTTCTACCCTTACTGGGTTCAGACAATGAATAATCCGAAGTGGGTGGGGATAACGTTCGGCGGCGGCAGCTTCTTCGGCCACGGTGTCAACGTCACGCTGCAACCAGGTGTCGCGGTGCCAACGTTCACATTGCTCGGTTGGGAGACGAGATAACTAGAGAAAAAAAAACATTATGAGCGAACAAGTCACATCAGCAATCCGGAGCGTCCTTAAAATCGGTGGCGGTTGGCTAATTGCCAAGGGCTACACCGACAACTCAGGCGCTGAAATGGTAATCGCCGGGATCATCGCAGCGGCGGGTATTGTGTGGTCCTGGGTACATCATCAAGCAAATACACCAATGTCGAAGCCGTGACCCGCCTGACCCTCAAAAGCGCGTGTCTCATCCTCGACCTCGAATCGCCTGACGACAGAAAACTGTTGTCCAACGCTGACCGAGACGAGTTGATGGCGCAGGCCAAGCGGCAATACCGCACGCTACTGAAACGCGAGCACCCCGATAAGAACGGCCTTGGGAACGCGCACGAACGCACAGTCGAACTGAACGAGGCATATAAAGTGGTCAAGGCGCTGACTCGCCGACGCCTCACGGTCACGGAGTATTTCGCAACTCTCACGCAGAAGGAACAAAAGGCGCGAGCAGACAGGAAGCCGAGGGAACGGAGCGGACCGCAACCTGTCGGCCAGTATTCGACGGATGGAACTTTCATCAGAGAATGGCCCTCAATCAAAGACGCCGCGAAAGCCATCGGAATAGGCCGTCAGTACCTGAATCGCCACGTCTATAACGAAGGCCAGACCATAGCTGGCTACAAATGGAAAGTAATCGTATGAAAAAAGCACTTCTAATCTTGGCCCTGGCGCTGTGGGCGCTGGCTGCGAGCGCAGCGAACACCAACCTTGTCTGGAACCCGTCTCCGGGCGCGACCAGCTACCGCGTCTATGCGTCGGTGGGCACGGCAGCGTTTGCGCCCATCCTGGACTTGACCGGGAACACCGCATCGGTGCCGGTGGCGATGACCGGCCCAACGCGCTTCTATGTGACGGCGCTGAACAGTGTCGGTGAATCCGGCCCGTCGAACACCGTGACGAACAACCCGGTGCCAGTGCCTCCAAGCGGTCCGGTCATCACGATGGTCGCGCCGGGGTTGTCCTCGACCAACATCGCCATCGGCCAGAGCGTCAACATCACGGCGCTCATCCAGAACACGGGCGACGCGGACTTCGTTGCGGTGGACGGCGCATTGACGCTGTTGCCGCCCGGTGCGACGCGCGACAATGGGCCGTATATCCACATTTCTGTGGTGTCGCCACCGCTCGTAGTGAGCGCAAAGGGCGCGGTGTCGATAACAGGAACATGGACCGCGGCCCCAGGATCAACGCTCGGCGTTTACACAGCATATATGGTGATAAAGTCTTCGGCTGGAGTGTGGACCGCGAGTCCGTACTCGTATTTTACCGTTAGCCCTGCACCAGCGCCATCAGTCCCACCCCCTCCGACAAATTTGCAGATACATCAAACGTCTGCGACTCGATTAAATCTCTCATGGCAAGGAGTTCTCACGGCCTCAACCGAAGTCGAACGCAATGAAGAAAACACCACATTCAAACGAGTGGCAACGGTCTCCCCTGGAATTTTGACCGTCGATGACGCCATTCGCAGGCGAAGAAATTACGCGTACCGAGTTCGGCAGCGAAACAACATGGGCGTGTCAGATTATTCAAACATCGCGAAGTTTAGCGCGCCTTAGAACTGGTCGGCTGACGGCTTCCTCATGCGTCAGTTTTCCCGACTGTAATCTTTGCCAGAGGGTTTTCTTGGACATGCCATATTCCTCAGCCCACGCCGAAATGCAGGCGGTTTTACCAAACGCCGTCAGCAAGTTATTTGTCCGCATGTTTCGTTGCTGTTCCTTTCGCGTAGCCCATCTGCAATTGGATTTTTCGTAATTGCCATCTTTATTCGGCCAACGGTCTAAAGTCTTCCCCGTCGGTCGTTCGCCCATATCAGCCAGGAAGTCTTCAAAGCGTAGCCAACGCTCACAGATCGTAATTCCGCGCCCGCCATAATCCTTAAATTGTCTCGTGTGGGGATTAGTGCATCGCTGAATCATAGCAGCCCACGCGCCATACGTTGTCGAGCGGTGCTGGCCTGCGTGCCCGTGCTTAGATTTTATTTGATTGCAGCCGCATGATTTTGTGCCTCCACCGATAAGCGCACCATTCTGGACAACCTTCTCGGTCCCGCAATCGCACCTTACCCAGCTCGTTCTGCGAGGCTTTTGGTTCTCTGTAGGTGGGCCTTCAGCGAAAACGAAAAGCCTTCCAAAGCGACGCCCGATGATATTTAGTTTTGCGGACATAACGGTTCTCCATCAACTGTTGTTTCAAGTGGCGGCATCCGGCGACAACCGGATGTCGCTGCGATTCTGTAATCTTTTGGGCTGACAATCAAGGCAATGTGGGCGAACTTTCCCAATGGAAAAAGGGCACAGCATCCGACCGGACGACTGTAAAACACGCTGGAACGTCGATAGCCTGCACGCGCACTTCGAGCGCTGGCTGCTCAACCTGGAGAAGCATTACGACGCGCGGCTGGCTGAGATGAAGGAGGCGACAGCGACAGCTTTGGTCGCCGTTGAGAAGCAGACCAACGCCGCGTTTGCCGCGAACAAGGAGTCGGTGACCAAGACCGAGCAAGGCCAGCTCGCTTACAACGCGCAGCACAACGATTTGACGCGCAAAATGGAGGCTCAGGCCGCACGGTTCGTTGACCGCGAACGCTTAGAGGAGTACGAAAAGCGCTTCGACGCCAAGCTGGAGGCGTTGAAGGAAGACATTGGACGGTTGCAAGAAAGCCGGGCGGAGGGCGGAGGACGGCGCGAGACGCAGCAGGAGCATCGGCAGCAGGCGAACTGGACCGTGAGCCAGGTAATCTCCACCATCTTCGGGTTGCTCGGCGTGCTAACGTTCGGACTTGCGCTGGTGCAGTTTTTCCTCAAGAGTAAGCCATGACTCGCCAACCCGACCCGTTCGCCAAAGTCCCGCCGCTGGCCATGTTCGCGCTGGTGGCAGCGTTCTGTATCGTGCCTGTGGCGATACATACGGGTTGCGCCAGCTTCTCGTCGCAGCAGACGGAGACGCAGATGGACGGCACGAAGCGCGAGACGCACATTCACGTCTCGACGCTGTTTGATGCGAAAAGCGACCTGACCAAGCTGCGGGCCACGACGACGGACAAGCAACAAGGCATGAGTCTCGCGGGCCTGTCGGAAAGCTCCTCCTCGACAAACCTCGTGCAAATCCTGCAACTCATCGCGGCCATCGCAGCGGCCACGGCAAAGTGAAGCCCTACCAACGCGAGCAACGCCGGTTCAACTTCGCCGAGACCGTTCAGGTTGACCCCGCCTACGCCGAGCAGGAACGCCGGTTCAAACGCTGGCTCGCACGGCGCAAAGACCTCTGGAAGATGCTTTGCAAGCGATGGTGACGTAACCCGCCTGCCAGCAACATGCCAAGTTTTAGGGGGATTAACCCCATAGCGCCTACGGTGTTTGCCTGATACGTTAGGGGATGCCAAAGGACCACGATGAACATGGCAGTCGGCTTGAACGTCTCGTTGAGGGCGTTCAAGATGCCCTGTTAGCTACTGAGCGTGCAAACGCCGCTCGGCACCGCCAGGAGCGCCCACCATGCGCGTTGGCCATCGGAGCGACCGATAATCAGTAAGGGATTGATTGATCGCATATTTCACATTCCCATCGCATTCGTGGTGAAACCGCTTGGTTGGTTCTTCCGATTCGCTGGCGAGTATCCCAACCGATTTTGCTTCTTGCGCTCTTGTAATTCTCGGCCTGTTTCCAACCCGACGCCTTGTAAATCGTGCCTTTGTGCTTATCCAAGTCTTGATAGGAAATCAGCCGTCTAACTTCAGGAAACCGTTTCATAATGTCCCGGCGCATCCAACCAAGCATCCGTGACGCGGTGAATCGCGGGGCGTCAGGGGCAATGGCGAACCGTCGCAACTCAAGCCAAGTCTGTTGGGGCAACAGCCGGGCGACGGGATTGGACCACGCGGCCACGGCATAAAACACGTTGTTGCACTCTGCGGCGTAGCACAGGCGGAAATGCGAGTTGCCGATCTTCGGCAGGCGCGAATGCCAATCGCTGTTGAGTTGCTTGAAAACTGACTCGTTCACACAAGCAAACCGAAGTTGGAGCACGGAGGTCGGAGTTGAACCGCCGTATTCCGCTTGGAACAGCGGACATGCTATCCTTGCATCATCCGTGCAGATTGAATTCATTCGCGTTCTTTCTTGGCGATGCAGCGGTGAAAGTTTGTTTAGATTCATTCATGGTAAAAGCATGTTTGAGTTCAGCGGCGGCATCGGCGCATACCGATGTCGCTGCGATCTTGGCAAAACCCCCTGCGAAGTCAACCCTCCCGTCGCTTATACGGCAACCGTTCCTTTGGCATTGCGGTGCGCTTTCTCGGTGCGCGACCTTCAACGCGGAGCAAAGCGCCTGCCGCGTCCCTGACCATCGTCTCGGTGCGCTGCTCTTTCTTGGTGATGCCCCATCCGAAGCTAATCGTGCGGGCAAAGGTGCCGTCGGGTCGCGCGGTATAGCCGGTGAGATTCACGCCGCAACATACCACACTTCACTCGCTCCATTCGCGCTCGTTCATAGCATCTCAATCGTTACGGTGACGCCTTCTTCCTCGGCGGTAGCGCACTTCTCGGAAACGACCTGCCCTTCCAGAACGTCCCATCCGTCGCCAGGAAGGATACCAAGCGGTTGTACCAGCAAATCCTGTAAGCGTTTGAGGCTGCCCCCTCCGGCGTTATCCCAATCCATTGGCCTTCGACTACGCACGACGAATCGGATCGCAAAGCGCGGAGCAGAGCCAGAGCCGCGCGACGTTTCTCTCGGTGCTGGACCGTCCAATGGGCGCCCTTGAGCGCGTTCTGACTCAACGGCAGGTAGCCCTTGAGGTGGATTGTGATTCTTGCCATAGAGATGCGGGTTGCGACGACGCACGGACTCAGACACGTTTTGCGGCACGGATTTCATTGCGGTGCGTTCGTATCTTCGTGCAATTGATCTTCCTGCTTGCAAATCGGACAAACCTCGTTCTCGGCCAGCAATCCCTGCCATTTACAGCGCCAGCACTCGACCGGATAACGATGCACAGTCTTCGCCAGCATCCTCTCCCGCGCCCGCTGCTCCTGCGCGAGCCGGCGCGTCATGTAGTTTCGGGCCTGTTCGCTCGTCCAGTTCACGGATCGGCCCGCCGCGCCTGAGCTTGGTCGTTCGGCATCACAGGTTCTCCATCCCTTTGAACGCCTCACGGACGCGCATACTCCATTCCTTTTTCGGGAAGCTCCGAGCATAGAGGAATGCTACAAGTTCGGAGATTCCAAAGCCACCTCGACACCAGCCCGTCACGAGCGCCTCCTGCGCGCCGTATTGGTCGCGATAAACTTCGTAGGCGCGCATCGTCACGACCTTCGGGACTCGGATTTGCTCACGAGGATTTCGTTGCCCTTGCACGGGATGAGTCTCGACAGATGCCGAACCAGGCGCTGGAGGCAACCCGGCATTGCTTGGGGGTTGGCCTTGTGGTTGCGGTTCGCTCATGTCAATTTTCGGGTGCCTCAGCTTGGTCGGTTCGGCGGATTTCAGGAGTTGCCGAATTCCCGCCAGATTTCTTCCTCGGTGCGCGCTTCGCACTCAGGGCAAGGCGGCATGTCAGACGGACAGCGGTGCGTTCGCTGCTCTCTCAGGTATTCCGCGTGCGCATCCGCGCCTTGAACTTCATACCAGGCGTCGAGCTGTGCGTCTGGATCGCTACACCATTCCTCAAGCGTCATCATATCGCGACTTGGGTTGCGGGATTTGAAAGATTTTCTCGTCCCTGTTTTTGTATTCTGGCGAGCGACCTTTCAGCTTTGCGGGGTCCGGTTGGTCAGGCCAATCGCTACTTTCGAGAGCTGGACAGATCGACGGCACAATGTTTGGGACTTTACCATCGAGCTGGAACAGCAATATTCGGCGGCTAACACTGCGCTGCACCGAACCGCCATTTGCGCTCTTGCTCATTCCTTCCTCGCTCGCTCTATGGATACGAGGTCGTTACCACGGTCGCCTCGCTTGAAACAAATGCGGACGGTATGCCCTTTATCCTTTTTGGCGCATTCTCCGAGAGGCCTGCTGAACGTGTTAAACCATTCATCGCCTACCTTCAAGCCGTAGCTGGTCCACGGACCTTTGCCTGAACGACCAGACTTTTCCTTCACGAAGTCCAGCTTGCCCGTGATAGTCTCAACGCCGTCAGGATTGCCCTGCTCTGGCTCCTGCTCGCCTTCAGGCGCGTTTTCCAGGTCCAGGTCGCTTGGACCAGCGGACGGCGCTCCTGCGGGCTTCTGCGGCTCTGCGGGCATCCTGGCGCGTATCTCGGCCAGAATCGCGTCTGCCTCGCGCTTGGTGCGCGGCACACGGGTCGCAGACAGAGCCTCGATGCTATCGCCTGAGAACTGCCCGCTTGGTCCGAGAAGCCATTCTTTCTCGTAAAGCCACGCAAGCGCGGTCGGGCCAAGCTCTTTGAGCATTCCAATCCACTTCTGACGCTGGGCCTCATTCGGCTCGGCAGGCGCACCCACCGGCTCCGAACCGGGGGGCTTCGCGGTGCCTGCGGTGTGGGGTTTTGGCTGTGGAACATTCTGTGGAACATTCGGTTTTTGGCCTCCGCGCTGCCTTGCCCACCAGCCGTCGCAAAAGTCCTTTTTCCATGCCTGCAATCCGACACCTAACTCTTTGGCACAGCGGCGTAAAGCCGCAGTCTTTGCTCCCTCGACCGCATCGCCATAATTCTGCGAGGCATTATTTTTGTAATACTCCATTTCTCCAACAGATTCGGCGACGAAACAGCCTCGAATGCAAAGCATTGCCTCGACATAAACCCGACTGGCTTCGGTGCCTTTGGCAGTCGTAAAATCTTCCGCCCAACGATTGCGTGGAACAATGGCCCATTGCCCAAGCCCGAGCACTTCAGTGAGCCGATCTCGCAAAAAAGCATGTTCAATGTAAATAAGATGCTCTTTCCCGCCAGCTCCTGGCTTAAACGCTTCATCAGGGAAATCAGCTTTCAAACCGGCAATTTCTTCCGGCGTTAACTGTAACGTGCTGGCTCGCTCATAAGCCTTCATGGTCAGGTTGGCAACGGCGTCGATCTTCGCCTGGGCAGGCGTTATCGGGGCTTTGAACACCTCCAGAGGTGCCGGAACCATCGGCGGTGGGTCGCCGATTGGCATAAGTGATTGATTTTCGCTCATAATTGCTCTTTCCTCCGGTTTTCTTGCTCACGGCGCATGGCTTCCTCCCATCTCAACCGCTGATCCTCGTACCACCACGACCACCACGCCTCGTCCTCGTCGGCATCGCGCCGGTCGCGGCGGTCTATGTCCGAAAGCCGGGTTCCGGGTGGAAGGTTGGTTTGCCAGTCGGTCATGCGTGCATCCTGCGGTTTAGCCATTCTCGATATTGCGGTGTTTTGCGATATTCGCGCATCTTCAACTTCAAGCAGATTCGACAGCGCCTTTCACCCTGCGGATTAAAATAGCTGCTTTCAGGGGTATATTCGTGACCAGCCAAGCAATGCGTTCGAGGTGGTTTGCCTTCAGGTCGCAGAGCTTGGTCCAACGGCCATTTTCTGTTGAGTCTCCAAAACAGAGTCGTTAGTCCAATTCCCATTTCATTGGCCCAATCACTGACACATTGGGTTTTTCCATTGAACTCCAACATGATCGGACCAGACGAATTGTAAATCTGCTCCCGTGGCGTAGCCCACCGCACGTTGCTTGGTTCGTAATTACCATTCCGATCCGGCCATCGGTCCAGCGTTTTGCCTTTTGGTCGAACGCCTGCGTCAACCACGAACTGAATAAAATCCTTCCACTGATCGCAGACACCTATCCCTCGACCACCATATCTTGGGAACGCATCGTCTTTAGGATTTGTGCAACGGGACCACATGGCTTTCCAGGTCGTGTGAAGTAGATGGAGTGAGAAATTATTTTTCCTGGTTCTTTCGTGCAGCTTTAGAATTCGCCTTACGTCTGCGATGCTTTTTCCACCGAGTATTAACCGCTGCTCTAGCGATTTCCGACGGGCGACTCTTACTGCTTCCAGTTCCAGCGAGACCGCCCTGGCGTCCAATTTCGGAAAGGTATCTGCGAACGTTTTTGGCTGGTTCATTCATGCGCCAGAATACAGAAGCGGCTTGCGTAGGTCAAGGGGAATAATCATTCGCTATTTGCCAATATTTTAGAAGGTGGTCAAATGCTGCCCATGCTTTCGACCAATTCTCTTGAACGCACAGCGACAGTTCGCCGGGGGTTTTGGTGCTGATGTAGAGCACGGCGGTCTGAACCGAACTATCCGAGATCGCTTTTGCATAACTTGCCGTCTGACATTGATGTTCCCAATATGCTGTTGTTGGAAGTTTAAGCGATCCGGTTGTCTTGAAATCCAGCACTGTCGTTGCGTTTCCTTCAAAAATGCAATCCAATCGGCCTGCATAACCGTTACCAATTACAACGCTTTCTGTGGCACGCACGCGACCGAATACGCTCACACATGCCACAGCCGGAGCGACAAATGAAGCGACATCCACTGGACATTCTGCCCTTCCGCTCAGCACACCTTCAAGCGCGTCATGGATTTTGGTGCCAAGGTCGCGGGCCTTTTGCGCCTGTTCGTCCTGCTGGCGCTCGGTATGCAGGACACGCTCAACGAATGCGTCCAGGGCTTCGCCTTCCTTTCGCGGAGCCGTGAGGACCGCAAGGCACGCCTGCTCGATCAGCCACGCTTCGAGTTGCGGAGCGCGGAGCACCTTGAGAATCGAGGTGGGTGACGGCAGAAGCCTGAGTTTTTTCGCATCGCGCAACGTGGCGGGCCGCGTGCCTTGGCCGTCACTGCGCTCGATGAAGTGCATCGGCTCGCCGGTTTTGGTGTAAAAATGAGCGGCTTCGGCGCTTTGGACTCGTGCGGCAGTTGTCATGCGACAGCCGCCTCTCCCGCAAACAGCGGTTGCGGTTCCTGATGCGGCTCTGCGCCGATGAGACACACCTGCACTCCGCCGATTACGCCGTCATAATTGTAGCCCTCGTTCCCGCGCTCACGCTGCCAGCTTGCGCCGGGGAATCGCAAAGCGAACGCCCGCCAATCCCGCGCGGTGTCCTGCCATGCGTGGATGTAGAACCGTACCTTGTCATCTTCGACGGAAATACCGCTGGCCAATTCGGTCAGTTCCGGGTGCTCCATCGCCAGCGCCTCCAGCCGCTCAAGGTTCGCCCGAGTTGCCACGAGCTGCGATGTGAATGTGTTCATGTCTGTCCTTTGGTTGGTTGGGCTTTGGTTGGTTGGGCTTTGGCCCGTTCAAAAGCGATTCGCAGAGGACTGCTCTCTGGCAAGTCAACTGTTACGTCCAATGTCCGGCCAGCATATTTCTTGAGGCAGTCTTTGTGCGCGAAAAGAGTGTTGTGGCAACCGTCCACGTCGAACGATTCAACTTTGTCGCCCATGAGAATCTCGAACAAGAAATTGCCTCCGCACAGGGCGCAGCTTCCAAGGCTCCCACCGATTCCAGGCATTCCCACCGGGTCTTTCATTGCGATTCGTCCAGCCGCCGAAGCAACTCACTGAGCGCCCGTCGCGCCTGCCGATCCATGCCGTTGTGCAGCCAGTCCTGGATTGAGCGCAGCTCGCCCACTACCGCTCGCATCTCGGGTTGCGCCACAATCACGCCCTTCAACATATTGTTCTCTGCGCGTAACTCGGCAATGATGTCCTCTATGCTCATTGTCGGTTTCGGCGAGTGATTGAACTCCTGCGCAACCGGCGCTTTGCGCGGGCCGCTCGCGTCAATCACGCTGACTTTCCGGCCTGCTTTGGCGAGCATGGCCGCGATGTTGGTTTGGGATTTGGTCAAGCTCATATCAATTGCCTTTCGCCGTGCGCGGGTCGCTCGCTTCGTTGAGTTGTTCTCCGAAAAACGGGCAAAGTTCAAGGCGGCACCGGATGTCTTTCTCGTTCCGTGATTCGCGTATTTTGCAAGCGTGCATTACGTTCGGATAGAAAAGATGCGGGCACTTCCGGTTGCTCATAACCAGATTTATGGACCATTCGCGCTCGTCTTGGTCAATGTTCATGCTTTTTCGATTTCAGCGATTTGGCCATAGCGGACTTTCCCAACCAATGATTTCTTTGCAGTTGTGGCAAATGACAGCGCAATACGGTCTGCGCCATAGCACCCATAAGAACCGCTTGCTTCGTTGGACTTGGCCGCGCAAGAACTCAGGGAATCGAGTGCCGCACTTAGGGCAAATCTCAATTGAGTAAGGCTGGCGTTCCAGCAATTTGCATTCAATCACTTCGTTGTTGGCTTTCACTCCATGTTAACGTTAAGTGCTCAGTTCTGCCTAACGTCCAATTGCGTCTTGGGTCTCCCCATTCTTTGATGACTGCCGTTAGGCTCATGTGTTCCCATTGGGCCTTTGCCTTCAGGCGTTCCCACGGCTGTCCTCCTGCTTTCCTTACCTCGTCAAGGATTCGGAGCGTGCGCTGGCTTATCAACGTTGTGTTAGCCGGATTGCCCGCTGGATTTCCAGCCGCTTTGCTCGAATGATCCTTTCGGCTCATAGCTCGGCCCGTTAAGTCGTCCGCGTGACGCCGGGGCAATCCTCCTGCAACCAAGCCGCCGAAGCTGACTTGTTTCGGGATGCATCAGCTTTCGCTGGAGCCTTCCTGCTAAGGAACCGTTCATTGCAGTAAAGTGTCATATATCTCATTCAGGATAAATTACTCTCTCCAATTGTCGCCGAATCTCGCGCTTGGCGCGTTCTTCGGCTGCATAGTCAGAAGGTTTGGCCACATTCGGAGTTGCTTTCAAAACACCTTTAACCATTCCAATTGCCGCTAAGATTGGCTCGCAGTCATCGTCGCGAATATCTTCTTCTAAGACGACTGTAATTGTGTTGATACGGTCGCTCATATTTTAGTCGGCAAAAATCGACGGGCATCATGACAAGTGTGCTCCAGCTTTTTGATGGATTGGCGGGCAATTTTACCGCGCTTCGGGTGTTCAACACTAAAATAAGCCGTTAGCTTGCTCACTGTGTTTGTTGCATCCCGAAGCAATCGGGCTAGGGCTTTTTCGGTTGGTGTGAGGTGTTTCATGTGCAGGAATCAAAAAGGTAGGTCCGCTTCGGCGTTGTAAACCAGAATGCGCTCCGCCTGCATGTATTTCAAAGCGCCTTCTAACGTGCTTTGATTGGCTCGGAGAATCGCAACCGGCGAACCATCGGGCCGATACCCGCTTAATTCCCATACCTGAAACGGGAACTTTGTGCATTCAAAATCATCCGATCCCATAAGCAGGCCTGCATTCGCCCCGCAATGATCCTTGTAATTGCCGGGGCTGGAAAACTGAATCCAATTGCGGTCGGCGGCGTCGAGGTCGGGGTAATGGTGTTTCATGGTTTGTGTTTTCATCTTGCAGACACAATGAGCCAACCGTTAGGAATTGGCAAGCGGAATTGTGAAAAATCTTTTCAGGCGGCAACGACCAGCGTTCGCGGGCCGCGTTTCCGGCCCTTTGGCCAGCCGCGTTTCTTTCCCCGGCGGCAAGGCATCGCGCCGTTGCGTTTTGCCGCCGCAATCTTCGCCGGGCTTTTGCTGCGCCCGAGGTGGCTCATCACTTCCTTGAGCAATGACTTTTTCATTCCTGGGAGCATACGCAAACGGCTGGCTAATCGCAAGCGAAAATCATCGCTTGACAATGCCAACGGTTAGCTTATCTTCCCCCCGTGGACGCGAACCCCACATTACCAAAACAACTCTGCCGCGCGTCGCCAGCGCCTACCCGGTCCCCGAGCGGGCAGGTTCGCCGCTGGTGATTGCGCGGTTTTTTAGGAGAGACAGTTATGAGCATTCAAACAATCATCAGCGGCGCCATCTCACCGGAGACGGCTTATTTGATCGACGATTACCCGTATGGATTCCGGTTGCGTTGCAAGATTCGTTACTGGCTGGAATACAAACCCGGCAAGGGGCACCGGCTCTGGTCGCAGACCTCGAACCCGAAACGGCCCGGCCTGGTCTGGAACAAGCCAAAGGCTTCCACGTTCCAGCGGTTCGGTGGTTGCATGTATCTGGATGAGCGGGGCCATGTCCACTGGACCGGCCTTAACGAATACGATTCCGTCAAGGAATGCGTGGACTGGCGGGACAAGTTTGGTTCGGCAATGGAACCGGAGGCCCAGCAATTCTTGAAAGCCTGGATCACGCGCAAGCTGGCTTTCGAGCAAGCCAAGTCAGAGGGGCAAATCACCTACACCACGACTTGCCAGCAATACACGCCCATGACGGAAGGATTGAAGCCGATTGGACCGCCTGAAATCAAATCTGAAGTCCTGACATCGGAGCACACGCCGGATGAACTAGCAGCCATGGGCCAAACCCTGCGGGCGCCGATTGCCGGTGAACTCGCAAAACTCACACCTGAGCCAGTAAAGTAACGCCGATTACAAACGCCGCGTGATTATTTTCTCGCGTTCTCTCGCGGCTCGTGTATCGTGAGCGCACTAGTACGTGAAACCACTAGCCAATAAACAAAATCAGTTTGCCGCAAGTCCGTTGCGGTCGGGGGAAGCAACCGTTGCAGCCCGCTCTCAAGCGGTCCAACTGTCGCGGCCGTACCCCGGTTTCACCCGCGCGGGCTTGCGGCTTTAGGACTACAACCACGCGAACCGCCGAACAAGATGCGGCCCTCAAACAAGCCAAAGCAGCCATCGCCCTCGCTCAGAAAGGCCCGCTGTGAATGCTCTGACTAATGCAGACAGGCTATTGCTGCGGCAAGCCTGCCAAGATTCTTTGCTGCACCCGATCTGCTCTTTGCGTGTAAATGTGCCCTCAAAGTGGTTTCTGAAATTGCAGACATAGACACAGAAACCAGAGCGGGCATGGCGCACAGAACACTTGTTGATGCAATAAATAAGGCGGAAGGAAGGAAACAATGACAACCGAGTATTGCTCTCCGCGCTAATCCCCCTCCTCTCCCACCAAGCCCAAGTTCATCCCTTGGGCTTTTGCTTGACAACCCAAGCGCCGTGTGCGATGAATAGCGCCGTGCAAGTCAAACCGCACATAATCAAAACAGCATTTGCTGCCCGGCATTCGTGTCTTGTGCTTTCCCAAGCGCAAGGTTTGACCACGAATGTCTGGGCAGCCTCAAGGACACAATGAACTCCAAACTATTCGCAACATTCGCATCGCTGGTTGACGCGAGATTACGCTGCGAGCAAACCAACAACACCGAATGGTTCCACAACCACACCGCGCGAATCACTGAACTCCTGGACGAGATGCCAAGCGGATCGGGCTTTGACTCAGGCACCAAACTCGACCTTGATTCAAGCCATGCTGACAGGCTCGTGTTCATCACGGCATTCCATCATATGAATGACAACGGCATGTATGACGGTTGGACCGAGCACAACGTCATTGTCACGCCAAGCCTCATCCACGGTTTCAACTTGCATGTCACGGGCCGCAATCGCAATGACATCAAAGAATACATTCACGAGATGTTTGCCAATGCCTTGAACGAAGAAACCCCAGCCCAAACCCCTGCCTGATTCACGCCATGAATGCTCCTAAATATGTTTATCCTAATCCTGAAGGCTCGCGTGAGCCTGTCACCATTGAAGAAATGGCTGGATTGAACACCCTGACTCCGCTAGAACAAGACATGCGCTCCAATGGCTTTGTCCGTTGCCCGAATGTCTTCAATCGCTGGTATGCCGGTCACGCTGGCATGATCGAGCCTGTATTCCCGCTCGAACTTCGCGTGACCGATGCCATTTGGCTTGTCACTCGCGCTTATGGCCAAACCTCGGACATTATCCCGCTTATGCGCTTTGACTCCGCTCAATCCCTTGGCCAATACCTCAAGGACAATCACAGGATCGCTCAAGCCGCTGCCGCTTTCAGCAACTCTTGGGATTAATCCCCCGCCCCTCCCATAAGCCCAAGCTCATCCCTTGGGCTTTTTCACGTACCAACGCCCCAAGCGGACCTCTGACCCATTTCCCCCTACTCGCTTATCCCGCGTTTAGGGCCTTCACGCATTCGCGCCAGTCCCTTGGCCGATTCTGATCGGCTCCTGACCCTCGCTCCCACAGAAAACCACGCCCAGACCCCTTTACGGCTCGCTTGACGACGCTTTAGCAAAGGGTTTAGCGTCGTTCATGGCTCTGTTTACGACCGCTACAGCTTCCGCTTCAGGTCGCGCTGGCGGAATCGCTTCAGGCAAAACTCGCGGCGCTAACCCCAATCGTCTCCCGGTCCGCACTCAAATCATCGCGCTCCAGGACCTCGCGCTCGCTCATGCTCAGTCCAAGGACACGCCAGTCGCTATCTGCGCTGCTCTTATGCGCGCCTACGTCGATCTCCACGAGCTACGCATGGCCGTCGAAGGCACTGGCAAGCCCAAGCCCGTCGAAGCACGCAACGCCCAGCCACGCCAGAAGCCCCGCAAGCCCGTCCAACCGCTCGGCCCAGCCAAGCGCGTCGCTCCTCCTGCACCGCAAGCGCCGGCTCCTCTTAGCCCTGCCACGGAAGAAAAGTAATTCTTAAGGAGTCTCCTTGCGCGCCAAGCGTCACCGCCCCGTACGGCGGGGAGCCCCGCTAATAGATCGCGCTGTCGTGTGGAAGGGCGGTGTTCAGAGCAAGGCGATATTCTGGGAAAGAGGACTCTCTTTTCCCGAGCAAAGGCACGTCGGAGACCTGCTCTCTGCAATTTCTATATCTATATGTCCACGCAAAGTCCACTGTTGACAGCCGTGGACAAGTTTGATTGAATGGCGCCATGGACACTTGGGCGCCGATATTCTCGAAGATTGTGGACTCGTCGTTGTGGGATGAGTCGGACGTTGTGGTGAAGGTTTTTCTGACATTGCTGGCGAAGAAGGACGCGGACCATGTGGTTCGGGCGAGTGCGTATATGATCGGGAATTGGGCGAGGAAAACGGAGAAGGAAACTCTTGAGGCATTGAAGGTGTTGAGCAGCCCTGACAAGAGAAGGTTGGAGCCTCAACCGCATGATGGAAGGCGGATAGAGAGGACCAGGGACGGGACTGGGTGGTTCATTTTGAATGGGCAGAACTACGAGGATTTGATGCGAGAGGTGAACAGGCGGGTTTACAAGGCGCGGAAGCAACGGGAATATCGGGCGGCATTGGCGAAGCACAAGGGGCCGATTGCTGGGGAGCGGCAGTATGTGAAGGATTTGGAGAACGGGACATTGCGGGAGGAGCGCTGGATTACGAGAAGCGGTTTTTGTGGATAGGCAAATCTGTGAAGATGGAGATTGAGGCGCAACCGCCATCGACCTTGAAAGTGACGCAGGTTGAGACCATCGGACTGACTGGTGAGGAGCGGTCGAGATGTTTGGATTGGATTCAAGAGTCGATAGAGAGGATTCGGTACGAAGTGGAAGCCGACGAATGAAGCACCGCATTATCAGGAAGGGATTCCATGAGTAGGCAATGGAAAGAATTGCCGACGCACTTACCGGGTTGGAGTTCTTACAATTTGGCGGACAAGTATTCGAGTCATCGGCGCAAGAAAAAGAATCGCAATATCAGATCGTTTCGGAAATGGAAGAAACAGGCGCCGATGCCTACGGCTTTGAGGACAGGCGCGAGTATTCAGGAACGAATTGATTGGCTGATCCGATGGCAACCGAAGAACTTCTCGGCGATTGAAGCACTTCGAAGAAGACTATGAAGCCCTACTACACCGAGCCGGGGATAGAGCCATGAGCCTCTCGCCTTGTCCAAAGCGGCGAATCCGATTCGCTATGCGGGCATAAGCTATCCCCACTGCGCCGCCATTGCTTTTGCCACGCCTTCAAAGGTGCGCGAGCGGTTCTTCCAGCGATCCGGTCCTGGCGGTTCCAGATGCACCCGGGCGCGGCGCTCTGACGGCGCTTCAGCGCAGAACAGGTCGCCTTCAAGATGCGTCGGCTGCAACGGCGGAAGATTCTTGAGCCACAGGCACGTTGCCTTGGTCTCGCCGTGACCGTAATGCCACGGCTGGATGATTTGATCCGGCTTGCGCCACATCGAGGACATGATGCCGACCGGATTCTCGATGGCAATGCGATGGATTGGCGCGTTCGCCAGTTGCATGAAAAAACCGATTGCTTGCTGTTGTTCGGCACGCTTCTCCGTGAACCATCGCGCACCTGATACGCAAAGGTGTGTGCAGGGCGGGTGGGCGATCATTAAATCCCAGCCATCAGTCAGGATTTTCAAGACATCGCCTTGGACGTGCCATTGCGCCCAGTCATCGCCGTTGCCGGTTTCGCATGGCAACAGGTCACAACTGACAGCCTTGTGTCCGCGTGCCCTGAAAGCATCGCGCGCGATGCCGCTGAATTCGCAAGCCACGAGCACTCTCATTTTGCAGGGTTGCGGCATGAGCCATAAGCGTGTTCGGCGGCAAGCTGGTCTTCGGTCCAGGGCGTATTCATCGTTTCATTGAGCGCATCATCATATCGAACAGACCCCAGAACCGCGAGTTAAGTCGATCTTGATACCATTTATAGGCTTCCTTACGCATCTGTCGTTCGTCCGCCAAGCATTCGGCCAGCAACCTGTTTTGATCCTGAAGACGGTGGATGTGCTTCAAGTAAGTTTCTTCTGGAGTGGTCGAGTGTTTCGCGTGCTGCGTTGGCGGTTTTGAAATCTCCGCGTTTGTCAGAGACCTTGATGGCCCATCGCAAAAGGAGTCGCGCTTCATTGGTCATCTTAGCGTGATGGTGATGGGCAAGAGCGACGGGTCGCGGTGCGCGGCTTCTAGGAGTTTTTCGTGCTTGCGCTCGGAATAGCGATACCAATAGAGGTCTATTAAGACTTGGCCATGTTTGACCACAACTTCTGCGCCGGTCTTACGTGCGAGCGCCCTATGCAACAGGCACCCGCATGGATCCTCGTAATTCATTCCCCGCCTCCAATCCTTGCGCGTGATCGTGATGGTCATGGCACCAATTCTTCTACGAGGCGTGGCTTGAGTTTCAATGCTTCGCATGCGATAGCCTGGAACCAATCGGCGCGCCCCGGCCCATTCGAGTCCTTCGTGTAATCGAATGCGACAATCTTAAGTGCTGCTCGCAACCTATGGTTCTCCTGCGTGAGCGCGGCGTGTTCTTTTGCCAGGATGTTATAGTGCGCCATGTCCGCAGCGCAGCTCTTTTCCCATTCGTCGCGCTCGTCCTTTACGCGAGCAAGTTCTTCGTCGGTGTTCATAACGTGCGCGTGTCCAGATGCCATCCGATCAGGAACGTGATGCGTTTGCGTTCATGCGCGTAAAATGCCGGACGTGGATCAATCATCCGAGCCAGAATCATGGGGTCGCCTTTGGCGCGTGAGTTGTCGGGCAGGATTCCGAACTCATCGAAAATGTTCAGCGCCATCGCCCGCGAAGTTGCCGACATGATCTGCGGCTTGGCCATGATGACCGGGAAATCAATTTCCTCGTTGATGCTGTCAGCCGTCCATTTCGCAACTGCGTTTCCTTTACCGTCGTCGTTGATGATTTTTTTCACGAACGGCGCTGGATTAACCCATCTACCTTCGCCTTCCGACAGTGCTTTTGCCTCGACATCTGGAATCTGAGATTGGTAACCGACCAGATTCCACGGAACTGATTTCTTATCGGTCCGCACCGCGAACAATTGCAACGGCATGTTGGGAATGATCGTATAACCGGCTTCGAGCGCGGAGAGCATCTTCGAGTAGAACTCAGCGCGTTTGCGGAATAGATCGGCGGCGCGTTTGAACGGCCCGCTTCTCCACTTGTTCTTGATGGCGTGCTCAAGGTTTTCCTCGCTCTCAGCCTGCTCGCGTTTCATCAGCGCGATCTTGCGATTGCACCAGTCAATCAGCGCGTTCTGGCAGAGCGTGAATTCTTCAGGGATGATGGCAGTCAGTTCGACGTTGCCGCCTTCGGTTTGCTGAACCGCTGGAAGTGTTTCAGTATCGCTCATAAAAAGATTTCGTCGCGTGGAAATCCGAGTTAAACTGAATTCAATCTAGCAAATTCACCGAAATAAGCACAAGCAGCATGGTTGTAAGACACAGCAGCATCTATTTCTGAGGCGTAATATCCGAGATGGAATTTATGACCCATAAAAGCAATGCTTGCCCCCCACGACTTATTCGCCTTGTGAAAACATACTCCCTTGTAAGTGTTGTTGGACCCCGAGTGTTTGCGTCTGTTGGAAGTGTTTTGAGCATTCGTTGCTGGTCTTAGATTGGATTTTTGATTATCCAGTCCGTTACCGTCGCGATGGTCTAATCTGGCATGGCCGGGAATGATAAGCTGATGCATTCTGGTAACTTTTTTCATTTGGCCACGGCTTCCGAGATACGATCCGGCATACCAGTTAAATCCATCCCATATCGCGTGCCACTTGAACTGAATCACGCGCTCAAAATCCTCATCATCCACGAGCGCCACCTTGCCTTGAGTGAGTGGAATTTCTTTCATAAAAATCGTTTTGCCGCTTTGTGAAAGTTGATCCAGAGGATAACGGCCTTGCGGCCACGGCAAAACGAAAATTCTCGGCAATCAACTTTCACGCGCTAAGAAAACTCTATTCCACGCGTCCCGTCAAGCGCGTAGTTTCTGGCGAACAACTCGCTGCGGAACCGGAGCAGTCGCGCGATCCGGTCGCAGAGTTCTACGAGGCACGCTTCGGTCTCGTGGTCGAACTGGCAATAGCGTAGCGACGGAGAAACTTTTGGATTGATCGTGCCCGGCATGACCTTGAACACCTGCCGCCAGCGCCCCGCATTGAGGCGCGTGAACTCGGCGCGGGCTTGCGCGATTTCGCGGTCAAGCGACTCGATGCTCATGAGCAGAACATCACGCGATTTCCTGCCGTCGTGCGCTCGCGTTGCAGGCGAGGCACGAACTTCGAGCAAGCGTCCCAGCCGGCTCGGAAATCTGTGCCTGGTCCTCCGGTGTTGCCGACGAACATGCACTTGAAGAATACGCGCCCGCTTCGAAGCACCTTGCGAAGAAGGAACCGACATTCTTTGCAGTGGTGACCTTCGCGCGGCCCATAGAGGCGTACCATGCGGTTTGGTTGCGATTCCTTGGACCATTTCTGTTCGGCTTGCAGGAGCCAAAGCTGTTCGTCGGTGCTGCGCTTGAGTCCCGGTGTGGTCTTCAACGGAATAATTGCCTCTTTGCGATCTTTCGAGAACCAGTATTCGTTCATAAAAATTGCATTCGTTTTAGATAATTGAAAAAGAGTCGCCCGCCCTCCGTGTCCGCGATCTCCCCGCGTTCGCACCATCGTTGGCGGTCATCCATCGAAAGCCTAGGCCAGAGATCGCTTTCTAGCGCCACGTAAATCAATGCTGCTTTTGCCTGTGCGGAATCCAAATGCGTGCCTTTGGCCAGCAACTTTTCCGGGGCAATGGCCCACCAGCCACCTTCGCTGAGTTCGTATGCGCCCCATCGGTCTCCCGGCTTGGCGTCAGACGGAGGTCCGTTCTGGAATTCTTTAGTCATATCAGCCCCTTATCTTGGCAGTAATCTTTCCATGCGCTGAGGACTCCGATTGCCAGTTTGAAATCAGTCCCCTTCAAGTAATCTTCGCGGTCGTGGGCCTCGACGCTATCAATTTCGCTGTAACACCATTCCCGCTGTTCAATCGTCATCGGTGTTACGATCCGTCCATTGATCCAGCCTCTCAATGCTTTCTCGGTAATTCCGCAAACGCAGTGGGTTTTGCCTCGGTTGTTTGCCTCTAATTCCTCTTGCGGATAGCAATGGCAGTGCTCCACGACGGGGCAGTTCGGCATTTCATCGCTGGTCATGGCTCGTCGTGCCGGTGCTTCGTTTCGAGTGCAGGCAACTCGACGATGCGATATTCCCGCGACCAATGCGTGTAGTTTAAGAACGAAAGCATCACGTCTTGCTCGGCGGCTTCGCGCGTCGGATGCCGCCCTGCGCCCTGCACAATCTTGCCCTCTGGCAGAATCCATTCGATTGCAAATTCAGTGTTCATTTGTGCGAGCGCCCGGTGCCGCTTGAATCGCCGCTCGGCGACCGGGCCTCGGTCTCCGCGTGCCAGTGGCAGCATTCAGTGCATTGATATACGCGCTTCACGTAGCAGCCTGGGCCGTTCTTGGCAATGAACGCGAGCAAATCCTTTAGCGTGGCCAGCGCCGGCAGATTCGTCTGCGAGCAAATCATGGGACAGCCCTTAAATGTTCCGGGTAGTAGATTCACGATATCTTTGGAGGGCTTTTCTTACACTTCTGCTGCTCATGTTCATAGTTTTTGCTATCTCATCGTTTGAAATTCCTTCTTCGCGTAATTCGACTATTTTAGCAACATTCTCCGGTGTTAATTTGAAGCGCAAGCCGCAATGAGCATGTTCTAAAGGGGTCAGGAATTTGCAGTTCTGAGGCGAATAATCCCCGTCATTATCTATGCGGTGAATTTGTAATCCTTCGGCATATCCGTTATCCATCGCCCATTTTTTGAATGCAGGGTAATTGTAAAACCATTCATCACACATACGAACCCCCTTCCCTCCGTAGTGCTTAAAATTCCATGTGTTTTTGTAGTAGCAACGTTTTTTAATATCGTTCCACAATCCATAAAGCGGTGAAGCGCCGGCGTCACCATGTTTCCATCGCCTTTTGTTTTTTGGCTTTTGAAGTCCAACTCTGGCGAGATATTCTTGTTGAGTTTCCATAAATCACCCCACAGCTTGCCGCATTGCCTGAATCACCTCTCCAATCGGTCGCGCTGGCCCTTGTTCAGGTGCATCGGAGCGTCCAGTCGCTCTAAGCGCCTGCGCTTTGCCCGTGGGATAAACCTTGATCCGCATGGTGGCCCGTATCGCAGCCGCTTCCTCAAGTACGCTGCTGATGGCGTCCTCGCTGCCCGCAACGTTTCTAAACATCAAACATTCAGGATGTCGAACTCCAGTTTTGATTCGATTCTGACGATGTTTTATTACGATCTTCACGCAATTATCGGTCATACCATATTTGAGTGCATCTCTCCAACCACGTTCCATATTTGGCATCAATCGAACTTCGTAACCAATCGCTTCACACCAAGCATGATGAATGGCGTTTATCTCAGGGCTTATTGATTCCATTGAATCCCTTTCTCTTGTCGCAGTTGAGATACCACCAATTCGCCTTGCCGCCTCGATTACGAATCTTAGCGCCAGAAACGATTTCTTCGTAAAGTTCCGCCAGTGCATACTGAGTTCTCCAAGGACTCTTTTCCGACCGAGTGCGCCATTGCTTCAAAAAGTCATCACCCACATGGCCAACGAGCAATTGTTGTATCAATCCTTCGTTTTCCTTTAGCAGTGTTTCCCTGTCAGGTTCCTTGTAGCCATCAAGTTTTTTAAGAACGATCTCTGAGAGTACTCTTTCATTTTTATTACCTCTTATTCTTATTAACTTCAGATTGCGCTTTTCCGAGTTTCGCAAAACCGCAATCTCGGCGGAAGGAGGAGACTCATAAATTGCCCAAAAGCTGCCTTCCCACCTGCCTTTACCGCTGCCTTCTCGCATCAGCTTGGCATATCCGAATTTCGCCAGTTCTTTGAACGCCGACCGAACCGCTCTTGCCCTTTCGGTGCAATGAAAACAAATATCCTCGATCTGCGGTCGCCAGTCCGGTGGTTTGGAAAGCAGATAGCACAGCAGACCTTTAGCTTTGAGCGAGATGCGGTTGTCATTGAGTGCGGCTTTGTCGATCATTACGAAACCGTTGGGCTTCTTGGCGTGGAATATCATGCGGAATGGATGGAAGATGCGCTCGGCTTGAAACACCCTTCTGCGGAAGGATTTGCTTGCAGGGCTGCGTTAAACGCAACCGAGCGCAAGATTAGTTTACGGAATCGCATGGACTTTGCAAGCAAACCAGCGTTTCAAACTGGTGACGAAAACTACTGCCCAAAATCTACCGCAAACCCCCGACCCGACGCAAGGGTTTTCTGCTCAAGCCGCGTGCGTCACAGAACGCCTGGTGGATTGAGTTCACGTCGGAGTTGATGGATTGCATGGGTTGTTGAAGCGTTACCAATTCTTAGAACGTTGAGATTTAGTTATGTTGCGTGAGATTGTGAAAATTATCGGGAAGCACGGCACGATGCAGACATAGACGCGATAATGTTGCCGGTCGGTGTCCAATGTCGTTGTTCGCCCCGCCCGGTCCCAAAAGACTCCTATCCAAAGGTCGCGAGGTTCGTATTTGATTGTCATGGAAGTTCCTGATCGTAGTGCCTGAGTTTTCTTGTGCTCGCCACATGAGCCACGCGATAAGGCTTCCAGTTGCCTTGAGTATGCCATCGGAAAGTGGTCAAACAATTCGCGCAGGTGCATTTGCTCGGCATCGTTGTGACGTGGAAATCTCCGGGCAAGTTGTCAGGTCGGCACCAGACCCGAAATTCCTTAGGCTTCAAAAGATGGGTTAGTTTTTCTTTCACGACATCATTCCGCTGAATCCAATTTCTTTGGCGCAACGGCGACAGAAGAACTCAGTTCCGCGTCGACCAGCGAGCCTTGATCCATCCAGTGTATTGACTCGATTCTCGTGCGGTTCGCCCTCGATCCAGCCAGCGCAGTGGTGGCAGAAATGCCAACTTCGGAATAGCTTCGGATGCCTCGAACGAAGGCTCTTAAATCCCATCAAGAATCCTTCCTCTGCGCCTTCTGGTGGTTCCTTGAGCACGGGCAAGTCAAGGAGCTTTGGAAATTCAAAATGCTCGTATCTAGGTCGGAATGGCATAGTAGCTACATATGAGTTCAGGTTCTGACTTCATACGGACTGACCGGAGGCCCGACTGCACGCGCCTTGCCTACTGCATAAATTAGCAGCATTCATTGAACGCATTGGCCTGTTCTTCGCCTTCGATTGTGACCGTGAACACCTCGCCGCACTTGCGGCATCTGATTTCCGGTTCGAGCGTGAATCCGTAAAACGATTTCATGTAACGCATCAACTTTATTTCCTTGCCGTTGCGATCTTTGGTTTGCAGCCGGTTCGTGCCTTCGGCATCGCCTTCGTTTTCAATCTCAAATTGATCCTCGCCTTCCTTGAATTCAGGGTCAGGCTTCCAATCCTTTTCGCGTTCCGAATCTGGTTTGCACTCGTGGTCAATTTCCGCCTCAGCTTCAATCTCAGCATCCTTGAGTGTACCTCCGCAATCTTGGCAGTTAAGTTGAACTGTCACAGAAGCTCGAACAGTGTCGCCGTCAGCGTCAACGTTGCTGACTTCGCACTGTGGCTCATCGTAAGAAACGAATTTATTGCAATCAGGACATCTCATAATCTCTCTACTTGAGTTCGCATATCAGGGTCTTTAAGACTCCAATCGTATCGGTTGTCGGGTTGGGGCAGAGATTACCTGGATCTCAGGTAATCTCTGCAAGGCTCAAATCGCATTCGGCGTTCGGAGGACGCAGTTTCGCTCAGAACCTCTACGGACATCTCACCATTGAGAACCGGCAGGGCATCTGGCCCGCGTTCTGAGATCGCATACCCACTCTGGGGCTGCCTTTCTTCACGCCATCATCGGCGCTTACCCGGCTTGTCATGGCTAACCCACACCGGGCATGTTTCTCACCGCTCTCGCAGCATTAGCGGAGGGGCGAGCTTCAGGTTCGGAGAACTGAAAGTCTGACTCGTTCGCTGTGAAAAGCACTTTCTGGGAGAGTGTCGGCATCGCTGCCGAACGAACGAGTCAAAGAGTAAATCTATGCTCAGTCGCATTGCGCTTCCCAGACTGCTATTCACACAGTCACCGAACGCACCGACGCTAAATCCTGCGCTGTTCACTGTCAAATCTTTTCTTCCACCGAACCGGCGCGCGCGGCGCAAGGGTTTTCTTGCTCAGGAAAGTGAAAATCTTGCGATAGCCCCACTCACATGCTTGTTGGAATTGGCGAATAGCACGCATCCCACGAGCATCGGGCGCAGTCCATTGAGCACGAACGGCCAGTGCTCCGGCGGCCACTCTCGCTCGACCGTGGCCCATCCAATGTTGCCGCGCGTGCGGGTTACGAAAAGGTCGGGCACTGCGCCGGTGAGATCGAATGGCTTCATGCGCGGGCTTCTTGGTTCTCCCGCCATATCTGCCCCGTCATGGACTGCCATTCCCGGGCGGTGAAGCCCGTAGAATTTCGTAACTGAGGAGTTTGAGCACTGTTATGGCGACCGTCGCCTTCGCGCATCTGAGCCACGAGATTGCGGGCAAAATACAAATCAGCGCACTTGAAACAGTTCACATTCAGGTCTTCTGGCATGGCAAAGTTTTCGCTCCGAGTTTCCCATTAGCGCACAGCGCAGGCGAATTGGACCTTTTGTAACCGTAGTTCGCAACCAAGTTGTAGAACCACTATTTGTTTTCGTTAGACTTGTCGTTCTATGCCAATTGCTCGAAGCGAAATGGATCATCGGTTCGCAGTGCTGTATGCGCTAGGATATGAACGATGACTGGCGCACTGCTCTTGGAAGGAGGTCCAGCACTGCGAACGGGTAATCCAAGAACATGCCGCGAGCATAGCGAACCGCGCGGCGGGTGCAAGGATTTTCTTTGCGTCTGCGCCGTGAGCCGTTATGGGAGATGTGGCCAAGCCTCTCGACGCAATATTCTCTCCATCTGACCGGCGCTTATGCCGTATTCCTTGGCCAGTTTCCATGCTGGAAACTTGTAAGGAATCCATCTTTGGCGAGCTTCGGTAACTTGCTCCTCAGTTAAAATCGAGTATCCATTTTCTGATCCGCGCATTGGTTTCAACCTTCCTTTTTCCAGAGCATCGTGCGAATTATCCTTGTCTGTACCGAGAAACAAATGGTCGGGATTTACACATGGCGGATTGTCGCAATGGTGACATACCTTTAATCCTTTCGGGATAGGTCCTTTGTTTAGAAGCCAGGATAATCGGTGTGCTCCAATATCTTTTCCTTCAAATCGCACCTGTCCATAACCGTCCTGAACTCGGGAGCACTGCCACTCCAAACAAGGCGTCGTGTAATGCCGCTGAACTGCCTGATAAGATTGGTGAAATAAATCTTCAATCTCTTGACGTGTATAAGGCCGAACGGAACCTCTTAGTTTTCCGTCTTTCCCAATCCGAAGTTCGTATTTTCTCGCGCCCCAAATGTCGCTCTTTTTGTTGGTCATAAGTGGAATCCCGCCCCACCGAAAAAGTAACACCGGCTCGTGATGGCCGCAGTCTCGGCAGGACGGGCAAGTTGAAGTTTCACGATTCATTTTTATCTCTGATAGAGATGCCGTGTTAAAGCGGTTGCATCTTAGAGCAAAGCGTGGTGTTGTTCAAGTGCGATATGGCAAACGGCAATGGCATTCGGCTCATAGATGGACAAATTTCCTTTCAAGGCGGAGTTGATTCATCGAAGCCGCCGACGATTGCCACCGAAAATAATCCTGACGGAGTTGCTCGGAACAAACTCGCGTGGCTCTACAATGGAAACGTCCGAAGTTCTGGAATCAATCAACGCCTCGGCTGGGTGCCAGTGGTCCAGAATGCGCCTTGGGACGGAACCGGGATTTTTCAAGGCGCGTTTATGTATCAACCGGATTTTGCCGATCCGCATTTGGTCTTGGCTATCGGAGGTGTTCTTTGGCGAGTTCGAGTTGACACCGACAATTCCGTTCAGGATTTGTCCACGGCATTCGGCCCAGGATTGACGATGCCGCCGACTGAACCGCAAGCATTTTTCACCCAAGGCGAGCAATTTCTTGTTTGGCAATGCGGTGATGAAATTACGAATCCCGTTTTTTATTGGGCTTTTTCCGAGGGCGGAGACGGGATGCGTCGGTCGCTGGGATTCGTCGCCGTGAACGATCCTACCAACGAAATCCCTGCGGCTGGCGCGAGTGACTACTACGCCCAACGCATTTGGTATTCATTCGGAGGACGCAAATATGCCGCTGGCGATATTGTGTATAATAAGGCAAGCGGTACGCTTGCATTTGGTTATCGAGACAGCGTTCTTCACGTCACAGAAAATCCCGTGGCAAAAGCTGGTGACGCTTTCATCGTTCCGACCGTTGCTGGAAATATCCGGGCGTTGAAGCACGCTGCAAATTTGGATACAGCTACAGGAACTTCTCAGCTTTTCATTTTCACCCGACGCGCTGTGTACGCTAACGAAGCGCCAGTTACCAGAGACGCTTGGACGGCAGCGACATTGAATTTGATGCCGCTCCAAAAAGTTGTTCTCATTAAGGGAGGCACGTATGCCGAGCGTGCAGTCGTCCAGGTTAACGATGATTTATATTTCCCCGGACCTCCGAACGGGGACATTCGCTCTCTCGTAACTGCACTTCGCTACTTTCATCAACCTGGAAATATTCCTCTCAGCAATAGCGTCAATCGGGCGTTGGTGTTCAATGACCGTTCGCTGATGCGTTACATGAGCGGTGTGGAGTTCGATAACCGCCTGCTCATCACCAATTCTCCGATTCAAACGCCGGTTGGTGTCGCTGGTCAGACAATTCTTCCGCTGGATTACGACATTTCATCTACGCTCGAAGAACGAAAGCCACCGGCATTTGAAGGTTCACTGGAGGGGCTTAAATTTCTTCAAATTCTCGAAGGGGATTTCGGAGGCGTGCAAAAGTGCTTCGCCGTCGTGTGGTCCGAACTTCATCAGTCGATTGAAATTTGGCAGATTACCAACGATCAGAGATTCGACCGGAATGATTCGGGCGATGCGCGAGTGCAGTGGGGCATCGAATTTCCGGCGTACACGTTCCAAGATTTTCTGAAGCCCAAAAAACTTGTCGGAGGCGCAGTCTGGATCGACAAATTGTTTGGTACAGTGCAGTTCGACTTATCATATCGTCCAGATGGCTACCCTTGCTGGATACCTTGGCATTCTTGGAAGGAATGCACGGCCAAAGATTGCAACGAATCGTTTCCTTCGGTTGCGGATTGTGGATACCCGACTGAACAATTTTGTGAGGCGTATGAACCAGACAAAAATTTTCCGGTGCCGCCGGCAATTTGCATTAACACCAGCACGAAACGACCGTCGAATGTTGGCTATCAATTTCAAGCGCGATTGCTTATTAAAGGATGGTGCAGAATCCGTGCGTTTCTTTTGTTCGCTGAACCGCTGGTCAAAGCGCCTTACGGAAACCTGATTTGCTGATGAACATTCCTTGTCCAAAACAATTCAGCGCGTGTGCGCCGTGCAGCGAATTTCCTTTTTTGAACACGAGCGCAGAGGAGCCTGATAGCAATCCGTTCATCGGCATCTATTGGCAAGCGCCTCAACGTGGAACTTGGACGGCTCCGGGATGCCAAAGCATTTGCGAAAGCCTCGTCTCGCAGCAAGCCGCCGACGAGTGCGCCGCGAGACAAGCCATCGAATGCAGCTTCGACGGCGCACCGGACGACGGCAATCCGTTGCCTGGAGGCGGGCGTACGGCCCCGCGTTTTGGCAACGAACTTGAGTCGTGCGAATCGGCGTGTCCCGAAGGTAGCAGCGTGACGGTTCTCGTGGCCCCCGGCACGGTCATCAGCGCGACTCAGGCCGACGCGAACGCGCGGGCGCACGGGCTGGCGTGCAAACGCGCTGAGGAAGAAAAGGTATGTTTCTCGACGCTCTCGCCGCTCGACCCGGTGTGCGTGGGTCAGGTCATGTCCGTCGTGTTCGACGCATACGGCGGCATGCCTGAGTATGTTTTCTCGCTCGACAGCGGTGCGATACCACTTGGCGTAGAACTGAACGCGCAAGGAAATCTCTTTGGCGTCGCGACTGTCGCTGGCACTTACACGTTCACGCTTCGAGTGACAGACGCCATCGGCACCGCATCGACGAAGCAATTCACGTTGCTCGTGACGAGCATCACGCCCGTCCTTTTGCCGAACGCATCAGTCGGCGTGCCTTACTCGCAAATGCTCATGTTGCCGGGCGCGGTCAATCCTGTGACGTGGGCGCTTATCTCCGGCGCGTTGCCTGACGGCCTGACGCTGGACCCCGTGACCGGAATCATTTCCGGCACACCCACTGGCAGCGCCGTCACGTCGGCGTTCAGCGTCGAGGGGATTGGAGCATGAGTCTTGATTGCATCAGCCCCTTTACGCTCATCGTTTCCAATGAAGTGCCGTGCGATCTTGGCGTCAGCGATAACACGAGTTTTGGTAATCGTTCTGTCAACACTTTCGATTCTAATTCCACCGATCAATGGAGCGGTCTTGGTATTGGCACTTACACCGTGCAATACATCAGCGGTGCGGTTCAGCGTAATCCGAATTTCCCTGATGAGCCGCCCGCTTTTGAATGGTCGGTAAATCCGTTTGTTACAGGCGACGGCACTGACGGTAATGCACAGCTTGCATATGACTCAGGTTTGCACAGGGAACTGCCCTTCGATTGTTTTTGCCCGAAGCATTTCTTTTGTTTCAAGTTAACCTTGGCGCAGGCGGAAGCTGAATACAATAAAACGCCAATCACATTCCAGAATTTCGGCCCGATCATAGCAATTGAAGTTAAGGCTGACTGTGAATTCACTGCCGTTGTGCCGCCGACTTGGAGCCTAACCCGAATTCGTAAATCCGCTCTTGAGTACCAGACGATGCAGCTTCGCATTGTCGATCTCCCGTCGCTGTTGTCCAGTCTTACGCCATTCAGCGGTTGCACTGCTGGCTCTGGCACCGTTTGGGGCGGCACCTTCCCGGTGTTCGAGCCAAACCTGAATTACGTCAATTACGAGTGGCGCGTCACGAGCGGATTTGCGCCGTTCCAACTCAATGGCGCACTCCTCGACACGCCCGCTGTCACCAAGATTTACCACGACACTGCTGGCCAAGCGACGCCTACTGGCTGCGCGTGGATTCTCGCAATCACATACGTGCATCCCGTCGAGGGCAACGTCGTGTCTTGGGTCGGGCTTGGCGGGGCCGGTTACTCGCCCACTGGCACCTTTGTTTTCTCATCCGATGTCGTGGGTTGGACGATGTTCGGCAAGAAAACCGCCGTTCGTGCCGCCACGACCGCTGCGCTACCCGCGAACACGCGCGTACTGAACGTGCTTACGGCAAATGCGAACGGCGCATTGCCCAACATCGACGGCGTGGCGCTCGTGGTCGCTGACCGCGTGCTGGTAAAAGACGAGGCAATTGGCGCAAATCATGGTGTTTACACGGTCACATCGCTAGGCTCTGGCGGAACGCCGTGGGTGCTCACGCGCTCGACTGATCTGGACACGAGCGCCGAAATGTTGCGCGGCATATTCGTGCCCGTCACCGCTGGCACCACGCTCGCCGGATCGCATTTCCGGCTTGTGACCAACCCGCCAATCACACTCAACACCACGCCGCTCTCGTTCACGACCATCGCGCCGATCATCACCGTAGAGGAAGTTTAACGCTTGCTTGTGCCGTCCTTTGGGATGATAAGTGCTTCGTGGGTACGCTCATAAACTTGGTCGGTCGTCGATTCGGAAAGCTCACAGTTTTACGTCGGCATGAGCGTTGCACCTTTGATTCAGTGTGGTGGGAGTGCCAGTGCGACTGTGGAAAAATTTCCGTCGTCATCGGACAAACTTTACGTGAAGGGCGAACGAAAAGCTGTGGTTGCGGAATAGGAGGAAAAACACACGGACTCGGAGGTACTTACGTCTCCACCATTTGGTCGCGCATGGTGCATCGTTGTTACGACACCACATCACACGATTATTACCGTTACGGCGGACGTGGAATACGTGTGTGCGAATTTTTACGGGCTACGCCCGCCAATTTGATTGAATTGTTAGGGCATCGCCCAACGGACCGGCATAGCGTGGACCGTCGAAACAACGACGGCAGTTATACATGCGGGCAGTGCGCCGAGTGCCTTCGTTGCGGATACCCGTTTAATATTCGATGGGCTACAAAGGCGGAGCAGGCTCGCAATACTCGCCGAAATCGCTGGCTGACTATTAATGGTGTTACAAAATGTTCAGCAGATTGGGCAGACGAGGCTGGCATAAAGCGACCCACTTTTTGTTTGCGATTGAAACGCGGTCTAAATCCGTTTACCGGAAAGCGAGAACATGGAGAGACCAAGACTCATTGATTTCATGGCCAGCGAAGGCCCAAGTGCTCTCGGGATTTGCGCGAGCGATACGGCTGGGTGTGCTGCTGTCGTCAATGCGTCAAGTCAAAGATTGATGTTCGCTCGTGAGGTGGGCGACTCTGGTTGGGTTGGCACATGGTCAGAGCTTGCGATGACCGTCACTCAATCTGATCCGCACATCACCTTTCCAAGAGACGTTGCTCGCGCCGAGGTTATAAACATCTGCACTTTCCCGGTTCCGATTCAAAATCAGTTCTACGAATATTTACGCTGGGGATTTGGGAGATTTCCAAAAGCCAACTGCTCGGCACCGAATCGTTGTGCCTCGCTTGTCACGTATGCCCGAGGGAGATTTCCTTTGTTCAAGGACGTGTCGGGCACGGGGAAAAAACTTCGCGTTTACCTGACTGATCCAGCCGACGCGGGCAAGCGCGTGCTCATCGGCTACAAGGATGGCAACGGTATTCCGGTTCGCACGCTCGACGGCGTTGTGCAAGTCGATGGTGAGTTCTTGACGCTCGCTGGACCGTTCGTTGATACCACTTTCAATGTGTCTGTTGTGACTGGTTTGCAAAAAGATGTCAGTCTTGGGCGCGTCAACTTTTACGAGATTGATAATTCAACGGGCGATCAACGGTTGCTTGGATTCATGGAACCTGGGGAGACGACCGCAAGTTACGCGAGGTACTATGTGGGCGGTTTGCCGAAGTCGTGTTGCAACCTGCCAAACCCGACCGTAGATGAAGTTCAAGTCACGGCGCTCGTTCAGAATTGCTACGTGCCGGTCGCTGTCACGACCGATTATTTGTGCGTGCCGAACGTGGAAGCCATCATCGCTGAATGTCAATGTGGACGGTATCTGAAGATTGATGAGCCTCAAAGTAAGGCAATGGCAAAATTTCACCACGGCGAGGCGATTCGGCTTCTTCAAGGGCAGAGCGTCCATGAGCAGGGTGCTCTTAATCCCGCAATCTCATTTCGTCCTTTCGGCGGTTCCCCCTTTGTCACCACTGGCTACGGTTAATCTTATGCCACGCACAATCACCACGCGCGAAGGACGGCCGTACACCGGCTCGCTGCGAATCGACATCCCGCCGACGGCGACCGCACCGCCTTATCCTTCCACGAGCCTCGAACCGGCGATTCAGGGATTGATTACGCCTGGACTCGTGCCCGACATCGCGCGACAAAGCGCAGAAGTATCTGCTGGGCGCGGTATAGCCGGTTCTCCAGCGGCAGACTCAACGGCAGTTAAGATGTCTGAACAAAATTACTTGCAGCGTTTAGGGCTTGCGAACTCATTGTTGAGTGGCGAAGCCGCGCGGTCATTGCCGTACCAAATAACACCGATGCAAAGCGTCCAAACTGCGCTTCACCAACAAGAGTTGCAGAACCAGCGCGACATCGCGCAGTTGCACTACGCTCGCACGGGCGGTGGTGGCGGCGGTGGCCAAGCGCCTGGGGTGGGTGCTCCTCGCGCAACGACGCCTTGGGCCGGTTTCTACAATCCGCCATTTGGCGGTTCCACCTATGGCACTCGCCCATACGACAGCCCGGCAACCGGCGCATCGCCACTTATGGGCGACAGGCAGACCATGAGCCTCGATGACATGATTTCTGACCTGCTTGGCGTCGGTGGTTTGCCGTATTCAGGCCAAGGCAGCGAAGGATTGGGATTCGATTACCTCGAAGAATAGCCATGCCTGAATTCGACGAAGATTTGGCGGGATATGGTCGCCCTGTTGAGATGCCGAACATCGCAGGCGGCATCCCGACAACGATCCAGCCGCAAGCGATGCCCGCAGGCTATTCCGAGCGCTTCGGCTCGCCCGCGCCTGTCATCCAAGCCGCCGTAGATCAAATCAATGACCGATTGCCCGTCACGGCCCTACCGAGCGTCTCGTTCTCGTATGACCAGCAGCAGGCGTGGCTCGCACGCATGGACGAGTTCGACAAGCAGGCCAAAGCCGCTCGCATGGCCGCGCAGCAGGCCGCGAGAGACGCGCAGTTGCTTGATCAGATGAGTCGCGTGGCCAAGAGCACGAAGGACATTGAAGTGGCGTTGCAACAACAGGACGTGATTGGGTTCCGCAACGCAGTCGCTGGCGGTGTGCCGCCGTTGCAGGCGTTCCAGCGGTTCCCTAGGGCGGCGTCTGCGCCGTTGGTATCGGCTTCTATTGCGGCGTCAGCGCCAAAGCCGTCGTGGGTCGCTCCGACCGCAGCCGGTGCGCCTGGATACGTGCTTGACCCTCGTGGGGTGCCTCACTTCCCACCCGGCATGGAACCGCAGATGGAAATTACTCCACCAAAAGACCTTGGCGGCGGCGTCAAAGTACTTCGAGTTAGCCCGCAACATTTGCAGGTTTTGGACACAGGTGCGGCCAAGAAATTGCCCGTTGACGTGGCGCAGGAAATTGCGTGGCGCAATGCCGACATCAAAGCCGCTCAAAGCCAGAGGGAAGCATTGCTCAAGGGCGGGACTCGCGCCGATGCGCCTGACATCGTGAAATTGGACGCTGCGATTGAGGAGAACAAGAACGCCGTTCGCGCCTTGAACAAGCCCGGTAGCGCTCCTGCTCTAGCGCCGACCAGCAAGCGCGTCAATGTCATCGGTCCTGACGGTCGGCGCGGCACCGTGCCTCAAGGCAGCAAATTACCCGCAGGATGGAAACTAGCACCGTAATCGAGCCTGATGGCTTCATCCCTGACGATGCGCCTGCCGGATTCGAGCCTGAAGCGCCAGCGGCTAAATCGGCGCGATTGCGTGCGGAATTAGCGCAGGTGCGCGGCCAAGACCGGATAGCGAGTTTCTTCGCCAGTCCAGAATCGGTTATCCCGCCGTTATTGCTTCCGCCTGAATCGCCCGGTTCGTTGGAGAATGTTCTTCGCCAATTGCCTCTAGGCGCTGGCAGTGACGAGGCATTGCGCGAAGAACGAGTGAGAGGCATTGGCGCGACTGTTCGAGGTGTCGAGAGCGGTGTCCGCAGTGCTGGCGTGCCTGAAAACCTACCGCTTTTGCCTCTAGCCGTTATTCCCGGCGTTGGTCCAGCAATGGGTATTTACTTCGGCGGTCAGGCGCTTGGTGCTGGCGCTGGCGAAGCATCGGTTGGATTTCAACAAGGCGAACCTGAAACCGCTGGACGCGGCACAGGCACGGCGCTGTTGGGTGCTGGCATCACGCGAGGCGGATTTCACCAGGTCATTCTGCCGCGCACGATGGCTGAGGTTGCCAGAACTCCAGACGTTGG
>Ga0070705_100000052_pt1 | contig 59874 bp, 54 predicted proteins | sample KBSK5253metaG_FD_65455 | JGI IMG/M metagenome (GOLD analysis project Ga0070705, IMG submission 65455) | Corn, switchgrass and miscanthus rhizosphere microbial communities from Kellogg Biological Station, Michigan, USA - KBS K5-25-3 metaG | ecosystem: Host-associated > Plants > Roots >... | reverse complement strand
TTCTGTCTGTCACCGGTTTGTATTGTCCGGTCGCAAGATCGATATATCCAATGCGCTGGTACTCAGAATCGCGGTCTGTTGTGACATAGACCCCCTTGCCATCTTTGCTGAATTGAGCAAACCAGTACGCTGTCTGTTCATTTCCTCTCTTCGGCGTTATGAGCGACTTTCGCCCGGTTGTCACATCGATTATCCAGAGATTGTTTTCATTGGCAGAAATATATTCATAGACTAATACCTTACGGTCATCCGGCGACCAGTCATAAGGAATCCAAAAGCCGCCCTCCAGTTGCACGAGGATGCGGTCACTCTTGGGATCGAGCGGATTCACGACATACAGGTCCATGTCCTTGGCGTTTCGCCGCGTCGATCCATAAACAAGCGATTCACCAGAGTGTGACCAGAGTGGCGATTCGTTTCTCGCTTTGCCCTCAGTTAGCCGGGTAATGTTAGCGGTCGCTAGATCAAACCGATACAACTGATAGAACTCATCGCCATCCGTATCTTTGCTGAAAACGAAGCACTCACCTTTCTTCGGCTCGTAAGCTGCCATGAAGACGGCATCGGTTAGAAAGGTCAGCTGCGTGCGTGCCCCGCCGGGAAATTTGACCTGGTGGATTTGCGGCGTATCGCCGAATTGCGTGCTGATCAACATCTCGCGCTTCAGCGGGTGCCAGCTTAGCAACGATGCATAGCGAGAGTTGTTGTATCGATTGACTTCCTGCGCAAGGGAGGCTGGTATCTTCGGGATGCCATCGACCTTTAGATTGTCGCCTGGAACGATTTCACTACTGCTGGCGCTTTGCGCGAGGCCTGAAGTTGCCGCCAGCACGACAATACTCAAAATAAACGCAAGTCTGATCATCTCGTTACTACTCCGCAAACGAGTTCTCGTCCGAACTTCCTCCCACGCGTAATAAAGACGGTGACCAATCCCATTTCTTCCAGCCTCAAAAAGATTTTTCTTCTTTCCATTCTTTCCGGGCTCTACCAGCAAGCAGCCTGCTCCAAAGCGGGCGTTCTGCCGCATGGAAATAATGCGAGGAGAGGATGAAGTATGGCAAATAGTTACTTGCCTTGGAAGGTAGACTCCGTGACCCCGCCCCCATGCTCCTTTTGATCACCTATCGGACTACTTTTGTTCCAATCGATCGTGTCTGCATTTTACGGCGCCTTCCCGACCATCCTTTTCGATGACCTTGAAGCCTTGGCCTTTGCAGTCAGGACAATTGCTTATATCGGATCGTTCCGGCTGGGGATTGAGAAAAGACTCTACGAGGGCATCGGCTTCGCCAGTTCGATGGATTGTTGTTGCGAAACCTCCAGGGTTGGTAATTCCTTGGCCCGATTTCTGAAGGTGGTTTGCATATCGACGACATTCCCCCAGCGTGAATCTCGATGCCACACCCACACACGCCTGTGTTTGTGTGTTTTCTTCATGGGTTGTTACTTCTTTATATTCTATACTGCGCGCAGATTCTGCAGGGCTTGCAGTTCTTGCTTGGCTTGCAGAAATTGCAAGGCTTGCGGTTTTTGCTAAGGCCGGAGCGGGAGTAACCCAGTATTCTATACCCTGCTCTTTTCCTTTCCCCGTGATCGCCGCTCCCTTTCGAATGAGCCCCTTGCTCTCCAACAAGCTTACGGCATCTGCTGTGCTCCTCGGACTCAGGTTCGAGCGCCGGGCAAGTTTCGGGAGGCTTATCAAACAGTTAGGGCATCCTCTGCCCCACGCTAATCTGTACAGCTGGATATGAACGATCTGCTCTTTTGGTGAGAGCTGACAATAGAGATGATCAACGACTTGATGATGTAACTTCGTGAAGCCCGCAGTTTCTGGCAGCAAATCCATCAGGCTTGTCGAAGTACGCTGCGTCGGTAGGCGTGCATCATTTGCATGCCTAGCAGGATTTGCAAGGCTAGCATTTTGCAGCCCTAACGTATCGGTTCTTGCAAGCCTTGCAGAATCTGCAGGACTTGCGAGGTTTGCATCTCTTGCATCATCTGCATGGCTTGTTGAGCTTACCGGGTTCATCTCCAGCGCTTCTTCGTGAGCATCGAGCGAGGAATGGAAGTGGCCCAATTTGTGAGCTTCTGGGCTTTCGTTTTGCGGTTGCTGAGGCCGTATGAGTTCGTCATGAGGGAGTCGCAGTAGTGGAGGGACAGAGAGACCAAGCTTCTTGGGCTGTGGCGTTCGGAGCGATGTTAGTTCCTTCTTCTGTTTTCGTTCTGGCATTCGCAGGCTCACTTCACAGCGGTGAGTTTGTTCCTGGTCATCTCAAGACGATCGAGGATTTCATCCGTCAAGCTCCAGAGCTGATCTGCCGCGCGGTGCTTCTCGGCGTACATGACAGCGGGCAGCTTTTGTGACGGTGCTTCAGCGATTTTCGAGTAATCGTGCAGATTGGTATCGAACACATGACTTACCAAAGCGATTGCCGCCTCGACCGCAGCACGAGACTCCGCCGATAAGTTACGCTGTGGTTTGTAGAGGTTGATGACGGCGCCAAGCATACCAAGGTCCGAGTTAACATTCTTTCGTACCTGCTCGATCGTGTAGGCTAGGTCGGCCAGGCCCTGGAGTCCCATTGCATCGGCCGCGCAGGGAACTAACACGCACTGGGCTGAGTAGAGAGCGGCAGTGAGCAGCTTGCCGAGCTGCGGTGGACAATCGATGAACACAAGATCGTAACCGGACGCGTGCTCGCGAACCTGTTTAGTTAGGCGATGGGCAAGATAATCCGGCTGCATCTCGAATCTTGCTAGACGTATATCTGCCGGCACCAGGTCGAGGTTAGTAAGCGGACTCTCGACAATCGCATCATCGAGATCTCGTGGTTCCAGCTTAGCACCCGCTTGCGCTTCCGGTTCAATCAGGACGTGAGAGAGCGTGATGTTGTAGATGTCTGGTTCAACCCAACTCGCAGTCAGATTCGCCTGTGGATCGCTATCGATGACTAGGGTCTGATAGCCTCGAAGTGCACAGCAAGCCGACAACTCCCTAGTAACCGTTGTCTTACCAACGCCGCCTTTCTGATTGGCGACCGCAATGACTTTCATCGTTCCTACCTCTTATGTCTTCAGGCACCACGAGTCTCGCGCAGAGTCGGTCTTGAGCAGCAACCGTATCACTCGAAAGCTCGAAGCGGTCTCGCTGACTGGCGGCACACCAAATCAGACTAGCGGTCCCTGACTGCGCGCCACTTCCGAGTTACTACGACGACAACGGTGAACAGACTTAATTCACTGGCTATCTTGATCTGCGGGCGCTGCTGCTTTCGCCATTCAGAAACTCTTCAACGGCCTTCAGACTGAACAGAACTCGGCGGCCTATGCGAACGGGTTTTAGCCTTCGCGATCGGACCAGCTTCCACAATGTTGTACGTGAGATTTGAAGTGCTTCGCAGACTTCAGGGACGGAGTAGGTGAGCTTTGGAATATTCGTAGCCATAAGAAAAGTCCTTTCGAATTTGATTGAACTCTTTCCTATGGAAGGACGCTGCGCAGATTCTCGTGGTGCTTCATCGTCTGCGCTTGTGTCAGCAAGTTAGCACAGACAGACTATGCCATCAAGAAAATTCTAAACAGAGAATTCCAAGCCTCGACGCAATGCTTCGTAAGAACAGTGAATGGCACAATCAGAAGTTCTGCAAGGAAAGGACACCCCTTTAAGCGGCCTAATCTCTGTCGCCAGCGAACGGACTCGGAACCCTGCGCCCGAGCGTCTGCGATAGAGGGATGTTTATTCTTCGCTAGTGTCAACGTCTTCTTAACACGCCTTCTAATCTCCTTGTCGCTGCCTTTTGCATCGAGGGTAAAACATGAACGTACGTATCTTGGGTAAAAGCGGTGCTCGAATGTCCCAACCTCTCGCTTACTACCTTTGCGTTTTCCCCGGCCGAGAAAAGAATCGTCGCGCACGAATGACGCAGGTCGTACAACCGTATGTCGGGAAGCTTCGCCTTTTTGAGTATCGGTTTGAAGTGCCGGCGCTCAAGGTTTCGGATGGAAAGCGGAGTTCCTAAGCCTGTGGCAAATATCAGGTCATGGTTCTCGTACGCCTCACCCAGCTTCAAGCGCTTCTCAAGCTGTCGCGTTCGATGGTCTTTGAGTCGGCCGGTAAGATGCCGAGGGATGGGAATCGCCCGTCTGCTCTGAGGGGTCTTGGGTTCTTTGAAATACCAGCCTCCGCCCTTGCGGTTGAAAAGCATTGCGCGTTGAACCGTAATGGTTCCCGCTTTCAAATCCACGTCCACCCATTGAAGTCCTAAGTATTCTTCCGGACGCATTCCAGTCCAAAGGGCGAGCTCGAATATGAGACCGTACTTGTCCTTAGCAACGGCGACTAGAAACTTCTGCGCCTGTTCCGGCGTCAAACACTTCATTTCCGTCTTTACCCTCTTCGGCAGCGACGCATCTTGCGCTGGATTGAAGGTGATAAGCCTCCACCGGACGGCTTGCTTTAGCGAGCGCGAGAAAACCATATGAGTCTCCCGGACTGTTTTGGGAGAAAGCTTGCGGTCGTTCAGAGAATCTATCAAATCCTGAACGTCGAGCGGGCGAATAGCCGTAACTTTCTTCTTGCCCAAGAGTGGGCGAACATAGAGACGGAGCAATGTTTCGTAGCTGCTGTATGTTCGCTCGCTCACCCGAAGGCTCTTGAGCCACTTGTCCAGATACTGAGTGAGATTTAATTGATGCTCGAACGTTTCTGAGCCGGACTGCTTGATAGAGTGCGCGAGATCCCTGGCCATCTCCTTAGCCTCGCTCTTTGATTCAGCGCGTCGCCATAGCTGACGCTTCTTCCCAGCGGAATCAAAGTAGATAACCCGCGCATAGATTTTTCCATCGCGAACAACATAACGCTTTGCCATTTTTCATGCCTCCAACGCCATCGTAGCAAAAAACAAAATCCCGGTTTCCCATCTACACCTTCGTCTACACCTAAGTGCGAACGTCGGCCAACTACGACTGACAACAGCAAACCGCTTTGTTGCAAATTCCTTAAGAATACGTCTAGGATTGTTCGTCATTGTCAGTGAGCGTCTTACCCGCTGTCAGCTTTTAACCAGCGGGTCGCAGGTTCGAGTCCTGCACGGCTCACTTCAAAATCTAACACTACCGGATTGGTAGCCTTTTTCTTCGTCTACAGTTTTATCAACCACTTCGACGATGACGGAATAGAATCCTGTAGAGAGCAGCACGATTCCAAGGATGCCATAGCCTGCGATGATCAGTAGGACGAAGAGAGATTGGAAGATTGCAGTCACGGGCTTAACACCTTTCATTTCACAAGAGAGAAAAATTGAACTCGAGGAATACGCAGAGTCGCTGCGGCTGTCCTGCTCCATGCTGAGCTAGCTCAACTTGGCAGCGCAGCTCTTTCAACCGCCTTCGTGAGACCCCGCTGCCTTCGTCGGTTTAGAACGCACCTGGCCTAGCGGACTTAGGTACTTCTTGTAGGCGCCTATCCAATCCCTGGCGATCTCTTGTTGGGCGATCTTCACGTCGAGGGCCCCGTTGCAAACCAGCTTGCGCAGTCGGCGCTCCAGCCGATTCTTCATCTGGTTCATCCAGTCCCCTCCGAGCGGCTGAGGCCAGAGATTCTTTATCGAATTCGAGCCGCCTAATCCTAGCGGTATCAGGTGGTCCACGTGATAGCCGATGAGGGTTCCGCGAATGCCATACCTTTCGAATACCTGATTTTTCACCCGGACAGAGATTGTGCCTTCGATTTCTTCATGCCCAGGCTTACATAAGTCATCGGCAGATACGTTAAGAGCATCCCCAGGAGTCAGCTTGGGTTTTGGTTTGTAATGCCGGTCTTGGGCCTGTGCCATGCCGGCCAGACTAAGAACGAACAGCAGAGCCAATCGTAAGGCTTTCTTGACCTGCTGCCCTCCGCTCCCGTCAGGTAACCTCGGTGCGCGGTTTCGCGACCGCCAATGGCACGTCAAACATTTGGCATCCAGTGCACATAAAGTCTCCAAGAAGGATTTCATCTTCTTTCCCCTCCTGCTCGTTCCACTACTACGGTCTGTGCCGCCCGCCACGACACGCCGCCACCCGCGCAAGCACGGAAATATCTCTTGCGGCAAGTTGCTGCGCCAGAGACCAGGCGCGGTGGAAAGATAGTCGACAAGCGCCTGATTCTCGATCTCATTTCGAAACCCTTAGTGACTTTGAGGGAGTCCGTCACGTCAATTATGGAAGACCTAACTGTTGCCGAAGGCGTTCGATCTCCTCATTGACCCTCCTGATTTCGACATCGAGACGCTCCCGGCTCGAAGCGAGGATCTCGACTCGCTCCTTCACCCTGGCCTTTTCATCTTCGAGCCTCTGACGCAACTCATTGCGCAGTTCCTCCATTGGTCGAGTAGAGCTAACGAACGTAATCGCCGACTGAATATTGGCGGGCATCAGCCGGTAATCCAGGTAGTCAAGGCGTGACTGCAGGCTGATTTCCTGAAACTCAATGTCGAGCAGCTTATCCCTCAATTTTTCGGCGCGTTTTTCAGCTCGGTCCAGTATTTTAAGGTCGTCAACGCTGCTCGATTGCACTTTCGATTTGGCGCACTCGCACTCCCTCGGTTGATTGCCCCCCGGCGACTGCGCGAATCCTTGCGAAGCAAGGGTCAGCGTCAAAAATAACCCGGTCAATAAAGGTGTGGTCTGTATCTTACCTATCATACTTGCTCCTCTCATTCTTGCTCCTCACAGCTCGGTACTTATGCATCTCCGAATCTTGATTGCCCGGCTAGACGCCGTATTCAGTGAGGCAATGTGACCATTAATTCTCATAGCAGAGAGAATTTGAATTCGAGAAAGAGACGCACGCTTACTGCATGGCCATCCTTCCGTGCCGGCACAAATCGCAACTGAAGGGCCGCTTCAATGGCCTTTTCATCGAGACCGTAACCAAGGCTGGTTCGCCCGTTTCTCCTCAGAGTCGTTTGCGAAATCAATTCCGGCAATGTAGTCGAAGTGGTTGAGCGCTCTAATCTGTTTCTCTATCCCAACATTCAATTGCTCGACTGACTGAGCAGGTATCTCATCAAGCATCAAGTTGTTCAGTTTGTGGATCTCGATTGCTTCATACTTGCGCAGGTCATTGCTGACCGGCGTCATCTGATAAGAGCGAACTGTCAGCCCATGCACTTCGCGGAAGACGCGAGAAGGCACAGAGGTGGCAACGCTGCGAAGGCTGCACCCTGTGCCTCCTGCTATCGTGGCGAGTGTGATGGTGAGAAGAAGGATTTTCTTTGCCATTTGGTATCAGCTTTCCTTTCCTATTCCTGGTAAGGGCAACGCCTATGCCGGAACAGAGCGCGTCCGCCTGGCTGCCAATTCGTTGAAATTTGAAGATGATTGAAAGTGAGGGTTCGGGAACAGGTGTTGAAAGTCAAAACTGACAACGTCACTGACACCAAAACTGCGAACGGTCGAACGAGCGCTTGGAAGAGCCAGTTCTGGTCGTGATTGCTATTGGTGTGACCCAACCGATATGGCCGTCGCTTGGCCTCTGCACTCAGAAACTGATCGGAGTTGACAATACCTGCTCTTTAGCTAGAGTGAGACGCTTGGATTCTGTGATACTCTGTCCTCCGCAATCCCGCAGAGAATGGAGTGGTGTGCGATGAGCACAGAAATGCAATTCGCGTCGGGAACCACTTCTGTGCGTTATGAAGCGCTGCTTCGCATCGCTGAGGCGCTCTCCGCCTGCTCTGATACGGAAGAGATGGCACGAGCTCTGGCCGATCAGTTGAACGGCGTCATCCATTTCGACCATCTCGACATACTCGCCTTCAAGGAGAATTCGGAAGAAGTCGAATGGCACGCGTGGGGCAAGGGAGCGTTGCCTTTGCCGGATGGGGGAACCGAAGAGTTGCCCATCTGGCACCTTTATTACAGCCAGGAACCGCTACACATTGTTGACTGGGATAGCGACGAGAGGTTCCCGCGCCTCAAACAATGGACGGCAACAGTTGGCGCTCGTATCGGCTCAGTTGTTCGTGTTCCCCTAACCACGCCGCGCCGGCGACTGGGCACGCTGGGTATCGCCGGCGGTCCGGGGATTATTTACAGCGCCGAAGATGTCGGCCTCTTGCGGTACGTTGCGCGTGTGGCCGCGTTCGCCATTGATGACAGTCTCAATCTAAGGCGGGTGGAGATTGCGCATGCGGAACTACAACGTCAAAACGAGCGGCTCCAGTTGCTCCTGAATCTGACCAACAGCATCACCTCGAACTTGGAGCTTCGCGAACTGTTGCGCGCGGTTTCGGCCAACATACGTGAGGTCATGCACTGCGAAGGGGTTGGTGTTTACTTGGCCGATCCGGCATCAGGGAGTTTTACCGTGCTTGCCTTTGATTTCCCGCAGAACGAGGGATCTTATAAGGAAGGCTTGCGACTCACTCCGCCTAAGGACGACCCCCTGAGACAGGCTTTTGACACATTGAAACCGACTATCGTAAGCACATCCGATTTTGCTGGCATCCATCCCGAGGGATATCAAATAGCAGTTGCTGAGAGCATCAAAAATCACTTTTTTATACCACTCACGAACCACGGCCGAGCGCTTGGAGTCCTCGGGGTTGCACACACGACGGAGGATGTCTTCACGCCAGAGGATGTCGAATTCGTCAGCCAGGCAGCGGGCCAGATAGCAATCGCCCTTGAAAACGCCTTGGCGTACCGGGAGATTTCGGAACTCAAGGACAAGCTCGCGCAGGAGAAACTCTACCTCGAAGAAGAGATCCGCTCCGAACTGAACTTCGACCAGATCGTCGGCCATAGCCCCGCCATCAAGCACGTCCTCCAACTCGTCCAGACCGTCTCCCCAAGCGACTCTACCGTGCTGCTGCTGGGCGAGACCGGCACCGGCAAGGAACTCATCGCCCGAGCAATCCACGACCACAGCCGCCGCAACCAGCGCGCATTCGTCAGGCTCAACTGCGCCGCCATCCCCACGGGGCTGCTCGAGAGCGAATTGTTCGGGCACGAGAAGGGCGCCTTCACTGGCGCCATCAGCCAGAAGGTCGGGCGGCTGGAGCTTGCAGACCAGGGCACGCTGTTCCTCGACGAGGTCGGCGATGTGCCGCTGGAGATCCAACCCAAGCTGCTGCGCGCCCTGCAAGAGCGGGAGTTCGAGCGGCTTGGCAGCACCCGCACCAGGAAGGTGGACGTGCGCCTTGTGGCGGCGACCAATCGTGACCTGGAACGAATGATTGCAGAGCGCGAATTTCGCAGCGACCTCTATTACCGGCTCAACGTTTTTCCGATCCGCATCCCGCCGTTGCGAGAGCGACGGGATGATATAGCACTTTTGGCGCGCTACTTCGTGCAGAAGTGTTCCCGTCAGATGCAGAAGCAGATTGAGACGATCCCGGCGGCGGCGTTGAAGGCGATGGAGGAATGGGAATGGCCTGGGAACGTGCGGGAGCTGGCGAACTTCATCGAGCGGTCGGTGATCCTGACGCGGGGCAAGGCGCTGGAGGCGCCGCTCGCGGAGTTGCAAAAGCCGAGCAAGCGAATGGCGGTGGGCAGCGTCAGTCCGACCGGGCGGGAGGAGATAGTGCGGATCGTGAGGGAGACGATCAGCGAGATGGATAGTGGGGGCGCGAAGGGTGCCGCCAAAGAAATAGATGAGCGGCAGCGGGAGGAGATCGAGCAAGTGCTAGGGGAGACGAAAGGACGAGTGGGAGGAGCGGAAGGGGCGGCGGCGCGGCTGGGGATCAAGCGCACGACGTTGCTGGCTCGGATGAAGAAGCTGAGCATCGATCCCAAGCTCTTTTCGTGACTTCAGCTAACGCTAGACTCGTCGCGTGGAAATCATCCAGGTGCCTCGTCACCGGTTAGCACAAGAGCCAGGCGATCGACGGAATCCCCGCGACTGAGGACTGGCGGCATTTTTGTTCTCAGCCGGGGCTGGCGTTGACGCTCGCCGTAACCAAAGCCGTTCTGAATGCCAATCGCAGGGCGACATGAGAAAGAGGAAGAGAAGTGGACGAAACATATGAAGAAGCTGAGCATCGATCCCAAACTCTTCTCCTTCCCTGTAATGGCCAGTACTTGATCTGGTAGACATACGAAGCAGTGAGCGTGACTCATCTGATAGCCTACCCGATGTGATACCCAGCCTGTAATCTGACACCGCAATGTGTAAGATCGAGTTCTGACTATTCAACCTTGCGAACCGGATCGCTGCAATTCAGCTACAGCCGCGCAACACGCTTGCGATCTCATCGCTCCTTCCTGACTCAAAATACCCGAGCGTCACTGTTATTGACTGCTAAAACTGGCATCGACAGTTTTGACACGACCGTCACTTTGGTGGCCGCCCTGGGTTGAAACTCAACAAGTTACAGCAGCAGCACTTTGGCTCCTGAGTTGCCCTTCTCCATCTCGAAGGGGAGTGGAGGCATTAAGTCGTGATACGAATCAGCAAAATTCGCAAAGGCTCAGGGCGGCGACTGTTGGTCGAAGGCACAATCGCAGGCGACTCGGTTGAGGTGTTGGAGAAAAGCTGGCTGGAGGCGCAGGCGTCGCGCAACGGCGAACCGATGCGCATAGACCTGTCAGGGGTCACCTGGATCGACGATAAGGGCCGCGAACTGCTCAAGCGCATCCTTCAGGACGGCGCAGAACTTCTGGCCACAGGAATAATGACCAGGTCGGTCATTGAAGAGGTTAGTGAAGAGATTAGTGGAGCGAAGGCTTCCCGACCTTCGCCGAAGCCTACAAGGTTGCCGCGCGGAACGGGCTGACCAAACTCTGAGGAGCGCCCGCCGCGGCTGAACCGCGGGGCCGCTCACATCAAACGCAAACACATTCTGGCCGCGCACCGCAGCGTGAGCCGCGGAGATTAGACTATGTGTATCCAAAGATGCCGCTTTGTCATACTGATCTTGACGATTTGCTTGCTCGGCTCCGGGCTTGAGGCGCGGGCGCAGTCGCCGGCCACGAGCGATGCCGAAGAGCTGACGCTTGAGCAAGCCATAGCGATTGCGTTGCGTGACAACCGTCAAGTCAAGAACGCACAACTGTCAATCAGCAAAGCCGGAGACGAACTGGCCGCGACGCGCACCCTCCGGCTGCCTTCAATGAATCTGTACGCACTCGCGTCGCAGCAGATGGTGAAGCAAGATGCCAGTGTCGATAATTCTTCATCAAGCCTCATTACCGGAGTCTCGCCATTCTTCTCCATCGGCATCCCGCGCAAACCGACGGCGATCTTCGCCGGCCAGATTCTTCAGCCGTTGTCGCAGCAACACCAGATCGGCCTGAACATCGAGCAAGCCGGGTTAACACGCGACGTGGAGAGCGAGAAACTGCGCCAGATCAAGCAATCCACGGTCAATCAGGTCAAGCAGACCTACTACGGCATCCTGCAAACCCAGAGCGCCCTCGATAGCCTTCTGGAAGCCATCCGGTACTACCGCGAGCTGGATCGTGTGATGGCTGATAACGTCTCCCAACAGGTCTCTTTGAAAGCCGACAGCCTGGAAGTCAAAACGCGGCTGGCGAAGGCCGAGTACGAAGCCCTGAACCTGACGAATCAACTGGCGACTGCGAAAGAGCAGCTCAACAACCAATTGGGACGCGACGTACGCACCGAGTTCAGGGTGGCCGCAGTTCCCGATGTCAATGGCTTTGACGCCGACCTCGCCCTTGCGCGAAGCCGCGCGCTCGAGCAGCGGCCCGAAGTGCGGACGGTGCGGCTGAAGGTCAAACAGGCCGAAGTAGACCGGCGCATCAAGAAGTCCGAATACATCCCCGAGGTGAGCCTCGGTTTCACCTACATGAGCTTCCGGAATTTCGACCAGGTGGTCCCAAAGAACTCTGCCAGTATAGGCGTGGTGGTGAAGTGGGAGGTCTTTGACTGGGGGAGAAAGAAAAACCAGCTCGCCGAAAAAGGCCGGGCCATCGAGCAGGCACGAAACGCTTTGCGCGAAGCCGAGAGCCTCGTCCTCATTGAGGTCGGCGACAAATTCCGCAAGCTGCAGCAGACCCGCCAGGCTCTTGTCGTCGCGCAACTTAATCAGGAAACGGGGCGGGAAAACATACGCGTCTCAACCAACAAATACAGGGTGAAGGCGGTGCTATTTTCCGACGTGTTGCAAACGCAGGCCACGCTGGCCGATGCAGACTATCAATATCAACAGGCGTTGCTGGCTTACTGGACGGCAAGGGCCGATTACGAAAAAGCGATCGGAGCAGACAAATGAAAAACAAACGATTGAAAGTAATTGTAGTGAGCACAGTGCTCTTCTTAATGGCCGCGGTATCAGTGGCCGTCTTGAAGCCGCAAGCCAAGCAGGTAGAAAAACCGCCGGTGCCGGTGAAAGTCGCGGCCATCGTGGTGAACGCAGCGACCGGCAGTGGCGAGCGGTATTCGGCAACGATCATCCCGCGCACTGAGGTGGAGCTGGCTTTTAAGGTGGGCGGCTATGTTGTCGCGCTTCAACAGGTGCGTGGTGTTGATGGGAAGATGCGGGACCTCCAGGAAGGAGACCGCATCAGCATCGGAGCGGTGCTGGCGCGCGTTCGCCAGAGCGATTATCAGGTCAAAGTCACAGAGGCACAATCTCAGGCCGGCGAAGCCAGATCGGGTGTTGACGTCAGCAAAGCGCAATATCAGGAAGCAGTCTCGGGCATTGCATCGAGCAAAGCCCAACTCAGTGAGGCTGAGGCGGCTTATGAAAAAGCAAAACTCGATTTTGACCGCGCGCAGAATCTGTTCGCCAGTCAGAGCATGACCAAGGCCAATTACGACGCGGCAAAGGCACAGCTCGATATGACCTCAGCCAAGGTCGAGGCCGCACGCTCATACGTGCGGATGATCGAGGCCAAAGCCGAGTCCGCAAAATCGCAGATCGACGTCATCGAAGCGAGGTCAAGAGGCGCGCAGGCAGTCGTGCAAGAGACCACGATTCCCCTCGAGGACACCGCGCTCAGGGCGCCGCTCAACGGGGTCGTGCTGAAAAAATCGGTCGAGAGAGGAACGTTGGTCTCGCCCGGTACAACAGGATTCGCCGTCGCCGATACGTCGTCGGTCAAAGCGGTCTTCGGCGTGGCGGACGTCGCCATGCCGGAAATGAGCCTGGGGAGGGAGCTGAGCGTCGAGACCGATTCCATGCCCGGCAAGGAATTTCGCGGACACATCACCTCCGTCTTTCCCGCCGCCGACCCCAAAAGCCGAGTCTTCAATGTCGAGGTGACGATCCCGAATCCGAGCTTTCTGTTGCGACCGAACATGATCGTCTCCCTCAGCGTGGGAACTCGGCAGGCTGTGTCAGCGCAGCCGGTCGCGCCGTTGAACGCGGTGATGAAAGCGAAGAGCGATCCGGGTGGCTACGCCGTCTTCGTGTTGGTAGAGGAAGGGGGGCGGCCGATCGCACGGGTTCGCGAGGTGAAGCTGGGCGAAGCATACGGCAACACCGTGGCCGTGATTGAAGGACTGAAGCAAGGCGATCGCGTGATCACGACCGGCAACGCCGTGGTGATAGATGGCGATCAGGTAAAGGTGATTCCATGAAGAAGAGAATTCAAACCCTATTGCTGAAAGCGCGCACCGCTTCGCGCAGGCTGGTCAAGAAATCGCCGAAGACGGCGACACACGATCAGGCCAACGTGGCACACGCTCACGGCAATCACGATATTGACCATGGCAAGCGTAACATCTCTCGCTTTTTCGTCGAGCAGCGGCACATCACCTGGGTCATGCTGATCGGCGTCTGTGTCTGGGGTTTTTCCAGTTATCGGAGTATGCCCCAGCGCAAAGATCCGGACACGCCGGTCAAAACCGCCGTCGTCATCACCCCCTGGCCCGGAGTGAACGCGGAGAAGATCGAGCAACTGGTGACGAGGAAGGTCGAAGAGAAGGTGGCGCAGAACGCCAACGTGGAAAAGATCCGCTCGATCTCGCGGACCAACGTTTCGGTCGTTTACGTGGACCTGGATGAGAACTTTCCCGGAAGCCAGATCGCCAAAGAGTTCGACGACATCGCGCTCAAACTCGACTCCATCAAAGATCTGCCGGACGGGGCGGGACCCGTACAATTCATCAAGGACTTCGGCGACACCTCGGCCCTCATGCTCACCGTCGCCAGCCCGAAGGTGAGTGAGGCGGAGATCGACCTGCGTGCGAAGTCGGTTAGTGAAGCCATCCCGCGTTACCGGGCGCGGTACGGGTCGGCGGGGGACGGGAAGCGGTTCACGATTGTCAGCAGCCTCACCCACCCGGTCAGCCCCCGCGTCGTGCGGGACCCGCTCAATCTGTTAGCCGATTACCTTAAAGAGAAGGGTGTCGCTAGCGACCTGCACGTCATCACGGAGCGGGGATTCGTCGGCGTCGACGGCGTCTCAGACGCGAGCGATGAGTCCCTGCTCGGCTACACCCGGCAGTTCATCAACGAGCGGTTGCAGGCCACGGATTTTCATCCGGATAGCTGGCCGCCCGTGGTAATCCGCGACCCTCAGGAGGCGCGCGAACGGCTTGGTCTGGTCGCGGGCGACAAGTACAGCTACCGCGAGATGGATGATTTCACCGATCTCATCGAGAAGGCGCTCAAGAGCGTCCCGCAAGCCACGAAGGTGTCGCGCGCGGGCATCCTGTCCGAGCGAATCTTTCTCCTTTATTCCCAGGAGCGCATCGCCTCATACGGCCTGCAGCCCGGAGACCTGCCGAAGATTCTTGGTGCGCGCAACATCACACCGGCGGGCGGTGAACTGGAAGCGATGGGCCGGAACTTTTCCATCGACCCTTCCGGCGAGTTTAAGAGTGAACATGAGATCGGCGACGTGGCGATCGCCCGCACGCACGGTGCGCCCGTTTACCTGCGCGATGTGGTGGACGTCGACCGCGGTTATGACAGCCCGGCGAGATACCTGAACTTTTACGACTGGCGCGACGCACACGGCAACTGGCAGCGCAGCCGCGCCATCACGGTCGCAGTCCAGATGCGGAAGGACGGATATATCGGTCAATTCGGTGAAAGCATTGATCAGAAGCTGGCTGAAGTAAGGAAACAGCTGCCCGACGACCTGATCATGGCGCGCACCTCCGACCAGCCGAGGCAGGTCACGGAGAATGTGGGCCTGTTCATGAACAGCCTCTACGAGGCGATCATCCTGGTGGTGATTGTCTCAGTCATCGGATTCTGGGACTGGCGTTCGGCACTGCTGATGGGGTTGGCGATTCCGATTACGCTCTTCATGACCTTCGGGATGGCGCGCATGTTGGGGATCGATCTCCAGCAGGTGTCCATCGCCACGCTGATTATTGCCCTCGGCCTGCTGGTAGACGTGCCGGTAGTCTCCGGCGACGCGATTAAGAACCAACTTGGGGCGGGTTTTCCGCCGCTCATCGCCGCATGGCTGGGGCCGACAAGACTGATGAAGGCGATCATCTTCGCCACCATCACGAACATCGTCGCCTACCTGCCGTTCCTGACTCTACCAGGGGGCACGGGCGAATTCCTATACAGCCTGCCGATCGTGCTGACGTGTTCTCTAGTGGCGGCGTTGATCGTGGCGATGACGTTCATCCCCTTCATCAGTTATTTCTTGCTAAGGCCAAAACTCGAAGCACCCATTCAGGAGCGGCGCAAGAAAGGATTTCCGGCCTTTTATTACCGGGTCGGCGAATGGGCGATCAATCACCGCTGGAAGGTGCTGCTCGGCTCGTTCATTTTCCTGGCGGTTTGTGGACTGGCGGCCACCCAACTCAAAACCGATTTTTTCCCGAAAGACCTTTCTTACCTTTCCTACCTCGACGTGTGGCTGCCGGAAGACGCGCCGCTATCGGCCACCAACGAAGCCGCGCGGCGTGCGGAGGAAGTGGTGCGCGAAGTGACCGAAGAATACGGCAGGGAGCACGCAGATAGAGACGTCAAGCCGCGTGAGGTCCTGAAATCCCTGACGACCTTCGTCGGGGGCGGCGGCCCCCGGTTTTGGTTCTCGGTCTCGCCTGAGCTGCAGCAGCTCAACTACGCGCAGGTCATCATTGAAGTCAAAGACAAGCATGACACCAACCATCTGATCAGCCCCCTGCAGAGGGCGCTGGACGAGCGGGTACCAGGCGCGCGCGTCGATGTGCGGCAGCTCGACACGGGCAAGCCCATCACGATGCCCGTCGAAATTCGTATCTCCGGCGCCGACATGACCGCGCTGCGCCAGGAGGCGGAGAAGGTGAAAGATATTCTCCGCGCTACTCCGTACGCCCAGCGCGTCCGTGACGACTGGGGGGAGGATATCTTTGCCCTTAAGCTCCAAACCGACTCCGACCGCGCGAACGCGTCGGGAATCACTAACCTCGACGTGGCCGCTTCCTCGGCGACGGGGATTAGCGGCAGCAAAGTGACCGTGCTGCGCGAAGGCGATAAGCAGATCCCGATCGTGGCCCGACTGCGGATGGAAGAACGCGCGCAACTGGCGGACGTGCAGAACCTGTACGTCTATTCCATGCAGGGGGCACAGAAGGTGCCGCTGCGGCAGGTCTCGTCGGTCGAGTACGGGATGCAGACCGAGAAGGTCCGCCGGCGCAATCAATTCCGCACGATCACCGTCTCCTGCATGGCCGAACCCGGTCACCTGCCGTCTGAGATCGTGAGCGTCGCCCGCCCGCAGTTGACGGCGTTTGCCGCTCAGCTCCCCTCCGGCTACTACATGGATTTGGGCGGGTCGGAAGAGGAGCAGGTCAAGGGTTTCAAAAGTCAGACGGTCGTACTGATGATCTCGCTGGTCGCGATCTATCTGAGCCTCGTCTTTCAGTTCAGGAACGCCATCAAGCCGTTCGTCGTCTTCGCGGCGGTGCCTTACGGGATCGCGGGCGGGCTGGCGGCGCTATGGATTATGGGGACGCCCTTCGGGTTCATGGCTTTCCTGGGAATCATCAGCCTGGTCGGCCTGATCGTCAGTCACATCATCGTGCTTTTCGACTTCATCGAAGAGAAGCACGCGGAAGGCGAGCCGCTGAAGGAGGCGGTGCTTGATGCCGGCATCATGCGCCTGCGGCCGGTGATGATCACGGTCCTCGCCCTGGTCTTTGCACTCGTCCCGCTGGCGATGCACGGCGGGCCGCTGTGGGAGCCGATGTGTTACGCGCAGATGGGCGGGATGATGGTCGCGACCTTCATCACACTGCTGCTGGTGCCGGTGATCTATTCGATCTTCGTGCTCGATCTCAAACTGATTAAGTGGGATGCCACGGGCCCGGCGGAGAGGGTCACGGCGGAGCAGGTCGTGCCGGAAGCAGTCGCGCCGGCCACAGGAGACTGATGCTGGCGGCCTTCATCGAAGAGAGCGTGAGCGACGCATTGAAAGATAACGACAGGATGACGTGTACAAGGGAGTGAACTATGGACGGTGGAGTAACAAGTGCTTTGGCGGCCATCACGGGTGCTTTCGTCGGCGGTCTTGCGTCATTGGCTAGCACCTGGATGAGTGAACGAAGCCGGCATAAGCGTGATCTCCTACAACGAGAAATCGCCAGACGAGAGACTACCTATTCCGAGTTCATAGAACTGGCGTCCAAACTTTATGTTGCGTCCGCCACGCACCGTATCGACGATGACGACGCGGAGCTTCCCGGGGTGGTCTCACTTTACGCCGTCTTGAGCCGCATTCAGCTTTTTGCTTCTGATCAAGTCATTATGGAAGCAGTGAAGGTCATCGATCGAATAGTCAAGCAGTATGGGGATGACAATCTATCTGCTGAACAGCTTCGGATGAGCACGGTCAAAACGAGAGACGATCCGTTGAGAGCCTTCAGCGTTATCTGTAGGCACGAACTGCAAGGCATCCAGAGAGGAACGTAGAAGAGGCTCATTTATTCCTCGGGTCAGTAAACGTTTTCGGGAAAGCCACGGGCACGGCGAAGTAGCTCAGCCTGAAAGCGACACCCCAGCAATCGGACCCAGCTAGGGAGAAGATCAATATGAGTAAACGACGGGTAATTATCATCGGCGGCGGGTTCGGCGGCGTGACGCTCGCGCAGCACCTGGAGCGGAAGCTTTCTTCCGAGATCGAGATCGTGCTCATCAGCAGTGAGAATCATTTCGTCTTCACCCCGATGCTGGCCGAGGTGGTTGGGCGCTCGCTCTCCCCTTTGCACGTTGTCGTCGCCGGCCGTCAGATGGTGCGACGGGCGACGTGGCTGACGGCGGAGGTAGCCGATATCGACTTGCAAGGCAATCGGGTCAGTTATGTCGGCGCGGGTGGCGAAGGCGGCTCGCTTACCTATGATCACCTGGTCCTGGCCTGCGGCTCGGTCGTCAACCTGAACCTGATGCCAGGCCTCGCGGCTTATGCCTACCCGCTCAAGACGCTCGGCGATGCGGTCTATCTGAGCAATGATTTGATTGCGCGACTGGAGCAAGCGGCGGTCGAAACCGATCCCGCTCGACGAAAGCGGTTGCTCAATGTCGTGGTGATCGGCGGAGGATTTAGCGGCGTAGAGGTGGCCGGCGCGATGGCGGAACTCGTGAGTGAGGTGGGTCGCTACTATCCTACACTCCGGGGTGAGCAGCCGCACATTACCGTGTTGCAACACCGCGACCGCCTGATCCCGGAGTTGCAGGCCCTCTCCCTCTCGAAATTCGCCTGTGACAAATTGCAAAAAGCAGGTGTTGATGTGCGCTTGAACACTGGCGCGCAGGAAATAACCGCGGCAGGCGTGCGGCTGAAGAGTGGGGAGTTGCTCGAAGCCGCGACGGTCGTGTCAACCGCCGGGACGTCACCCAACCCGCTGATTCAACTACTAAGCCTACCGCTTGAGCATGGCCGCCTCGTTACCGCGCCTGACATGCGGGTGACCGGCGCCACGAATGTCTGGGCGGTCGGCGATTGCGCGATTATCCCGAACGCGTTCGATGAAAAACCGAGCCCGCCCACCGCGCAGTTCGCCATGCGACAGGCTAAACAACTTGCGGCAAACCTCGCGCGTACTTTCAAGGGACAACCCACCAGGCCTTTCTCCTTCAGGGTGCTCGGCATGCTCGCGTCACTGGGGAATCGCAAGGCGGTCGGCGAGATCCTCGGCATTCGCCTTTCAGGATTGGTGGCCTGGGTATTATGGCGGGGCATCTATCTGAGCAAACTCCCCAGCCTGGCGCGTAAATTGGAAGTGGTAGTCGATTGGACCTGGACGGCGCTGTTCCCTCCTGACATCGTCCAATTACAAACGTCGCGCACCGGTGGGGTGGGACTGGCTCATTACGGCCCAGGCGAGTTCGTCTTTCACAAGGGTGAGCCGGCGAGCAATTTCTTTACCATCGAATCGGGAACTGCCAGTGTTTATCTGGATGAAGTTGCCCCCCCGGTCACCCAACTCAAGCCCGGCGATCACTTCGGCGCCGACGCGTTCTTGCCCGGCGGGCAAAGCGCGCATGTGGTGTCTGTCAAGGCAGAGACCCCGCTCGATTTACTAACAATCCGCCGCGACGATTTCGAGCGCCTGGCGCAGTTCGATACGGAGCTGCGTAAAGAATTGCAGAGGGCTTCAGCGGCACTCAAAGGGTATAGGACCTTAATGGCAATGGTGAAAGACAATCCCCTCCTGAGCTCGGTCGAAGTCGCGCAGGTAATGACGAGTCCCGCTCAGACTCTATCGGCGAACAGCTCTCTTGTGGAGGCAATGGAGCGCTTCGATGGCGGACAGCCGGGCTATCCGGTGACCGATCAGAGCGGCGCCTTGCAGGGCTACTGCGGGGGCGAAGAATTGTATGAGGCAATTCGTGGCTTGCCACCGCTTGATACTCGGGTGAGCGACTTCATGCGGCCGAATCCGCCTGCCATCCTGGAGAGCCAGAGCGTGACTGACGCAGTGATAATGCTTCTGCTTGAGCGCATGGAGGTGTTGCCGGTCGTGAGTGCGGATGGCAGCGGCAGGGTCGTCGGGACGCTGAGTTCCATTCTGATTTTCAAAAAGGCGCTGTTGATGCCGCAGTTTCCCGTCTTGACGAGGGCGCACCGCGAACTGATCGGAGTGGGTGAATAATCCTGTGCTTTGAACTCTGAATGCCTGAACTATGCGGGTAAGGAAGCCTCGCCCCCATTTCCTGCAGCAACCCCACTGATGCGGCGATGTCCTCCTATTTGTGAGAAAAGACTGTCTCGTTGACTGTCGCTGTTCCTGCTTTGAGTACCAGCGCCGCGGTGACACAGGTCATCTCAGCTTCGACGAGCGTCAGAGTTTCCTCGGCGCCGGTCGTGCTGTTGGACCTGCCCAATTGTTCCAGACTTTTACAGAGCTCCGCGAGCCGCACGGCGCCAAGGCTGGCGCTGCTCCCCCTCAGCCTGTGCGCGGCGTGTTCCAGCGCGCCAGCATCGGAGTTGGCGATGGCATCCGCAATTGCGCTCACGTGCCCGGGCGCGTCCTCGCAAAAAAGCCCAACCATCTCCAGGAGAATGTTAGTGTCCGTATCGTCCTGGAGCCGGCGCAAATCATTGATGATCTCGAGGTCGATCGACGCGGAAGCGGCAACCGATTCCTGTTGTGCGCGACTGGTCGAAACCGCGTTGCCCCAACGTTCGAGCGAGGCCTGGAGTATCTTGATCCTCACCGGCTTGCTGACGTAATCGTCCATACCGGCCTCGATGCAAGTTTCCTTGTCACCCTCCATCGCGCTTGCGGTCATCGCGACGATCCGTGGACGGTGGGCTGAATCGAATCGCTCGCAAATGCGCCGCGTGGCTTCGAGCCCGCCCATCTGCGGCATCTGCACATCCATAAAGAGAATGTCGTAAGGCTGTCGAGTGACCGCCTCTATCGCTTCGATTCCATTGGCGACTACATCCGCGCGATAGCCGAACGACTGAAGTATCTTGAGGAGAACTTTCTGATTTATCGCATTGTCTTCGGCGATCAAAATCCTCAATTTGGATCGAAAGCCAGTTGGGCAAAGGTTCGACCTTTCACTTCACAATCAAAGCCGGAGTGGCTGAGGAACAGAAGAAACATTTCCTGCTTGCCTCGCAGCCTGAGCTCACCGGCAAGAGATTACTCATCGTCGACGACAACGCGACGAATCGGACTATCGTGACTAAACAGTCTGAGTCTTGGGGAATGATTCCGCATACGGCGGCATCCGGCGCCGAGGCGCTCGATATGCTCGATCGCATGCAGGAATTCGACGTTGCGGTTCTCGACATGTTGATGCCTGAGATGGACGGGCTCACGCTCGCCACTGAGATCCGGCGGCGCACCAGGACCCTGCCGTTGATAATGCTGACGTCGGTTGGCAGACAAGAGTTGGCGCAACCCGACTCCCCGTCAGAGTTCGCCTCGACCGAAGCTTCCTTGCCCGCGGTCGAGATTTGCTCGCTGAGGTCCGCCGCCGGAATGATCTTCTCCGCAAGCGAGACTCGATAGTCGGGGATGAAGACGACCTTCATCATGTCCTGAACGCGTTTGTCGCGATTTATGACCTGCCCGACGTTGTTGATGAGCTTGATGATTTGTTTCGCGACCCAGTAACCGGGCGCGGCTTTGCCCGCGAACACATATGTCTTAGGCACGTGAAGCGGCTGATCGTCTTCGATAAAGCTCAGGTACTCGTGAATGATGCGCATCACGTTCAGAAGCTGCCGCTTGTATTCGTGAATGCGTTTGATCTGCACATCGAAAAGCGAATTGGTGTTGACGTGAACGCCGGTGGTGTCGCGTATGACCGACGCGAGGCGTTCCTTGTTCGATCGTTTTACCGCTTTGAACATTCGTTGAAAGCCGTCGTCCTCGGCGTGTGCTTCAAGCGGACGAAGACTGTCGAGGTTCGTAATCCAATCATCGCCCACCGTGTGCGTTATCAATTCGGCCAGAAGCGGATTCGCTTTTAGCAGCCACCGCCGCTGCGTGACGCCGTTGGTCTTGTTGTTGAAGCGCTCGGGCCACATTTCATAAAAATCCGGCACAAGCGTCTGCTTGACCAGCTCCGAATGCAGCGCCGCGACCCCGTTGACTGAATGGCTTCCGACTATCGCCACATGGCCCATGCGCACTTGCTTTTGCGGGCCGTCTTCGATGATCGACATTCGGCTGATCCTGCCGCCGTCGCCGGGCCACTTTGCATCGACCTTGCGAAGGAATTGGTTGTTGACGATCTGCAGATGCCGCGGCAACACTCGCTCAAACAGCGGCAGCGACCATTTCTCCAAAGCTTCGGGCAGCAGCGTGTGATTCGTGAACCCGAGCGTCGCCTGGGTGCTCTCCCACGCGTGGTCCCACTCCAGGTCGTTCTCGTCTATCAACACGCGCATCAACTCGACGACGGTCATCGCCGGGTGCGTGTCGTTGAGCTGAATCGCGACCTTCGAAGCGAATTCATCAAAGCTCGAATGATTCTTGCGATACCTGCCGACGATGTCGCGCAGCGCGCAGGCCACCAGGAAATATTCCTGAATCAACCGCAGCTCGCGCCCAGCTTCGATCGAGTCCTCCGGGTACAGCACCTTTGATATTCGCTGATTGGCGATGTTGTCTTCGACCGCTTTGATGTAGTCGCCTTCGTTGAAGATCTGCATGTCAAAGTCGTTCGATGAAGCCGCGGTGTACAGCCGCAGATAATTCACCGTGTGGCCGCCGTAGCCTGCGACCGGCATATCGTGAGGAATCCCGACCAGCACCTTCCAATCCATCCACATCGGGTTGTAGTTGTTGTTTCGATCAATCGTGTCTTCGACGTGACCGTAGACTGGAATCAACACCGCTTCGTCGGCGCGTTCGATCAGCCACGGCGTTCCCAGAGCTCGCCACGCATCTGGGCGCTCCTTCTGGTTCCCGGCATCGATCTCCTGTTTGAACAACCCGTATTCGTAGTTGATGCCGTAACCAAACCCGGGCATGCCGAGCGTCGCAAGCGAATCAAGAAAACACGCAGCGAGCCGGCCCAGACCGCCGTTGCCGAGCGCCGCGTCCGGTTCGCGTTCGCGGACCTCTTCCAGATCGACGCCCATCTCGGCCAGGCCTTCCCTGCAGGCTTCGAACAAACCGAGATTGTAAAGATTGTTCCCGAGCGAGCGGCCCATCAGGAATTCCATCGACAGATAGTAAAGTCGTTTGGCATCGGCTTGCTGATAACGCGATTCCGTTTCGATCATTCCATCGATCAAAGAATCGCGAACCGCGAGCGCGGTTGTTAAGAACAGATCGCGTCTGTTCAAGTCTTCCCATCGCCGGGCAAGAGAGTAACGGGCGTGTTTGCGCACTGCGTCCTGAAAGGACGCGGCGCGAGCCGTGATCGCGTCGTAGGTCGTGGTCATGTTTTCCTCTTATGTTGGTTGTATTGGCAGCTTGTATGGGCGGCCCTCAGTGGCCGCCCCTTACTGAAAGGCTGCTAGTTGAGGCAAGAGGGGCGGCCACGGAGCGCCGCCCGTACAAGTGATCAACTGCAATGATGGGAGCCGAAAAAATTACTAATCGGGATGTTCGTATCCGGTCGGGTGTTTTTCCATCCACACCCAAGCCGAGCGAATGATCTCGCGGAGGTCTTGCATCGCGGGGCGCCAGTTCAACTCGCGTTTGATCTTGTCGCTTGCGGCGACCAGCACCGCCGGATCGCCGTGCCGTCGAGGGCCCGTTCGAATCGGGATCTCGAGCCCGGTTACTTCGCGCGCGGCGTCGATGACCTCGCGCACCGTGTAGCCGTCGCCGCCGCATCCCAGGTTGTAGATCGCGCTGCGCTCATCAAGAATCCCAAGCGCGAGTATGTGCGCGCGAGCCAGATCGATCACGTGTATGTAATCTCGCACGCACGTGCCGTCGCGCGTCGGATAGTCTTCGCCGTAGACTTCGATCGCGGGAATCTTTCCCGCTGCAGCTTGCAAAACAAGCGGTATCAGGTGAGTCTCGGGGTGATGACACTCGCCGAACTCAACGCTTGCGCCCGCGGCGTTGAAATATCGAAGCGAAGCGTAATACATGCCGTACGCATTCTCGTACCACTTGAGCGCTCGTTCGAATGCGAGCTTCGATTCGCCGTAAGAATTAGTCGGGTTGGTGGGATCCGATTCTTCGATAGGCTGCTTCGCGGGCTCGCCGAACACCGCGGCCGTCGATGAGAACACCAGCCGCTTGACTCCGGTGTCGCGCATCGCGTCGAGCAACGCGAGCCCCGCGGTCAGGTTACTGCGGTAGTATTTCGCCGGTTGCGTTACCGATTCGCCGACGAGCGAGTCGGCCGCCATGTGAATCACGGCTTCGATTCGATGTCGCTCGAGCGCCTCTCTGAGCGTGTGACCATCAAGCAAATCGCCCTGAACAAACGTTGCATCCGGAGCGACTGCCGCGCGATGCCCCTTGTAAAGGCTATCGTAGACGACCACTTCGTGCCCGTCGCGCGCGAGTTCTTCACTGACAACGCTGCCGATGTACCCGGCGCCGCCCGTCACAAGCGTTCGCATTCAGTGAGTTCCTTTCTTCTTTTCTTCGGCGAATTCTTTCAAGCCCTGCTCCCACGGCGGCAGAAGTATCTGAGGGTCCTGCACCGTCGTGAGCACCGAGTATCGCGGACGCGGCGCGGGGCGCGGGAACTCTTCAGTGGATACCGGTATCACCGGCGTGTCGATTCCCAAAAGCGCGAACAACGTGCGCGTCAACTCGAACCAGCTTGCGCCGCCGAGTCCCGCAAGGTGATACGTCCCGTAAGCGTCGCTCTCGATCAACCGCGCAATCGCGCCAGCCAGATGCGGGACGAACGTCGGCGAGCCCGTTTGATCGTCGACGACGCGGACCTCAGGCCGAGTCGCAAACCCAATCATCGTGTTGGGAAAGTTTCGGCTTGTCGCATCGTACAGCCACGCCGTCCTCACGATGTAATGCCTTGGGTTGTGAAGCGCCACTGCGCGTTCTCCCGCCAGCTTGCTCGCGCCGTAAACCGAGTGCGGGCCCGTTTGATCGAATTCGTGATATGGCCGCGAGCCGTTTCCATCAAACACGTAGTCAGTTGATACGTGAACTAATGGGATTCCGATCGCGCTCGTGGCTAATGCCAGGTTTCGTGGGCCAAGCGTGTTTTGCTTGAACGCGGGCTCGGGGTCGGACTCCGCGCGATCGACTTCGTTGAACGCGGCGGCGTTGATGACCAAATCGGGTTTGATGGTGTTGATCGCCTGGCGCGCGTTTTCCAAATCAGTGATGTCGAGTTGCACGCGCGAGAGCGCCGTCACGCTATGCCCGCCGAGCGACGCTTGAAGGGCACGGCCGAGCTGACCGTTTGCGCCGCAGATCACGATCTTCACGCCGCTTCCTCGCAGACAGGCAACAAGCTTTCTATTTCGCGCAACGTGCGAGCGGTTGCGTCCTTCGCCGAAAGGATTGGTGATTCGATGGGCCAGGTGATCGCGATGTCGGGATCACACCACGAAAGATTGATCTCGCCTGTAGGGTCATAAAAGTCCGTGCACTTGTATTCGACCTGAGCGAACTCGCTGGTCACGCAGAAGCCGTGTGCAAACCCGGGCGGGATGTAGTACTGCCAGCCGTTTTCAGCCGACAACGTAGCGCCACGCCAGCGCCCGAATGTCGCCGACCCTCGCCGAATGTCCACCGCAACATCGAAGATCTCGCCTTCGATAACACGAACGAGCTTGCCTTGAGGGTGAGTGGTTTGCGCGTGAAGCCCCCGCAGCGTCCGGTATGTCGACCGCGAGTGATTGTCCTGAACAAAGGTTCCCGGAATTCCGCCGTTTCGGTATTTTTTGGCGTGATATGTCTCGAAGAAAAATCCTCGCTCGTCGCGATAGATATCGGGCTCGACGATGATCACGCCCGGCAGTTCGGTTTCGATAAACTTCATAACACAATCTCCTGCTCCAGCATTCTCAAAAGATATTTTCCATACTCGTTGCCTTTCATCGACTCGGCGATTCGGGCAATCGTCGCGGCGTCAACATAACCCATGCGATAAGCAATCTCTTCCAGGCACGCGACCATCAGGCCCTGCCGGTCCTGCAAGGTCTGAATAAAGTTCGAAGCCTGGCTCAGCGACTCGCAGGTTCCGGTATCAAGCCACGCGACTCCCCGCCCGAGCCGTTCGACTCGAAGCAAGCCGGCTTTGAGATAAGCGATGTTGACGTCGGTGATCTCAAGCTCGCCGCGATCCGAAGGCTTCAACGCCCGAGCAATTTCGAGCACGTCGTTGTCATAAAAATACAATCCGGTCACAGCCCACGACGATTTTGGTCTCAGTGGTTTCTCTTCCAGACTGATTGCCTGGCCATCGGCGCCGAACTCGACAACGCCGTAACGCTCAGGATCTTTCACTTGATATCCGAAGACGGTTGCGCCTTTCTTGCGGCTCGCGGAATCCTGCAAACACTGAGTCATGTTGTCGCCGTGATAGACATTGTCTCCCAGGATCAGCGCGACGTTATCGCCGCCGACGAACTCGCGTCCGATTATGAATGCCTGTGCAAGGCCCTCGGGTTTCGGTTGCACCGCGTACTGAATCTCGACGCCCAACTGGTTGCCGTTTCCCAACAGCCGCTCGAATTGATCCTTATCATGAGGAGTTGTGATGATCAAAAATTCCCGGATGCCCGCGAGCATAAGCGTGGACAACGGATAGTAAATCATGGGCTTGTCGTAGATCGGCAGCAGTTGCTTGCTGACGCCGCGAGTCATCGGATAAAGGCGCGTGCCGCTTCCACCCGCAAGGACGATTCCTTTCACAACATCACCTCCGCTTCGGAGAATCCGTTCAAGCTACCCCGACCTCTTCGACCGAGAGCCCAAGCCGCTGCCGTCCGTACTTGCCTTCCTGCACCGCCGCGCACCACGCTCGATTGTCCAGGTACCACCGCACGGTGTTGACGATTCCACTCTCGAAATCATGGCCGGGCGTCCATCCAAGCTCGGTTCGAATCTTGTTCGCGTCGATCGCATAACGCCGGTCGTGCCCTGGGCGGTCCTTTACGAATGTCTTAAGCTCGGCGTAACTCGAAAGCCCGCGATCAATCATCGCCGGATTCGTCGCCGCGGGAACCATTCGATCGAGCGCTTCGCAGATTCGATCGACAACCTGCAGATTCGTACGTTCATTTGTGCCGCCGATGTTGTATTTCTCACCGGGCGTTCCCTTCTTGAGCGCAAGCATTATGCCCGAGCAATGATCTTCAACGTAAAGCCAATCGCGAATATTGCCGCCGTCGCCGTAGATCGGAAGCGGCTTGCCATCGAGCGCATTCAACAGCGTCAACGGGATCAACTTCTCAGGAAATTGATAAGGTCCGTAGTTGTTCGAGCAGTTCGTGATGATCGCCGGCAATCGGTAAGTTTCAAAATAGGCGCGCACCAGATGATCGGCCGCCGCCTTCGAAGCCGAATACGGGGAGTTCGGCGCGTATGGAGTCGTCTCACTGAACAATCCGTCGTCGCCGAGCGTGCCGTAGACTTCGTCGGTCGAGACGTGAAGAAAGCGAAACCGATCGCGCGCTCGCTCGTCGAGCTTCGCTACGTGTTTCCGCGAGGCTTCGAGCAATTCAAACGCGCCGCTGACGTTTGTATCAATGAACGGCTTCGGATCATCGATCGAGCGATCCACGTGTGTTTCGGCGGCGAAGTTTACGACGCTGTCAGGTTCATAGATATTGAAGACCGATTGAACGGCTTCGCGGTCCGCAATGTCCGCTTGAATAAACACAAACCGCGGATTGCCGTTGAGATCGTCGATGCTGCAAAGGTTTCCCGCGTAGGTCAGTTTATCAATCACAACGACGCGAGCGTCGGTGTGATCGAGCGCGTACCTGACAAAGTTCGCGCCGATGAACCCGGCGCCTCCGGTGACTATCATTGTGTCCATATCAACTCCAATTTCCGCGCGATCACGGAATTCAAACTGCAATCGGATGCTCTTCTTCCACTCGAGCGGGTTTCTTTGGGCGTATCTGGGCGGGAACTCCGATTGCAATCGAGTTCGGCGGAACGTCCTTCAACACAACCGCGTTTGCGCCTATCGATACGTCGTCGCCGATTCGAATGTCGCCGAGAATCTTCGCGCCCGCGCCGATGTCCACTCGATTGCCGATAACCGGTGCGCCGCGAATCCCCGTGCGCCGCAACCCTACAGTCACGCCGTTGCGAATCACGCAGTCATCGCCGAATACCGTGTCCCCGCTGATGATGATGTCCCCGAAGTGCTCGATCTTTAAGCCGCGGCCAATGCTCGTTTCGCACGGAATGTCGATGCCCGTCAGTATCTGACTCCAGACCTTCAGAACTTTGTATGCGAATGAAAGCGGAACTCTCAACAATCGCGGTCTGACGCGATAACGCCATCTGCCGAATCGGTAGACAACCATGACCCACAGTCCCTGCCTGAAAATATCCTTATCGTAGACGTGCCAGTCTTCACGAACGTTATCAAACATATTCAACCCCCATCTTGAACTCGGATCGTGCTTCGGTCAGCCGCGCAATTCAGCAGTCAGCACCTCTTCGATATCGGCAAAGCGAACTGAGTAATCATCGTGCGCGGCCTTTATGACAGCGTGAGCTTCATCGCGCCCGTAGACGCTGGTTATCTCACACTTGAGTGTTTCGGAACCGGGGGCTTGTTTGTAAGTAAGGAAATAATGCTTGAGCCGGTCGACGATTGACTTCGGGCACTGGCTGATGTCCTGCCACGCGCCGTAAGCAACGTCGCCTTCCATCACCGCTATGATCTTGTCATCGGCTTCTTCACCGTCGAGCATGCTCAGGCCGCCGATGGGGATTGCCCTGAGCAGGATGTTGCTGTGCGAAATCGTGCGATCCGACAACACGCAGATGTCGAGCGGATCTGCGTCGCCCACAAGCTTCGAACGCCCGGCTCGCTTTCCAAAAAGCTCGGCGACTTTCTCGCCGCAATATGTCTGCGGCACAAATCCGTAATTCGTAGGGCACACGTTTGAGAAACGCTGCGGACGATCGATCTTCAACAGGCCGCTGCTCTTGTCGAGTTCATACTTGACCGTATCGGTCGGGACGATTTCGATGTAAGCGGTCACGATCTCGGGCGAATCGTCGCCGATGGGCACGCCGTGCCACGGGTGCGACTGAAACAGCACTCCCATCAGCTTCCAAATCGGGTCGGGTTTCGCTTTCTTCACGGCCTCATCTCTCCATCGGCGGATTCGATGATTCGCCGGAGCGCCGCGCCCCAGCTTCGATCCAAATCGCTGGGACTAACGGTAACTCAGAACCAGACCACGCCAAGGGCTTACTTTAACCATTTCTTCTCGGCCACCGAAAGAACCAACAGGATGATATAGGCAACCGCTTGGAAATGGCCGAACGTGTGAATGGTCAAAATCAAATACGCGAGCGATTTTATCACGTGCCGGCGGTCCTTACAGGTAAAAGCCCAAACGCGATGAAATATCTGCTTAGTACGGTACTTCATATCGTCTTATTCTCCTAGTTTCAGACCAATCTCAGATGAGAGACAACCCGAAATTGCGAACTCGTCCGGTAGGTATCGTTGAGATGGCGGATTCAACCATAGCGACATAGCGGTGTCAATAATTTGGGTTCTCAGCGCGTGAGGCGAAGTCCAAAAACGATCGGATGGCCCGATTAGCATATCCGTCCGAGCCTTATTTCGCTGTTAAGCCTTATCAATGATGCTGTTCGGCCTTTTTCATCACGCTGTTCAGATCAATCTTCGAGTTGCTCAGACAAGGCGTGCAGCCGTTCAGGTCATTCATTCACTCGACCAAATGATTCGCGAGATGCCGCAACTAGCGGATTTACAAGAGAAGTGGCGCAAGTGAAGTCTTGGTGCGATAATGCTTCCCAATCTCAGCAGCCTGGGCACCGAAGCTTGAACGGCACGTCGATTGGTGCGCGAACAATGGCGAGAGCGAAGAAGAAACAAAACAAATCCAATCGCGCGAACCTTGGCTTCGAAGCGACGATGTTGGCCGCTGCCGATAAGCCGCGTGGGTTCGTTTTCGGTCACATATGCTGCGAGTCACGCTCGCTCTTAGGATGACTGCGCCAAATGGGACTAACGGACTATCACGCAAAATATTTCGCCCATGAGCTAACCAGACGCTACCCTTCCGACAGCGTCGAGAAGTTTGCGGGCGCCGTAGCCAGCGCTCAGGTTGACTTGAATCCGCATCAGTTGACGATTCTCTATTTGGCGCATTGGCAAACGAATACGCAAAGACATTCTGCAAGAGAAGCGGGCCGCGTATGGGAGAGAAATTGTCGCTACGCTGGCGCGACAATTAGAGACCGAATTTGGGCGCGGGTTTGGCCGTCGCAACCTATTCCGCATGGTTCGCTTTGCAGAGACATTTCCTGATCCGCAGATTGTGTCATCACTGATGACACAATTGGGTTGGACGCACTTTCTGATGATCATTCCATTCAAAGACCAACTTCAACGGGATTTCTACGCCGAGATGTGCCGTATCGAGAAGTGGGCTACACGAACCTTGCGAAACAAGATTGACGGAATGCTGTACGAGCGTACGGCGCTTTCGAAGAAGCCGGAGAAGCTGGTTCGCCAGGAGTTGGCCGCACTCCGAGAAGAAGACAAGCTGACGCCGGACCTCGTCTTCAAAGATCCTTACTTTCTCGACTTCCTTGGTCTGCGCGGCGCCTATGCGGAGAAGGATCTTGAGGCCGCGATCCTCAGAGAGATCGAACAGTTCCTCCTTGAAATGGGCGCAGGATTCACCTTTGTCGAGAGACAGAAGCGCATTGTGGTTGACAGCGAGGATTTCTATCTCGACCTACTACTCTACAACCGCCGGCTACGACGCCTGGTGCTGGTCGAGCTGAAGCTCGGTAGATTCAAGGCCGCTTACAAAGGTCAGATGGAACTCTACCTGCGCTGGTTGGAGAAGCACGAAATGGAGGTGGGTGAGAACACGCCGCTCGGACTGATTCTATGCTCGGAAGCGGGTCACGAGCAGATTGAGCTTCTGCAACTTGATAAGGCCGGAATGCGAGTCGCGAAGTATCTGACCGAGTTGCCGCCTCGACAGGTTTTGCAGAGACAACTTCATCAGGCGGTTCAGCACGCAAAACAAAATGCCGAGATCGAAGCGACGCCGCGAAAGCGGAGGGCAAAACGATGAACCGCCACGTCAACGCCATCGCCGGCCGTCTGAGCCTGCGCCCACCACAACGGCGTTCGCTGGAGATTCTCGACCGCATAACGGAGATTGCGCCACCTGCCAAAGACGCCGATATTCAAGCCGCGCTCGATACCATCCGCAGCGAGTTCCCTTCGGTGACGGATTTCGAGCGCGAGTTTCCGTCGCTCTGTTTCGCGCTTGCTACGGGAGTAGGTAAGACTCGGTTGATGGGTGCCTTCATCAGCTACCTGCATCTCGCGCACGGCTTCAACAATTTCTTTGTGCTTGCGCCGAACCTGACGATCTACAAGAAACTGATCGCGGACTTCACCCCTAACACTCCGAAGTATGTCTTCAAAGGCATCGCCGAGTTTGCGACCGACGCGCCTGCGGTAATCACTGGTGATAACTATGAAGGGATGATCGGCACATTGTACGACCAGGTGCTTCGATGCAAGGTAAACATCTTCAACATCTCGAAGATCAACTCAGAAGTGCGCGGTGGAAAATCTCCGCGAATCAAGCGTCTGTCTGAATACATCGGCGAGAGCTACTTCGATTACCTCGCTGGGTTGAAAGATCTCGTGTTGATTATGGATGAGTCTCATCGATATCGGGCATCGGCTGGGGTGCGGGCAATCAATGAGCTGAAGCCAGTAATCGGACTGGAGCTAACGGCGACTCCGTTTGTAGAGACCAACAAAGGGCCGGTCGATTTCAAGAACATCATTTACAACTATCGTCTGGCGAGCGCTATGGAAGACGGCTTTGTAAAGGAGCCCGCGGTCGTCACGCGTAAGAACTTCAATCCATCCGGGATGTCCCCTGAAGCTATCGAGGAGTTGAAGCTCCAGGACGGAGTTCATCTTCACGAAAGTTTGAAAGTGGAATTGGAGACTTACGCTCGCGAAACAAACAATCCAATCGTGAAACCGTTTCTGCTCGTGATCGCTCGCGATACGACGCATGCCAGCCAACTGCTTCACCTCATCCAATCGCAAGAGTTTTTCGAAGGCCGATACAAAGAGAAAGTGATACAGGTCGATTCAAGCAGGACGGGTAAAGAAGAGGACGAGATGATCGACCGGCTCCTAAAGGTAGAGCAACCCGACGAACCCACCGAGATCGTGATTCACGTCAACATGCTCAAGGAAGGTTGGGACGTGACTAACCTGTACACGATAGTGCCCCTCCGCGCGGCGAATGCGAGGACATTGATCGAACAATCTATCGGACGCGGTCTGCGGTTGCCGTACGGAAAGCGAACTGGTGTGACATCGGTTGACCGTCTGAACATCGTCGCGCACGACAAGTTTCAAGAGATCATCGAAGAGGCCAAGAAGTCTGACTCGCCGCTGCGCTTACAGACAGTTGAGCTGAATCCCAGTGAGCTTGGGCAAAAGACGGTGACGGTGGTGTCTCAATCGCGGTTAGCAACGAAGCTCGGGTTTGAACCGCAGCAGGCCACTGTGACCACTCAGGTTGCGGGTTCGAATGAACAGAAAACCTTTGAAGATCCAGAAGAGCGGAAGGTCGCACAGATTGCCTACGAAATAATGCGGAGACTCGAGAGCCAACCTGAGAGACTTCCTAGCGTGACCTATTTGCAGAAGCAAGAGATTCAGGAGGAAGTCATCAAAGAGGTAGTGGCTCAGTATCGTCCGATTCAGATGGAACTGGAAGGAGTAACGAAACAGCCTGACGTGGCGGCCGTGGTTGCAAGAACGGCAGCGCTGATCGCTAAAGAGACCATCGACATTCCTCGCATACTGATTGTGCCAAAAGGCGAGGTTCGCTCGGGCTTCAAGTCATTCGAATTGGAATTGACAACGTTGAACTATCCCGCGCCATCGGATGAGCTGTGGATTCAGCACCTGCGAACACAGCAATTCGAAGTGTTGGGGCTTGGTAGAGCGGGGATTCGAGAAGCGCGCCTTGAAAACTACATCGTAAGCGGGCTCGTTGATTTCGATGATGTGGCATATGACGACCACGCGGATTTGCTCTATGACCTCGCGGGACAGGTCGTGAACCACTTTCTCGGTTATCTATCTGAGGACGATACGAGCAAAGTCTTGAGGCTTCATCAGCGAGAAATCTCACGGTTCATTCACTCTCAGATGCAAGACCACTACTGGGAAGAGGAAGTGGAGCACGAGGTAATAATCAGCAAGGGCTTCACTGAGTTGAAACAGAGCGCTTACACTGCATCGGCGACACAAGACCGGCTTGATTACCGCGTATCGCCTGCTGACAAAAGCAATATGGCGAAATACCTCTTCGAAGGGTTCAGCCGATGCCTATACCATGTCGAAAAGTTCCAGTCAGACTCTGAGCGAAAGCTGGCGGTGATTTTGGAGCGTGACTCGTCAAAATGGTTCAAGCCCGCGAGGGGTCAGTTCCAAATTTATTACAAGTGGGGCTCGGACCATCCCGAATACCAACCCGACTTTGTTTCGGAGACTGCAGACACCATTTACATGCTTGAGCCGAAGGCCAAAGGAGAGATGAACGATCCTCAGGTTATTGCCAAACGTGATGTCGCAGTGGCCTGGTGTCGGCACGCGACCGAGCATACTGCGAGCTACGGTGGGAAGCCGTGGAAGTATCTACTCATTCCGCACGATGCGATCACAGATAACATGACATTGGAGGGCTTGGCGGCCCGATTCATGGTCTCATAGTTGGGCAAATCCCCGATGTCGCTTTTCAGGTTCCTCACCGGCGATCAATGTTTCGTCATAACCGTCAACCGCCTCGAGCACCGACCGCCGAATCAACGCATCGCCTCCGCAGTAATCCGCCGCTCCGCAGGGCGACACCCAATCCAAATCCAGCACGCGGTTGTAGAAAGATTGTCGAGGATTGATCTCGCGGCGATGCCCAAAGACCACCGCTACCGATGCGTCGACGAAACTGGCCAAGGCGCTCACGACAAACTCGGGATCAAGTATCGTGTCGCCGTCGAGAAACAAAACAAATTCTCCGCGAGCCGCGCGCCAGCCGGCGTTGCGGCCCAACGCAGCGCTTGGCCCTTTGACTTGAATGACCGTTGCGCCGAGCTCTCGCGCTCGCGCAGGACTGCCGTCGGTCGAGTCGGAATCGACATAGATGATCTCGATCGCGGCTTCTCTCTTGAGTCCGTGGCTCAGACGGAGCCATCGGAAAGATCAACGCGAGCACGCAACCAACCAGGAAAAGCATAATGAACGATTTCTTGTGGCCCGATTTGCTGGGCGACAGCGGCTCGCGGGCAGGCGTGACGATTCGCACAAAACCCGGCGCGTTTGTTTCCAGAGCAAGATAATCGATCCGATCGTTGATCATGTTTACGCGTTTCCGGTCGCGATCGAGCTCGATGCCAATGCCAAGCGCTTCGCTGTATTTGGCTGAATAGTCGCGAGCGCGCGTGGTCACGTTCTCAACTTCGAGCGCGAGATCCCGCTCGGTCTGCCGCGCTTGCGCGACGGCCGAACGCTTCTGGCTGAGAAGCATCTCGCGGAACTTCGAAAGCAACACGCCGGTAGCGCGGGCGATTTCGCTATCGATCTCGCCAAGCTCATTCTCGACCGCCTTGCGCCCGGGATGCTCGGGAGTCAGGCCGCTGAGTTTTTGAAGCAGGTTTGCTCTTCGCTGATTCAGGTTCGCCTTCAGTCCGTTGAGCCCGGCGTCTTTGTCAACGAACTCCTGCGCAAACGAATCGACGGCCATTGAACCACCGGACTTCTGTTCAAGCGACGCGAGCGCGGCTTCTATGTCGATTCGATTACGCTTTGCGGCGTCGAGCGCGTCTTTGGCTTTGATCAGAAGCTGATCGAACGGGTTGGATAGCGATTCGTTGAACGTGGTCGTGCCAAGCTCGCCCGCGATTTCCGTACGCTTGGCGGTTCGGTCCTTTATGCTTTCGAGCACCTTCGCACGCTCGGCCTTAAGCATTGTGATGCGATCGTCGCTGTCATAGAACTCGTCGGCCTTCGCTTGTTCCATGAAACTCTGCAAGACAGCATTGACGATTTCCGCCAGCCCCTCTTTTTTGTCGGCTTCCAGACCCACAGTCACCAGATAGGTGTCGGGCACCGGTTTGATCTGAATGTTTCCTGCCAAACGTTCTGCCGCGCCCCGGTCGGTTTCACCATTTAGTTGCCACACCGTTCTGCGTTCCCCCATCTTTTGCAGTGCGGCGTAGACTATGTCGAACCTGTTGACGGTCTTAACCTGTTGCTGGACGAATTCGCGATATTGCGTGTTTGATTGAAGCTCGAGTTCCTGATCCGCGGTGAGATTTTTTACGAATCGCGGCGAGACCATAAACGCTGCCTCAGTGTAGAACCTGTGCTTGCCAAGCACCATCGCTCCGGGCACGGCCAAAACCGTCATAATCGTGACAATTCCAAGCGCCAGGAACTTGTGCCGGAGCAGGCTTGCGAGCGGTTGTATGCCTCGGCCCTTTGCCGGTGGCGCGGGCGAAGTCACCGCCGGTCCGGGCGCACGAGTAACGCCTGGAGGAGCCGGACTCGCTGAACTGCCGTTGATAGGAATCTCGGTCAACTCGGTTGAAGACGATTCGTTGCTGATCATTACTTCGTCGTGCTGCCTCCGAACGCCTTTCCGAATGTTGAACCAAACAACAGAAGTGTGGTGAAAGGGGTGACCTTCTCGACTATGTACCCGAAGCTTGCCAGGCCGCGCTTTGGCACGTACAGGATGTCGCCTTCATTGAGCGAGACGTTCAGGCCGGGCTTCATGGCGATCAGGTCTTTCAGCGAGATGTCTTTCTCGAGTTTCTGATTCGGTCTGACGATCTTGAGCTTGCTCGAGTTGGCGTCCATCGTTGGTCCGCCCGCAAGCGACAACGCATCGAGAAAAGTCATGTTCGGCGTCAATCGATAAGCGCCCGGCGTGTGAACCTCACCCAACACGTAGACCAGTTGATCGTCGGAATCGGGAATGTAAACAATGTCGTTGCGCTTCAGCCGAATGTTCAGCGCAAGGTTGTCTCCGGTCAGCAGCCGCCTCATCTCGATCCACACCACGCGGTCGCGTCCGCGAAACACCGCGCAACGCGCGAGCGCCGCTTTCTCAGCGCCCGCGCCGCCCACCGGCAAGCCGCCCGCGCGCGTGACCGCTTCCAACAGAGTCGGCGGAGTTTCAAATTGAAGAATGCCCGGCTTCATAACCCGGCCCAGCACGAACACGCGATTCGAAATGTAGCTGTCTACCTTCACCGTAACCACGAGCCCTGAGTAGTAACGAGAGTATGGGTAGTGGGTCCACTACCAGAGTATGACTCGCGTATGGATTTCGCCGCGCCGTCTCTTGAGAGATCGGTTACCTTGACTGGTCCAGCTTGCGAGAGCGTTATTCTGCCGTCAGGTCCGACAGTCTGTCTGCCTGAAAGTTCGGGGTGATCCCAGACTTCAACGGTGATCTCATCGCCTTCGCCAAGCGTGTATTCGTCGTCTCCAGCTTCAAACGCGGCAAGCAGCTCAGGGGTTGTGTAGGACTTTGATTTGTCGGGGCTGCGAAACACATTCTGAGCTTCCGGCGAACCTTGTTGCCCCGCCACCGCGATCTGTAGACCAATGATCGCAATCAAGCAAAAACTTATTTGTGTTCTCACGCGTGCCGCGGACTGCTTCCCGAAATTGCTTGCGGCACTTCGTTTCTTAAGCATCGCTTTTTTCATATCGATAGTTCGCCGAGCGAACACCTTTGACCGAACAACAATCCTGAAATTGAGAGACCATGTTAGATACACATCCAGCGTCAAGGTTAAACCCGCCAAACCCAAAAGCCCGGCATGAAGGGATCGCCAGCGAAAAACAAATGATGTCGCGGCGGTGTGAACCCTAATTGAAAATAGTCCGGCCAAGTGACACCCCTTCGGGCGCCACGGGGACAGTTTGGGCAAGCGAAGGGCCATCACAGGCAGGCTTTGGTTGAGGTGCACTTGAAGCATTCAACATGCGGTTAACTCGTGACCCGACAGCGGCAACTACACCGGCGAAGAGTCTTCACGCATCGATGCTCGAGAGAGTTGGGCGATGACCACACAGGAAGAGCGATGGCGAATCGCTACGAGCCGAGGATATTCAATGGCGAGTTATGGAACAAACCAAGGTTCGATTTGAAGCGTGAGAGTTGTAGCGAATGAATGTGGTGCTCGGCAATTGAGTCCGTGTCGTTGCTTCCCACAAACGGGTGCGCGTCAGATTTTTCGCGCATACCCACCCTCGTGATAGGTGGGTCCTGATGTTGCGGCCTACAACGAAGCGCGTCTGGCGCTCCATCCCCGCTTCGTGAGAAGTGGGTACGTGATGTTGTAGCCTACTATCTGGCCCGAGACAGTCCAATGCGCACAATACAGGCTACAACATCAAACATACCCACTTCTCACGAAGTGCGGATGTGCAAAAACGCGAGACGTTGACGCACATCTGATTTGTTAGAGGCTGCAACATCAGCGATCCACCTCTTGACGGGTACGCGCGAAAATCCTGACGCGCGCACCCGCGCCTCTAATGCCTGAACACTCCCCACTCCATCGTTCCTTCAACTGGCCGGTTGTAAGCTGCCGACAACGAAATCGCCAGCACCGTCCTTGTATCGCGCGGGTCGATGATCCCATCATCCCACAGCCTCGCTGTCGCAAAGTACGGATCCGACTCTGCCTCGATTTGGGCTTCCAGAGCCAGTTTCGAGGCATTGAGCTTCGCTTCGTCAATTGGCAGGCCTTGCTTGGTCAGCGCCTCGCGTTTGATTATGTCCATCACTCCCGAAAGCTGCTGAGGGCCCATCACCGCGATTCGATGATTCGGCCACGTGAACAGAAACCGAGGCTCATAAGCGCGCCCGCACATCGCGTAGTTCCCGGCTCCATACGAACTGCCGGTCATTATCGTGATCGCCGGCACCGTCGAGTTGGACACCGCGTTGATCAGCTTGGCGCCGTTGCGGATGATGCCTTGTTCTTCGTAAGTGCGCCCGACCATGAAGCCCGTGATGTTTTGCAAGAAAACGAGCGGGATGTTCTGCTGATTGCAGAGCTGAATGAACTGCGCGCCTTTGGCCGCCGACTCGGACATCAGCACTCCGTTGTTTGCTAGTATTCCAACGGAATAACCGTGAATGTATGCAAAGCCCGTGACCAGCGTAGTCCCGTACTTGGATTTGAACTCGTCGAACTTCGAGCCATCGACGATGCGAGCGATGACCTCGCGAGATTCGAACGGCACTCGCACGTCCGCCGAAGCGATCCCCAACAATTCATCGGCGGGATAGAGCGGGTCTTCAACTGTGCGTAAATTTGGTTTCGGGGGCGCATCCGAATAGTGACTGATAATGTCTCTTGCGAGACGCAGGCCATCGAGTTCGTCTTCCGCGAGATAATCCGACAGACCAGAGATTCGCGAATGCATCTCAGCTCCACCGAGTGATTCTTCATCGACGACTTCACCGGTAGCCATCTTCACAAGCGGCGGTCCGCCCAAAAACACCTGCGCCTGATTCCGGACCATTATCACGTAGTCGGACATGCCCGGCAGATACGCGCCGCCGGCAGTCGAATTGCCAAACACAACCGAGATGCTCGGGATGCGCATCTTCGAGCGGCGAGTGATCTCGCGAAAGCCTCGGCCGCCGGGCACGAATATCTTTGCCTGTACCGGCAGATCGGCGCCGGCGGATTCGACAAGAGAAATACTCGGCAAACGATTCTCGGTTCCGACATCCGAGAGGCGGCGATTCTTAAGCTGGCCGATTTCACTGACCGCTCCGCCTTTCACGGTCGCTTCGTTGGCGATGATCAGGCACTCGCGGCCCGAGACCAGACCCACGCCGCCGACGACACCTGCGCCGACGAATTCGTTTTCCATTCCGATGCCCGCGAGCGGCGCGATCTCGAGAAAGTAAGAACCCTCATCGAGCAGCATCTCTATTCGCTCGCGAGGCACGAGTCGCCCTCGCGCGAGATGACGTTTGACGTACTGCTCGCCGCCGCCTTTAGTCGAGCGCGCGAGTTCAAGCCTCAATCGGTCGACTGCGGATGAATTAGCGGCGTAGTTAGTCTGATAGGTTTGGTCTTGCGGGTTAATGATCGATTTGATGGCTTGCATTGATCTCCGGCGTGAATCAAGGCAGCCGGTCAAGGGCAGCCTCTTCTTGTCGTATAGCAAGGATTAGCGCCCGGTTCACATCGAGTGCTTGAACTGTTGCGCGACCCGTGGAAGTGAGACCGACCAACATCACTCCGTCCCAGTAGAAATGCTCGGACCAATTATCTTGACGCGGGTTGAATATTGGAGCTTCCGCGCCAGTCTGTGGATCGACAGCAGTCACGCGCGCGGCTTTTCGCAAAGAACAGGACACGCAAGCCAAAGCCAGGTTCCCGGCAACGGTGCGGCCGCCACGCGCGAAAGGTTTGATGTGATCAATATGAAACGTAGCCTCTTGTCCTACCTGAGAAAGATGACAGTACTTCACAACGGTTGCTGCTCCGCCCGACGACAAGCCGCCGCAATCTCGCCGGAACATTTCTCATTGCCGCGGATGTCCTTCACGCGGTTGCTCTTTGCGCGCGAAGACTCAACATCGAAAGCATCTCCGCAAGGTCCACAAGACCTTCTGCCTCTTTGCGCTCATTGGCAGTCAGAATCTCACCTCGATCCTGGCGGTCGAGAAGCTCCTGCAGACGTTCGTCAACCCCCGAGGGCAATTTGAACTGTTCCAGGTCGGGCGGGAGATCGAGTTCGATCAAAACATTCATTACATCTCCTTGACTACGCTTCGGCGCTGCTTCAATCTCACGTGGAAAGTGCCGTAGGACTAATCCTGCCACGCGGGCTCATCATAGAGTGTACGATTGCGGGTTGTCCACAGGCTCGGCTGTTCATAAATGCTCGTTAGTTCTCGAGGAATGCGATGGGAATCAAAGGCAGCCTCGCCATCTGGGAAGCTGAAAGCCGCGACATCGAACTGATCGATCTTACAATCGGTGAGCTCTTTGATCGCCAATGCGAAGCCTTCGCCGATAAGGAAGCAATCGTCTACAACTATCCCGAAGTCGGACTCGATCTTCGTCTGAGTTATCGACAATATCGCGACGATGTCGATCGTTTGGCCAAGGGACTTCTCGCGCTCGGTATTCAAAAAGGTGAGAACGTCGCTTTGTGGGCGACGAACGTACCCGAATGGATATTGCTCGAGATGGCGCTCGCGAAGATCGGCGCGGTGCTTGTGACCGTTAATACCAACTATCGCGCTTCGGAAATCGAATACGTGCTGCGGCAGGGAGACACCACGACACTGTTCATGATCGAGGAGCACCGCGGCAACTCATATGCCGAATCAATATATCGCGTCGCGCCTGAACTGAAAGACCACAACGATCCAGTGAGAGAACAACTCAGTAGCGCGAATCTTCCCAAATTGAAACGCGTGATATTGATTGGTGACACCGCGCCCGCGGGAATGATGTTGTACCGGGACGTTGCGCCCCTTGGCGAAGACATACCAGACGAAACGCTTCGCGAGAGACAATCCAGTCTCGATCCGCGCGACGTCATTCAAATGCAATACACCAGCGGGACGACCGGGTTTCCGAAAGGCGTGATGCTGACTCACCACGGCATCATCAATCAGACTCACGTGTCCTGCCTGATCGGGAATCTGAAATCCGGCGAACGATATGTGACGGCGATGCCATTCTTTCACATTGCCGGAAGCCTTGGAGCTGTGATGTTCGCGGTTTACCTGGGATGCACGCTGATTCCGCTGATCTCCTTCGACCCGGCAAAAGAACTCGAGCTGTTCGATACGGAGAAAGCGACGTTCTCGTTCAACGTTCCCACGATGCTGATCGCAATGCTCAATCATCCGCGATTCCTTGCAGGCGAGTTCGATCTTTCGTCGCTGCGCGAGATTATCACCGGAGCGACGCCGGTACCGGTTGCGTTGATGGAAGACGTGAAGAGGAAGATGGGCGCCGACTGCACAATTGTATACGGCCTCACTGAATCAACGGGCACGGTCACCGAGACGATCCAGAGCGACAGCTTCGAGTTGAAGTCTTCAACGACTGGCATTCCGCATCCGCATATGGAAATCAAGATCGCTGATCCGGTGACCGGCGAGCCGGTCGCGTTCGGGGAACACGGTGAGTTGATGACGCGCGGATTTCTGGTGATGAAGGGCTACTACAACATGCCCGACAAGACCGCGGAGACGATCGACGCGGAAGGCTGGCTTCGAACTGGAGACCTTGCGACGATGAATGCCCAGGGCTACGTCAACATCGTTGGCCGCGTTAAAGACATGATCATTCGAGGAGGTGAGAACATTTATCCGGCTGAGATCGAAGAATTCCTGATGCGGCATCCGAAGATCGCCGAAGCCCAGGTCGTCGGCGTGCCCGATAGTTTCATGGGTGAAGAAGTAGCCGCGGTCTTACGATTGAGGCCCAACGAAACGATCACCGAAGACGAGGTTCGCGCGTACTGTTGCGATGGCATCAGCCGGCACAAAGTCCCACAGTACATTCGATTCGCGAGCGTGTTTCCGCTGACCGCAAGCGGCAAGGTCAAGAAGTTCGAATTAAAAGCCCAGCTCACACGCGAACTCGGACTGGAAGACGTCGCGAGACAGAAAACAGCCTGAGTCTGCGCAAATGTTCTTATCTCAAATCAATCTGATTGGCCCGTCTGGATCGGGTTCCTTGATGGGAGGCGGATCGGGCTGGTTCTCCGGAGTACCGGGCTGATCCGGCGGTGTTTCAATAGGCGGGCCGTGCTCCTGATCGGGAGGCAGCGGAATCGAATCCTCATCGGTTGGCAATTCGATGTTAGGATTCGGTTCCCTGCTTCGCCCAATCAGCGGAATGCTCTCGCGGTTGTGGGACAGAGTTTCCATCGTATTTATCATCACTCCGAGAAACGTCAGGATCGGCGGTCATCATCTTGCGATCGAGTCGCCGATGTCCTTTATAACGTCACCCACTTTGCGCCGCGCTTTGCCGAACGTCTCCTGCGTTTGTCCTGAGGCCTTGTCATCCTGCGACTCCTGAACCAACTCCGGATCATTCGTGGCGCGGCCAAACTTTTCTTTAACCTCACCCTTCGCCTGGTTGAACTTGCCTTTGATTTCGTCTTTATTCGGTATGCTCATCGTATCCTCCTGTTGCGTGAGCCGCCGCGTTGCCGCAATGACAATGCTGCGGTTCACATCATCAATAGTAGAAAAAACATTACAAAGAAAACTCTTCGCATGATTGCCACCTCTACTGCTTCACGCTGATACAGATCAATCCCCGTGCCACATCGAGCGTGGCCGCTTATTGTGAGACTGTCGCGCCAGGGCCGCTATTTCGAGAAACCCGCGGCAAAACGGCGCATAGATTCAGGTCACTTGTTTGTACTAAGTCTGACGAAACACCCCGGCTTTGATGATGCTGTCCAATGAGCGACGCGTGTTTTGACTCGCTTCGAACAGCGGCGGTGTTCGGCACGGACATTGCGGTATGAGTCGCGCGATCACTGACTCGGTGATAGGAAAGCTAGGGTCAGCCGCAGAGAAAGGGAAATCATGATCTGGATAATCTTCTTCATCATCCTGAGCGTCTGGTTCGCTGCGTTGGCTGTCACGGGACTCGGCGGGTTGATTCACGCGCTAATGACGATGTGGACCAGGCCGGCCGATCTGGATTGACCGGCCGACTTGCGACGATGCTCATCTACGCTCAATTCCAGACGCCAATGCTCTTCAGAAATTCATCCACTTTCGCTTTCTTAAGTATCTCACCAACTGCCGCGTGATTGATGTGAGGCGCGATCGGCTCAGCTCGCTCCGCGATCGCGTAGGAAGTCACCGCAACAACCGCTGAACCTGCCGTAAGATTGTGAGCGTCAACCTTGTCGATTGTATCGCTCGATTTGTGGTGAACCTCGCCGTAGTGAGACATGTCCACCCAAAGATCCAACGCCGGAATGCCTTCAAGCATGAAGTGCCCGTGATCGGTGTCGAATGAAGTTTCCAGCGAGCGTCCTCCGGCGCCAATCCCGGTGAGCAGCGGATCGCTTATGGATTTCATTGCCTCCGCGAGATCCGCGCGGCCTTGCACTTTCCAACCCTTCGGATGACCCGCGCCGTTATCGGTATTCAATGCCGCCACGCATTTCCCCAACTCTGCTTTGTGCGCTCTGACATAAGCCGCCGAGCCGAGCAGCCCTTCCTCTTCGCCTCCCCACAACGCGAATCGAATCGAACGACGAGGCGCACCCATCATGGCAATCGCTCGCGCGGCTTCGAGGACCATCGCGCAACCGGAGCCGTTGTCCTGCGCGCCCGTGCCGTAGTCCCACGAATCCAGATGCGCGCCAATGATGATCCATTCGTCGGGTTTTTCGCGGCCGGGAATTTCGGCAATCACGTTGTGAACCTCAGTCGGACCGCTGACGCGATTCTCATAAGCGAACTCGATCGTGACCGGCCCTTTCGCGCTCAACCGCTGAATGAGTTGCGCGTCTTCCATTCCGACTTGTGCAAGAGGAAGCGCACTGGTTTGACCTCCCCACGTGAAGCCGAACGCGTTCAGCACATTGTTGCGTTCTCCGTCGCCCACGATAAGCGCGGACGCGCCAACCTCTTTGAATATGGGAAGCGCGGCGATGAGCTTTGCGAATCCGCCAAAGCCATCCGCAAATATCGCGGACAGGTCGAGCATCACAACTCGGCCTTTCAACTTGCTGGCCTGAGCTTTCAGTTTGTCCGGAGCGAGGTCTCCGACAGTGATCACCTCGCCTTTCACGCCGCCCGGCGGAGTCGAAGGCGCCCACCCAAGCGATTCGATATGAAGCGGCCTTTCGAGAGGAGAAATTATTCGGCCTTTTGCCCAACCGCGGTCCCAGCCATTTGGGATCGTCCAAGGCTCGAGCTTGACGTTCTTGATGCCCGCCTCGCGGAATTGATTGGCCGCCCATTCAGCAGAGCGTCGATATGCCGGCGTGCCGGTCAATCTACCGCCGAACTGATCAGTCAGCGCTCGAAGGTAATCCATCGAGTGACCATTCACCAGAATCGCCCCGGCGATGTTAGCGGACGCGCGCTCGATTGCATCGTTGTTATTCGATTGCCGGGCTGGAATGGAATTGACCAGAGCGGCGAAGCACAGAATGATCGTCAGTAGGTATCGTCTAAATTTGATCACGGTGATCCTCCGAATTGTTATTTATGAAATCAGAATTGAGTTGTTGGGCGCACAACCTTGACACTGCGAAATTTGGGCAACTAAGATTCAGGCTTGCCTTTGAACGCCAGTCCACCTCATGCAGAAGCCACCGCGCATTGTACGGCATCGAGATGAAGGAATAGAAGGCCCCTTAGCTCAACGGCAGAGCAGAGGACTCATAATCCTTTGGTTGGAGGTTCGAATCCTCCAGGGGCCACCAAAGAATCAAGAGTATTACGGTTTCACTCAACGGCCAGCTTGCCTTGCGTTGTGACAATTTTGTGACAATCCTTTTCGATTGAGTGTGAATTGCCTCAACTGCGCGACGCTTTCCCTCATCAGTGGCGTGAGCATAGCGCAAAGGTGAGATTGCTCACCAGTCAGAGTTGCCATCAGTCTGCCTTCTTCCTCTGGCAACAAATATTGGTGTTACGCGCCCTTCAGAATCGCTACCGCCCGGCAGGGATTCTCGGCTGCTTCATGGCGCGACAGAAGACATCGGTCGCACAACAGCATCAAGAGCTTCTTGCTCTTCTACGGAACCAAAAATTACCTTGTCTATCCTGGAGAAAGTCTCCATGAGTCCTAAGCTGTTATTTTCACTACCGCACTGATTTGTTCGCTCAAGCGAGTCGTCGGGAAATCATCCTGACAACAGAGCCATATTTTGAAGTGTCTCGGCGGCGAGTGGGATTACTAACAGATCTGACAACTACTCAATATGGTGCTATCCTTTCCTATGTGTATTTTTGCTCCGGGAATAAGTGACTGCTGTATTTATCATCGTAGGTCTGAGTAGATTCGTCGTTAAGGCAAATAAGAACGATGCCGCTACCTCAAAGTCCTCTACATCCCTTTTCATACTGTGGCGAAGAGCAGGGTCAAATCCGTGTTGAATTACAAGTGCCATGGTTACTACCTTGGACTATCAGCGCGTTGCGCGTCGCGATTGCCTGGGAACTAGCAGCTTGTTGTGAGCAGGGGCAGCGGCTGGTCCCTCGTCTGACAAGCCAAGAGTTGCATACTTACAGGCGAGAGTGGGAAGGGGATGACTGCCTTTGGATGGATGGCAACTTCAGCAAGAATGCCCGACGTATTCTGGATCGCATTGCTGATGATCTGTCTCGTGTACTGCCGCGCCCTATTCTGGTAATCACCGGACCCGACAACTCCGATGAAGACCGCCAGGCTCTGAACGAACTCGGCCAGTCTTTGGATATTAGCATATATTATGAACACAAATTCCTACCAGAAAACACCTCGGAGGAGGTCAAGGCGGCTGTTCTGCTGCTTGGAAGCGCCGGAATTATCAATGCGGACATGGCGCAGATAATTATTAACGCCGCACGTGAGGCCGGAGACATCTCACTGGTGACCGCCCTGGTGAATTTAGTCGGAGGAGAGTGGAGCGGTACCCGTGACTTCAGCGCTTATGAGGCGTCAGTTGATAATAAACGGCTGATGTCTGTATTTAGGGCACTTGCGCAGACAACATGGCGATCGACTTTACCAGACTGGCAAAATCTCGGACTGCCTGCATTGCTAAAAGATCTCTGGACGGATCCGTGTGGGAACCTCGACCACATCCGTGCTGGAAGCACATCGCATCTAAAGTCTGAGCGGAACGCTTTCCACGTCCGCATGCGTATCGCTCGGCATTATTTACGCTGTTTTCTTGACGAAAGGATCGCGGCCCGCCTTGACCTTATCGAAGCTTCCATTGAATCGTGGAACAAACACCCGGCGACCGTATGGTCCTTACTTGCCCCCCATCTCGAAGGTATGATCCCGCAACGTGATACAATCCTTGCCGCTCACATCTACGGCCAAGCCGGCCAGGCGGCTTCTAGACTTGGTCGCCCACAAGATGCGCTCGAGCTTTACGAAAAGAACCTGGCTTTCCTGGAACCGGCATTCGGAGTGGGTTCTTTAGCCGCCAAGAAGGCTCGCGCTGGCCTCGAACATAAGATGGGACAATTGATTCGTGAGCATCCCGAACTGCCTGGTGGACTTCTACGGGCAAGGCGGCATATTGAGGTTAGCCTCCAACTCCATGCGGAACTTGGTAGGGTCCGCGGCGTTTCGATGTGTCTGTCCGAGATGGGCGCCCTGTCTGTAAGCGAAGGTTCACTTGAGCAGGCTAAAGAGTGGTTTGACAAAGCGCTTGAGGCAGATCGCCAAGCCGGGAATGTTGATGGCGAAACGAGAGTTTTGCACCAACTGGCGATTATGTTCGAACACTCAGGAGACTTCGATAGAGCGCTGTCTTATGTCGAGCAATGTGAACAGGCTCAACAAGCTGGTGGAGTCAGCAACGCGTTACGCCAACAGGTGCTGAATACCCGCGAACGAATTCAGCACTTGCTGGGGGTCGACAACTACGTAGCTGTAGACGATTTCCTTGCCGCAATCAATACGACCTTGGGTGAAGATCCTCGAACTTTCACTACTCGTGTAACGCAAAGGGCTCGGATCCTCCGCGAGCAAGGACGGTTCTCTGACGCTGAACTGCTGTTGCGTCAAGCCCTGAAGCGCTCAGTCCCCGAGACCCATAGGCAATTTCTATTGATAGCTCTGGTTAGTCTTCTGCTCGACCTGCAACGACATGAAGAGACACGAACAGAAATCCAAGGCATCTCGCCCAGTGACCCCGGCTTGTCTATTGAGCTGACGCTTTCTATTGCTAGGCTCGAGTATCAGACAGGTAATTATGAACGCGCGCTGGCGATTATTGCTAACCTTGGCGCCGATTCCAGCCCAGAGATCAAGGGGCGTATCTGCATGTTGCGCGGACGGATACTTCTCAAGCAAAAGCGCTTCGAAGAGGCTACTGCTTACTTCCGTGAATCCCGCCTGTTTAGTCAGGCTTCACCGTATGCGCTGGGACTTTCGATGGAACTCGAGGCGCACTCATACCTGGCAGGCGGTCAGTACCATGAAGCTGTAGAAATTGCGCGTAAGCTAGTTGAGGCAACTGCCGCCAAGCAGTGGAGGACGCGACATATCCGTGCATTGACGACATTGGGTGATGCGCTCATGTTTCTTGGCCAGATGAACGATGCGGCGCGGGAATTTGAGCGTGCAATTGAAGTTGCGCAAGGGATAGAGGATGCTGTTCCTTTTTCGCAAGTCGCTCTGGAGCGCCGAGCGGCGCGAGCGTGGCTAAACGCCGGAAATTGGAGTATGGCGCGGCTTCGGATATTCAACGCAATAGAACTATTAGATCATGAAGACGCTCCGCTCGAACAACGTGGCTGGATTTACCACCTGGCAGCAACTATTCATCGTGCTAGCGGCGGTCATCTTGAGTATGAAGCTGCGGTCAGTGTTGCAGAACGGTGTGCACGCGACGCCAATAGCGATCCGCTGCGTCAGGCTCTCTCGATACTTCGGCAGGGAGACTTGCGTCAAGACAATTGGCAGATGGACGACTTAGCGTCCGACGAGAGTGACGCGCCTCAAGTCGTCATCGGTCGAGCTCGGCGACTGCGCCAACGCCGTAAGCTAGACGAGGCGCTCGATGCTCTGACCAGCATTGAGCACTCACCGGTCCGGGAGTCGGTACGCCGAGAAATGTTAGAACAAAAGCTTGGCATCCTACTCGACATGAAGGAACTGGGCCGTGAAGTCGACGTTCACGGGTTGGTAGAACAGCTCGTGGCGGGCCAACCCGAGAGGGAACTTACAACAAAGTTATTGTTACTAAAAGCAAGAGCTGAACTGCTAGGCGGCGGGTATCAAGCTGCAATTGATCTGACAAGAGTGGCCTATGAAAAAGCAACTGCTTATGGCGAATTTTTCTCAGTGGCGCGGGCCGGCGGAATACTGTCGAGGGCGCTAGCGGAAACCGGGCATCAACGGGAAGCCGTTTCTTCGCTCCTGAAGATCGCTGATTATATGCAGGTTCATGGCCGGCATCAGTCTGCTTTCGACGCGAAATACTCCGCGTGCCGCCACCTCATCGATATGAGGATCTTGGATGAAGCCCGAAAGCACCTGGAAGCTCTTAATAATTCGTCTCCAATGAGTCTCGCGGATTGGGTGCGTCTTGAGGTGGCCTATGCGACTGTCGAGCGCATCGAGTGTCTTCACGAGGCTGCAATTTCAAGACTAGATGGCGTTCTTGAACGGGTGGCCGCTGAGGGACGACCTGACTTAAAGGTAGAGGCAGATCGGCTCCGTCACGCCGTGCTTGTCGACTCCGGACGAGTTCAAGAAGCAACAAATCCCAGGCAGGATTTTGAAGGAGACAACCCCAACGCGTTAAAAGCAGCTTCTTCCTCCATTAAAGCTTTGCGACTCAAGGGCCGTCACAAGGAAGCAATTATCTTGGCGGAGCAGGAATTGGCACGAATAGGCTTAACTGAATCACGGCCGCGGGCTATCGCACTGCATAACGCAGCTCAGGCGTACCATCAAGTCAAGTCATTTACCAAAGCCGAGGACCTTTGCCGTGAGTCTCTGGAATTGCATACTAAGCTGGGAATGCGAGGTGGCGTGCCCGGAACGCGAATAACCCTTGCCCGTATTCTCTCGAGACTCGGGAAACGGGATGAGGCTAGAAATCAGGCCCTTACGGCACTATCGGAAAACAGGGAGGCACGTGATAACCGCGGCATTGAAATCTGTGAAAGATTCCTTGCTCATTTGTCTGGTGAGGACCCGAGGGCTGGCCGGCCTGAATATGCACGGGATATGCTAAGTCGGGCTCAGGCGCTACGACGTTCGGGGCGGACGGATGAGGCGCATACGGTTATGGCGGAAGCGCTGCCTCGGGCGCGCCTTGAGCAGGACGAAATCACCGAGGCAAAAGTGCTCGGGGCGCTCGGTATCACCAGCTTCAAGGCTGGCGTCTTTAATCAAGCCATCGAACACTTGAAAAAGGCAGTCAAACTGCACTCTCGTAACAAATCAGCTTATATGGGTGAATGCTCAGGTTATTTGGCCCGCTCATACGCACAACTTGGCCGAACAACGGAGGCGAAGGCCGTGCTGATTGAGGCGCTCCGATATGCCGCTCTGGAGCATGATGAATTCGCCGAAGCAAAAGCGCTTGGGGCGCTTGGCATTATGAGTTTTAAGGATAATGATTTTGCTCACGCCACGGAGTATTTGGAAAAAGCAATCGACATACATTGTCGCATTGAGTCGGAGCATATTGGTGAGTGCTCAAGCTACTTAGCTCGCTCATACGCGCAACTTGGTCGAAAATCCGAAGCACGTCAACTCATTGAGACGGTGCTCGGCGGCAGCAGACTAAGACCTAAGGAGAGGGAGAAATTGGAACAATTACTCCTGCGGCTAAAGAGGGAATCTGTACGAGAATATGAATGACCTGCCTTTCGACGGATTATGGCCCGATGGGGAGATGATTTCGTGGCATATACCGGTACGCTGCCGTTCAGGCTTTGACGGGCAGCTCCCATTGCCTGAAGCACTTGTGCCCAATGCTGAGGCTGTAACCGCCATTTCAAAGGCCCTACTTAATCCTTACTGCCAAATAGTGGCGCTGGTTGGCGCGGCCGGCACCGGAAAGTCCACAGCACTCGCTTGGCTTCTGCACTCTCTCAGTACGGCTTCGCTCGATGTGAAGATTAGTGCCTTTCGATGCGCGGCCCGCACGTTTGAAGAGTTACGAGCATTCTTCTCGAGGTCACTTACTTCAGACACTCCTCAGTGGCTTGTTGTAGACGGCTTAGATGAGCTTCGCGGAGAGATTCCACACTCTATTGACGAACTGTTTCGGCCCATAACCACCCGTCTTCTCGACGGGACTATCCGCGTTCTCTTCTCCGTCCGTCCAGAGGTCGGGCGCGTGTTTCTTGTTCCGCCAGCAAAGGACATCCAGGGCACGCTTGAATGGGATGATGCATGGTCGGGAGCACAAACTGATGCAGGTCTGAAAATTGCGATACTTCAACTTCAGGAGCTACGACATCGCGACGTTGAGCAGTATTCAAAGCGTCGCGGGCTCGGAGCAAGCTTCGTCGCTCACTTGAGGAAGCTGTACAACCTGCGAGAGCTTGTGCGCCGCTTCTTCCTTTTGGTGAAGCTGTGCGATTTGTCCGGACAGCTTAAGCCAGAAGAGTGGATGGCAATTCAGGATCGAAATGAACTATATAAGCGCCTCCTTACAACATGGCTTACGGCGGAGCGGGAGCGTAACCCCACCAAGCTGCCATTACAGGCGGAAGACCTGCTCGCAATACTAGAAAGAGCCGTCCTGCGCATGTATCGCTGGACTGCGGCTGACGGTTTTCTTGTGGCTCGGCTTGGCGAGACGCTGAATGAGGTCGGCGGTATTGAGCTGCGGGGGTCTGATGCCCGCCTCATCGGTGAAGCGCTTGTTAACGCCAACGTGGTCGTAGACACGGGGTTTTCTCACAAATCGATAGAGGAATACTTGCTTGCCGGTTCCTTGGCAAACCTCGTGCGAAGCGGCGCTATGGAGCATCTTGCGGCATCTCGAATAACGGATGACGTGATTGGCTTCCTCGCTGAAAAGGCTGACTTCCGTATTTGGCTCGACCAACATCAGGATCGGTTAAGTGGCATTCGTCACGACTATCTCCCGCATATTATTAGGCTCCTCCATCGTCAGGGACGTGCTATACCGGCTCTGGATTTGCGTGGCGCAAATCTTTCCAATCTGCAATTACCGGGCCTGCGTCTGAGGAGCGCTGACCTTCGTAGGACGAACTTCGAGGCAACGCAACTAGGGCCCGCCGATCTAACCGAGGCTGACCTCCGGGGAGCGATGCTCCGCCATGCCAAAGTATGGACGACGCAGATCGTCACCGAGATGCACTCATCTTCTGATGGGCCTGACAAAATCTGGATCATTCGGCCGTCTGCAGACCGCGCAGCCGACGAGGCCATTCTGATCCAGCTCAGCTTTGATCATGGACGTATTGCTGCAGTCTACACCTATGATGCGCGCACTGAGCGGCTACTGTCTGATGGGCGGACTTTATATCGGATTTCTAAGACGGCGCGTAATACGAGTTTTGAAGCCGTTCAACTGGTAGGCGAGAAGGTAGCTGCTGAGAGTTGGAGTCTAATGCCGGATGCTATTCCTCTTACCTCTGTCGTGTTCCCCGGATCTGTTTGGAACGTTAGGCCAGACCAAGTCACCCTTTCCGATGATTCCGGGACGCAAAAGTCATTTCTTCATCGTAATGGGGCAGTGAAAGGTGTGATTGGCGTTCCTGGCGGAAGTGAATTCAGCCGCCGTGGGATTGACGGTTTTTGTCTCATCGGTGCCCGTCTATGGATGATCAGCGCAGACAACCACGTTCAGATCTTCGATGAGCTCCACTCAAATCAGCCGATCAATCGTGATGTCGCAGTCGGTCAGACGCGCATGCTCTTTAAGAAGAAAGATAATTGGTATTCATGGTCTCCAGATGACAAAGAGATCTCCATGCACCCGGAACTTGCACATGCTACTCGCATCGTCGCTATACCAGAGGCCGGCTTTGCCCTCATTTCCTCTTCGAGAGTGAACTTCATCGATGAGAATTTGGGAGCATCGCAAGCACAAAACGTAGAGGTCAGATCCGATTGCGTAGAGATAGTCGGAATAAGGCGGGAGCGACGGCGCGCGATTGTCGTCTTATCTCATGAGTCGCAATGGCTTCGCATTATTGATGAGCAGAATGGTGTTGAAATTCCCGCGTGGATACGCCTACAAGCTGACGCTGCACGTTTCGATGCTAATACAGAGATGGACAGCGACTTTCGCCTTGCACTTGTCGGCGCCGGCGCACACGATGAATCAGGCATACCTCAAGCTCCTGAGCTGGATAGCCATATGTTTATTTCCCAACAACCCGTCAAGCCTCGTTTTGATGCCCTCCTAGTCACTGTCAATGAGAACGAGTTCAATGCCGTCTATGACATTGCGCGGCAGCGGCTCGGGAAAGAGCCCCTTCCTCTCTATCTTTCCAGAAGTTACTATGACCTCGGCTCCATTGGCGGTCTTCGTGTTGCACTAGTACGTTCACAGATGGGGAGCGGACCGCCCGGCGGGACAACGACGACAACATTACAAGCCCTCCGGGACTTAGATCTCCGCTTTGTTATCGCTGTGGGGATCGTATTTGGCGTGAACCCTGATAAACAAAAAATCGGGCAAATTCTATATTCGAGACAACTTCAGTGCTACGACTTGCAGAAGGTGGGCACCGACGAGAAAACGGGAACTCTCGAGATAAAGCCGCGAGGAGACAGAGTAACAGCGAACCCCAAGTTTCTGGATCGCGTAACGGACGCGGCAATCTCTTGGCCAGAAGCTAAAGATGAGGGGAGACCGTTGCCCGTGCTGCTACTCTCGGGTGACAAACTTGTAGACAATTTAGAATTCAGGGATCAGCAGCTTCTGCTTCAGTCTCCCGAGGCCGAGGGTGGCGAGATGGAAGGTTCCGGTGTCTATACCGCAACGCGTGAATATGAAACACCTTGGATGGTAATCAAGGCGGTCAGCGACTATGCGGACGGGAAGAAAAGAGAGAACAAAGAAGCTCGCCAGCAAAAAGCTGCTGGTAATGCCGCTCGCTTTGTTTTTTATCTCTTCGAAAGAGGTGGTCTTGGTTGAGTGAGACACGGCCAGCCCAAGTCTCATCCGCCTCGTCAGGCATTCGCAAGATGGCTAGGAAAAAGGGAAAGCGGCGAAGGTGAACTTGAACTCTCACAGGAGCAAGACGATGAACTGGTTAGAACGAATAACAATTGATCCGAACATACTTGTCGGCAAACCGGTGATAAAGGGCACGCGATTGGCGGTGGAGTTTGTTATTGACCTGCTAGCTCAGGGGTGGACGGAACAAGAAGTATTGGAAAACTATCCTGGCATCGCTGAAGAAGACATTCATGCGTGTCTTGCATACGCGAGCGCTGCGCTTCGCGATGAGAAGGTCTACCCTCTGCATGTGCAGTGATGCGCATCCTTGCAAACGAGAACTTCCAGCAAGCCGCTGTCGATGCCCTTCGACAAGACGGTCACGACGTGTTGTGGGTTCGCACAGAGTCACCGGGTATTAGTGACCGTGAGGTTCTCGCGCGCGCCCAACTCGATGCCCGCGTAGTAGTCACCTTCGACGAGAATTTTGGCAAGCTGGCTTTTCAGTACGGGTGCGCGGTGGCTCGCGTGACGACTGGGCCGGCCACTTCGCCGTCGTTGAGGATGACCGGGTGCGAATGACACCGTTGCCGTGATGGGTGGCAAATTCAATGTCGCCGGTTCGAGCGTGTCCATAGCTCAAAAGCAGAAGGGAATAAACGTGGGGATAATTCGATAGTCTTTCACGAGTGTCAATCACCGGCTTCAGTTCGAAGGTTCAATGCGATTCTGTATTATCTCCGCGAATTGCCGCAGTTCGGCTTCATTCAAGTCGGATATGGCCCAATACTCCATGCCGGATTTGTTCATGTGAATTAGATTATAGCCCTGCCGTTTCATCGACTCTTCTGCCATCTCACGAGCGTGGTTCGAAGGCCAAATGAAAAGATTGATGTAATGCTGGTGACGCTGATAAACCAGAGCTGCTACCGGCCTGCCTCCAAGGTAATCCAAGCGGCCCCCAACCAACGGGAACCCTTGATCCGCGGGGTTCTCGACCGGAGGCGAGAAATCCAGCTTCCCATTGAACCACGGCTTCACCGTATGCTGGTCCGACGATGGGACGTCTACGGAGTGGTGCGGTTCCATAAGAGATCGCACGTGGCTGGAAATGACTTCCTGCGCGACGAGGTCTTCCGCCGAAGTGCCTTTCGGGCGTTGAACCAACGTTAAGGTCGCGATTGCTACTAGGGCCACCGAAGCAGCGGCGGCGAGCCAGCGCCACGATGCCATGGGCGGGCGTTTCTCGCTTTGGACCTCGGCGCGCAATGCAGAGGTGATATTTTTCTTCAGCCCTGCCGAAGCCCGAAAGTACAAAGACTCGTCGAGCATCAGAGAGCGCAGCGCCTTAAGGTTTTGATGGGCGCGCAGACAGTCTTCGCAAACTTGCATGTGCCGCTCTACGCTTAAGCTGCTGACCAGATCCAACTCACCGTCTGCATAGGCATCAATCAGCTCTCTACTCTTTTCGCAACTCACGTTGGGTCTCCTTCCTTCACAATCCTTGCTTGAATCTATTGTTGGTGATCTTTGGCAGTTCAGCACTCACGAGCAGCACGACAACATCAGCTTGATAGTCGCCAGGTTTAGAGCCAGGCGGTAGCAGTTCTTTCCTATCCATTGTCTCGCTGAAGCCTCCACGGCGGATTCAATCTGTTCTCGCCTGCAGAGTAGAGACAGATCACGTTGCCGTCAGGGTCTCGAAGATAAGCCTCTCGCCACAGCCAGTTCTGGTCCAGCGGTCCCGAGTCTAACTTGACGCCTCGTTGCTCAAGCTCCGTAAGCGTTTGATCGAGATCATCGCATTCGAAGTAAACGACGGGCTTTTCTCCCGTGGCGACTTTCTCAACCAGGTGAACTGAAAAGGTCGAATCGCCGTCAGGACAAACCAAGCGGGCGTAATTCGGCAGGCTCTCAACGATCTGAATCAATCCGAGCCGCTTGTAGAACTCGACTGATCTTTCTACGTCGATAGATGGAATGGTGACCTGATTAAGACGCATAGGAGTAATCCTCCACCGCACCATACAGGTATGACAAGCACTGCGAACTATCGTAAGTGGTTCTCTTCCCGCTGTTGTTACGGCCCCACCGATAAGACCGAATAGGTCGATGTTTTATTCCCACAATCCATGAAAACGCAGCCGGGAATATTTGCCGAGCCAACCTGGTATACGCCGACGAGAGCGATTCAACCAAGAACGTAGATTACTGCAAGAATTCACTGTGTCGGGCGAGTCGCTCTCGATTGAACCCAAAGGAGACCGCATGGAGATTGATAGACGTGATTTTATGAAGCTGGCTGGTCTGGGTGGAATCGTGTTCGCTTCCGGCTTAGGAGGCGGAATTCTCGGCGCTGCACGGCCAAAACAAGAAGAGTTCTATTTCGTGCAGCTCTCGGATACACACATTGGCTTCGAGGGTCCAAAGGTAAACCCTGACGCAAAAGGGACGCTCAAGAAAGCGGTGGCCGCGGTCAATAGCCTGGCTCAGAAACCGGACTTCATCGTATTCACCGGCGATCTTACTCACACTACCGATGATGTCAAAGAGCGCCGCGGCAGGATGACGCAATTCCAGGACATCGCCGGTCAGCTCAACGTAAAGACGGTGCACTACATGGCCGGCGAGCATGATGCCGCGCTGGATCGCGGCGACGCTTACCAGGAATTCTTTGGAAAACTGAATTATACGTTCGATCACAAAGGAGTCCATTTTATAGTACTGGACAACGTCTCGGATCCCGGAGCGATTGTCGGCGAAGCGCAGTTGAAATGGCTCCAGTCGGATCTGAAAAGGCTCAAGCCTGATGCGCCGATAGTAGTGCTTACACATAGACCTCTGTTTGATTTGTATCCCCAGTGGGACTGGGCGACGGCAGACGCCAAGGGTGTGATCGATTCGCTTATGCCTTACAAGAATGTGACGGTTTTTTACGGGCACATTCACCAGGAACATCATTACATGACCGGCCACATCGCTCACCACGCGGCCAGATCGTTGATGTTTCCGTTGCCGGCTCCCGGCTCGGTTCCCAAAAGGGCTCCGATTCCGTGGGACACCGCCGCGCCGTATAAGGGCCTCGGCTACCGGGAAATAGAAGCCGACGTCAAAAACGCCCGCTACGAGATCAACGAACTCGCGATACAAGGCGCCTGAAAAACGGTTGCCGAGGAGAATGTTATGAAGAGGACAATGATACTTGTGTTAGTCATGACCACCGCGTTCGGTGTCTTGGCATACGCGACATACTCTCGGCCACGCGCCGGCGATGTGAAGGTCATCAAAATCACCGCGAAGAAATTCGATTTCACACCCAACGACTTAACTGTGAAGAAGGGCGAGCCTGTGACATTGGAACTGACTTCGACAGACCGCGTCCATGGATTCAGCCTTCCGGATTTCAATCTCAGCGCCAGGATCGAGCCGGGCAAAGTTACTCGCGTCACGTTCACGCCAGACAGGACGGGCGAATTCACCTTCTCCTGCAACGTCTTTTGCGGGAGCGGCCACGAGGACATGGCTGGGAGGTTGATCGTCACGGATTAGCCGGAACCAGATTCCAAAACGAACCACTTCAGGGCATTCGTAAGGTCCGCCTACCTCCTCCAAAGCGGACCTGGTGCGCGAAGCGCAGAAAGCTGTTGTCGAAAAAATGCTTTGCCGTGTGTGTAAGGCCGGATGAGCGGAATGCGTGCTCGTCCGGTCTGGGAAGGGCCTTATCAAAACCGCTCATCGAGAGTTGAGTTCGGCATGATGACGCCACGTTTCATAACAATCAAAGGAATAGACGAAAAGGAGCATACAACAATGAAGAAGCCTATTTTTTGGACCGCGGTAGCCGTCTTTGGCCTGCTGTCGGTTATGACGTCAGTCGCAGTTCGCCAAGCCGACGCGCGTGGCAACACAAGGAAGGATTTTGTCGCGCCGATCATATTTCAGGCAGCCGGGCCGACAATAGCGTCGATTCAAAGCTCGGTTGATGGGTTCCGCGCTGCGTTGGGAGCGCCCAACAACGGCAACACGGCTGGGCCGCTCGCCGCTGGCCGCCGAGAGATCAACTGGGATGGCGGCGGCTCCACGGCGACTGCCGTCGTGCCAACGCCGTTCACCGGTTTCCTAAACCGCGGAGCGCTCTTCACCACGCCCGGAACGGGCTTCGTGCAAGCCCCGCTCTCCGGTCTGGCAGCCACTTTCGGCAACCCGGCCTACGACACCATCTTTCAGGCATTCAGTCCCGTGCGGCTGTTCAGCGCCATCGGAAGCAATATCACTGAAGTGGACTTCCTGGTACCCGGCAGCCCTAACATTTTGGCGACGACAACCGGGTTCGGCGCCGTATTCTCCGATGTTGACCAGCCGGGTGCTTCGAAGAAAGGAAAGCGTGGCGCCAGCTCGCTGATCGAGTACTTCGGCGTCGACGGCGACCTGTTGTTCACCAGCTTCGTCCCGGCCTCGCCAGGCGATGGGAGTCTTTCGTTCGTCGGCGTGGTGTTTGCGGACGCGCGCATCGCCCGAGTACGGATAACGAGTGGCGATGCCGCCCCGGGGCCGGACGATGATTCCAAACTAGACATCGTCATGATGGATGACTTTCTCTACGGCGAGCCACGACCGCTTCCTTAGGTATTAGGAACAAGTCGCACTCGATCGCGACATCCTGATTAACGCCCTTGCCGCAGCGCAACCTCACCAGGCAGCCGGTGCGAATCGGCTGCCTGGCCGACCAACTTCGAATCAAGGAAAGTTTGAGATGAAAAAACTCGTATTGGGAATGACTGTGTTGCTAGTGATCGCGCTCACGATCGGAATCAGCGCGTTCAAATTCGGTCTGCTGCCCGTCAACGCCGATGTCCCGCCCTCCGGTTTGGAGATGCGATTCATTCCAATAGCAGTTCATGCCTCCGTAGCCCGCCACGCCGAGGAGCAGCCCAACCCGGTGGACCCGACTGACGAGACTCTGATTGCCGGCGGCGAGATCTACGCCGAACTGTGCACGAGATGCCACGGGGTCCCGGGCAGAGGTCCGAGTGTCCTGGGCGCCTCCTTCTATCCGCCCGCTCCGCAATTCACCGTACAACCATCGTCGTACACCGAGGGAGAACTCTTCTGGATCGTGAAACACGGGATTCGCAATACAGGAATGCCTGCCTGGGGAAGATTGCTCACGGACCAGGATATCTGGCGGGTGGTGGCTGTACTACGCAGACTCAATTCGCTTCCCCCGGCGGTCGAAACTTCATTGAAAGAAGGCCACAATGAAGGAAACCAATAGCCATCCAGGATCAACCGCAGAGACCGATCACTAGCCCAACGCGTGGCGGCCCGTTTGTAGACTGCCGCTCGTGCATCTTCTTAATATCGCTTTCCTTCTATTTTATTCCATCGGTGGTTTCCCGGATCCTCCGGGAATTTTTGATTGGATGGATCGGTATTGGTTACCGAAGACCAACTTCAGAATGATCCGAGACAAGGAGAAAGCAAATCATGCAAAAGCAAATTCTAAAGGCGGCGACGATATTAAGCCTCGTTGTTGCATTGACCATCACGTTCACGGTGGCGCCCGCTGCCGCGGATTCATCCAGCTCAATAAGAGTCAACGTGCCGTTCGATTTCACTGCTGATCACAGCATACTCCCAGCCGGGAAATACACCATTCAGTCCGCCGGAGTGAATTTCAATGGCGTGATACGGATAACAAGCGACGATGACAAGACAACTGTATTTCTGTTGACCCATTCTGCTCAGTCTATACAGTCCAGGGACGAAACCGTCGTGATCTTCCATCGCTATGGAGACCAGTATTTTCTCTTTCAGGTCTGGGCGATCGGTGACACCATCGGTTCGGAAATTCCGAAGTCGTCGGTGGAACGGCAGGCCGAGCGTGGGATCGACAATGAAAAGGGGCAGTCCGCGAGCGGCGAGCCCGCCGAGGTCGTCATCGCAGCACGGTAAGATTCGCGATCAAAGCAACCACAGAATGAGCGAAGTGCTTCCGGGCACTTCGCTCGTGGTTGAGGCGCTCCGGCGATTCATCTCACTCTTAAGCCCGATGCGATGCATAAGATCCTGAAACCGCTTGTCGGACCGCAAAGGGTCGAAGGACGGGCGCGCCAGAATTGACGGGTTGAAGCGATCCTCATAAGCCCGCTCGAGCCAGGTCATTGCCTGATCGTTCTTGCCTAAGCCAACATAGATCAGGGCAATCTGAGCCGAGTTTGAAACTCCGTGTTCTCGATTCATCTGGTCATTAAGAATCTTCTCTGCTTCGCCTTTCCTGCCCGCCAGAGCGTAGACGTAGGCCAGATTGGAAGAGAACGCTGTGTTAGCGCCAGAGAGCGCAATTGCTTTTTGAAATTCCACCATTGCATCGCTGTACATCTGGTTTTGCACGTACGCCTGGCCCAGTTGATAGTGGGCAACCGCAAAGGCGGGATCCAGTGCGATCGTGCTCAAGCTTTGTTGGATGGACTGCTCATTTTGCCGGCCAACGAGAAGGACTTCGGCTAAATCGGCGCTGATGATCAGCGATAGCGGATCCAGATTTGCCGCTCTGCGCATCTCCGCGATTGCTTCATCTTTTCTTCCGAGTACGGCCAGATGCCAGCTATACCAATGATGAGCAGTTGCGTAGCCGGGATTGAGCTCAATCGCTCGCTTGAATTCCGCCTCCGCCGAATCCCAATTCCAATCGTAAAGATCGAGGCAAAATGCGAGCGAGGTGTGGGCTTCGCTGAGCGTGTCGTCGAGCTGGAGCGCTTTCGTCGCCGCCGCCTCGGCTTTTGGGAACGCCTCTTTGGGAGCCATGCCGCCATACTCCCAGTCTCCGAGCAACGCATAAGAATCTGCCAGCCCCGTGTAAGCCCGCCCGTACGTTGAATCCTTTTCAATGGCCTGGTTGAAGTAATCAATGCCCTTTCGCAGCCCATCAGCCGTCCGCTTGTTCCAGAAGTATCGTCCCTTGAGATAG
>Ga0070705_100000051_pt1 | contig 61251 bp, 58 predicted proteins | sample KBSK5253metaG_FD_65455 | JGI IMG/M metagenome (GOLD analysis project Ga0070705, IMG submission 65455) | Corn, switchgrass and miscanthus rhizosphere microbial communities from Kellogg Biological Station, Michigan, USA - KBS K5-25-3 metaG | ecosystem: Host-associated > Plants > Roots >... | reverse complement strand
GTGAGCAAGCTCATCACGGACCCTCCTGCACCGCAGCAGGCTCTTCAGGACGGGCTGATCCACTACCATCAAAAACCTCAGGGGAAGACATGCGGCATAATCCGGGATGCGGCATAATAACGGAGTTACGGAGAATTCACGCACGATGCTTCTATCGACAGGTCATCCCTACGGGATTGAAAGGACAGATCATAAACTCGATCACAATTGGTTTGATGAATCTCAGGTCGAGAACATCAGGCTGCTAATCCCGTAGGGATGACCTGTCGATAGAAAGAAACGCGGCGGACGTTCCGTAACTCCTACGGAGTTACGGAACTTCCACGCACGATGCTTCTATCGACAGGTCATCCCTACGGGATTGGAAGAAGACGCGCTCGTGCCCAGGGATTGGAAGAAAACACGCTCGTCCGAGATCTATCAAGCGAGCGTGACTGAGTCTTAATGCGAGCCGCTCGATTCACTCGAACGTCCCGCGACTGTTCGATCATCCTGAGTGCCGCTCGTGGCCATCATGAACTGATGAACCCACTCCGTGAATAAATAATTCTCCTCGAAGAAAGGGAAGTGCCCGCTGTGTTCCATCATCACCAGTCTCGACTGAGGCAGCGCACTTGCCAGTTCCTTTGATCGATCCGGCTGCGTGATCAAATCATATCGCCCGGCGACGACAAGCACCGGCACGTTGATCTTGCTGAGGTCCGATTGAACACTCACACGCATCGTGTCGCCCGCAAGAGCCTGCCTCTTCGAAAACGCATCAAAGTAAGCCGTGTACACGCCGCGATCGAATTCGTAGGGCACCAGTTTGTGAAAATAGTGCGGATACAAAACCGCGTAACGCGCTCGGACTCGGTCGCACGGTTTGGCCGCGCCGGTTCCGTCTTCGCTCGATCGATAAGCCGCCATCTCAGTCGGCGAGAGTTCCTTCAGGATTCGCTTCTCGCCCTCGCTCGGGTTTTCGACCACAGCGGACGCGCTTACGAGAATCAACCGCTTCACGTTTGCCGGATGACGCGCCGCATAATTCAGAGCGATCGTAGCGCCGAAGCTGTGACCCAGGAGCGTCACTCGATCGAGCCCGAGCGCTTTGCGCAGCGCGTCGATGTCTTCGGACATCTCGTCGATCGACGCAATCCCGTTCTTGCGAGCGTTCGCCATATCGGCACGACGGTCGAAGTACACAAGCTTCGCGTATTGAGTCAGGTTGTAGAGCATCGGGTGGAAGTAATCGTGCGGCAGCCCTGCTCCTCCGTGAACGACGATGACGACTTCGCTTCCCTCGCCCTGCGTTTCGTAAAGCAGATTCAGCCCGTTTGATTGAAACGTGCCGTAGCTGAGTCCCGGGGTCCACACGTGATGATAAGCGACGAACGGAGATGCTGAGCCCGGATACGCGACTCCGGAGGAATTCGACAATGCCAGGCATTCAAACTCGGCGCGGGTCGAGCCTTCCTGAGCGCGGGCTGATCCGGCGAGCACTAGTAAAGCAAACGCGATGGTGCAATAGCGAAGGAGATTGATCATGATGAACCCCAATGTTGGTTCAGGGTTCAGGGTTCAGGGTTCAGGGTTCAAAGTTCTTTCGACACAACCACAGACAACGAACTCGGAACTCGGAACCCGGAACCCGGAACCCGGTGGAACCCGGAACTCGGAACCCGGAACTATTCTTCCGCAGGGGCAGGGGACTCGGCGTTGAAGAAAGCTTCGTACAACTCTACCGCGCGCTCGAGATCGCGTTCGTCGACCATCACTACTACTTCCTGCGAAAAGCTGCCGGGGATGACGGCGAACTCTCCGCCTTCGACGAACGAGCGAATCCCGTTCTGATTGAGCGTCTCGGAAACCATCTCGGCTTCGGCGCTGCTCTTGAACGATTGAAGCGCGACGGGCGCGCCTTCACTCGTATCGTGAACCTTGTTCTCCGGTGTGAGTGCCGGGACCAGCGCGACGTTGCAATCGGGGCATTCCGTTATGCCGGCTCGATATTCGGATTCGCAATTAGGGCAAAACGCCATTTGTTTTTTCTCGATTCGAGTTGCAGTCTTTGCTGCTCGGCTAATGGCGATCAGCCGCCATCATAAGTTTCGCCTCGCGCAAGAGCAATAGTTTAATGGCAAACGCGAAGTCGAGTCCATGCAATCGCATCATCGAATCATCGCGTTCACTTTTTCGATGTAAGCCTTCACATCAAACTTCCTCGCCATCCCGGCTGCCGACATGTAACGAATGGTCCCGAACACTTCACGCCGAGCCCACGGGCGATCGTGTTTGCCGCCGATCGCCCACGCAATGCCGGCATAGCCGTTTGGATCTCGCCCGTCGAGGAAGTATTTGTCATTGAGCGTCACCGCGATCTCGAATGCTTCCTCCGGAGTCTCGGTCCATTCGAGGATCTTCTTTGCCCAATACATTCGCATGTACCCGTGCATTCGTCCGGTGATCGTCATCTCGGTCTGCGCCGCATTCCATAACTCGTCGTGAGTATCGGCCGACTCGAGTTGCGTGGCCGTGTAGATATGAGGCCGCGCGTCTTCGGCGTGGCGGGCCAACGCCGCGCGCGCCCAACTGGGAGATCCCGCGAGTAGATCGTAGTTCGGATTTCGCGTGACGTAGTTGATGGCCAGCTCTCGGCGCACTATCAGCTCTTCGAGGAATGCCGCCTTCGCGGTTTCAGGTGCGCTTGATTTGCGAACCGCGAGCGCGATGGTGATCGGACTGATCTGGCCGAAGTGTAGATAAGGAGAAAGCTCGCTTGTGCCATCAACGTGAGGCAGATTGCGCTTCTGGTCATAATTCGCGAGCCGCTCATTGACGAATCGCCGCAAGCACTCAGACGCCGGCCCGGCGCCGCCTCTGATGCGTGCTACCGGCGAAACGCTTCGATCAAGCGGCAGCGTTTCGAGCAGGCTCGCGATGTCGATCGATTGACTCACCGGCACTTGCCTCTGGGGCAATCGATTTGTCGCAATGGGATTCGATGAGGGTTGAAGGAAGACATCGATCACGCGATGAATCTTTGGCCGCAAGGTGCGCGCGGCGTATTCCTCTTTCGCGTACAGCTTCGTGGGAACAACGACATCAGCATCAACTGTCCACAACGGAGCGTTGAGTTTTAGCGCCGCGTTCTGTCTCCACGACTCGGGCGCGCGAAGCGGGTTCTCGTCACCGATAACGACGCAAGGTTTTACCTCGTCACAGAATCGGACGAGGCTGTGATGCGGATAAGCTCGAAAGACAAAGTGAGCGCCGCGGTTCTCAACGTCACGCTTGAGCGGCTCCAGTCCCTGGATCAGGAACGCATAATGTCGAAGATTCGCGCCGGGATATCGAGGATGCAATCCGAAGAACACGACGACAGGACGCGCGAGCTCATTTGCGACATTGATCGCGAGGTCGAGAGCCGGGTTGTCGATGCCCCGTTGCGAGCGCTGCAACCAGTACACGACTGCACGTCCCTCGACGTTTGGCGCAAAGCCGCGGCGGACCGTGACTCGCGGGTCCTGAAGCAGCTCATCGATCATAGCGCAGGCGATTTCGCGGAGACATCAGAGGGCGCGAGCATCCGGTCAATCATCCGGCCTCGATAATCAAATATTCGTTTCAGGATGGGAGAAACAAAAAGGGCGTGCGCGGGCCTGGCAAAAGCATCACCCGGTAACGCGTACTCAACATGATCAACCATGAGAGTGCGATCGTCTCCCAATTTTGTGAACGTGTGTGTGTGACGCCACAGTTTGTATGGGCCACTAAGCTGCACGTCAACAAAGCTCTCTTCGGGCAGCCACTGTTCAATCAGCGTCTTCCAGTGAACCCTGACGCCGAACAATGCGAGACTGTATTCCAATATTGTTCCAGGGTTCAGAACAATCGGCGGCGAGCTGAGTATTCGAAAGCGAAGAAAGCGCGGTGTGATGCGTTCGAGATTGAAGGGATCGGAGAAGAACTCAAACACATCGCTTCGTGATCGTAGGATCTCCTGCCTGCGCTCCAATGTGTATACGGTGATGCTCATACCCTTGACCCTTTGCTCGTTCTGTTCACTTCACGTTCAGCACGTTCGCGAGCGCCGGCCCGAGTTGCGGATAACGAAACTCATAGCCCGAAGCAAGCGCCGCTGCCGGAATCACTCGCTGACTGTCGAACAGAACATCCGCCACCTCGCCCATCAAGATGCGCAGCGCAATCTCGGGTACCGGCAGGAATGTAGGCCGATGCAGCGTGTGTCCAAGCTCGCGAGTGAACTCCGCGTTGGTTGCTGCTTCGGGAGCGGCGCCATTGATTGGCCCTGTAACTGCGTTGAGGAATGAGTGACGGAAAATACCGACGATGTCATCGATATGAATCCAGGGAAACCATTGCTTGCCGCTGCCAAGTCTTCCGCCGACTCCGAGTTTGAACGGCGGCAGAATCTTATCGAGCGCGCCGCCGTCAGCGCTAAACACGACACCGGTGCGAACCAAAACAACGCGGATTCCGAGTTCGCTCGCCGGCATAGCCTCGCGTTCCCACTCCACACAAAGGTCACTCATGAACCCACGTCCGGGAGGTGAGGTTTCTTCGAGCCGCTCATCGCCGCGATTACCGTAGTAACCAACGGCCGAGCTGCTGACGAAGACTTGTGGCTGACGCTTGGCGCGCCGCATTCCTTCTACCAGGTTTCTCGTCGTAATGATTCGCGACTCACGAATGGATTTCTTTTGCTGATCGCTCCAGCGCTTTGCGGCGACCGGCTCGCCCGCAAGGTTGATGACCGCGTCTACTTGATCGAGCGCGGCCTCGGGAGGCGGACCCGCTTGCGAATCCCATTGATACATTTCGCCAACATTAAGGCCCGCAGGCTTTCGGGATGAACGCGAGACTCCGACGATAGTGTGTCCATCTTCATTGAAAACGTGACACAGCGCGCGCCCGATTAATCCGGTTGCTCCAGTGATTAGTATTTTCATTTGTACACCGCCTTGCTGCTGGCTTGATTGAGTGGAAGCATAGCCAGCACGAATCTACGTGTCAAGATAATGACCAGAAATTCTCTTGGATTCTACCCCGTATCCGGAGATTATCTTGACAGAATCGAGACGACGCTTGAAAATGAGCGCACATGGCAGGGAAGAGGCAGGCAACATCAAAACCAAAATACATGATCGGAGCGGTGACCCGATTGACCGGGTTATCGGTTGACGTGGTCCGCGTATGGGAACGGCGATACGGCGCGATCCGTCCGTTGCGCACCGACGGCGGCACACGGTTGTATTCAGACGCCGATGTTTCCAGGCTGAATCGATTGCGGCACGCGGTCGAGCTTGGGCATAGCATAAGTCAGGCGGCGAAGCTGTCGGAGAGCGAGCTCGATGAGCTGGTCGCGGAAGCGGGCAGCGTTCGCGTGGCCGCAGATCCCCATTCCGCGATGCGCGAGAGATTCCTGGAAGCGATCCAGGCGATGGACGTGTTCGCGGCGGAGAAAGAATTGACTGTTGCGGCCACCTTGTTTCCGGCCGCCGAGTTGGTGAAGAAGTTCATTGCGCCGATACTTCGCGAAGTCGGAGAGCGCTGGGCCCACAAACAATTTGCCATTGCGCACGAGCATCTCGCGTCCGGTTTGCTGCGCGGGCTTTTGACTTCGTTGCTGCGAGTCTATTCGTCTTCGGCGGCGGCGGATTCGTTGATACTGGCGACGCTTGCAGGCGAGCGGCACGAATTCGGATTGTTGTTGGCTGCACTCCTCGCCGCGGCAAAGCATTGGCAAGTGATTTACCTGGGCGTCGAGGTGCCCGCCTCGGAACTGGCTCTGGCGGCCAGATTGACGGGCGCCAGGGCGCTCGCGCTCAGCATACCCACCGCAACGCCGCCGATCGACGACGAACTTGATGCGCTCTCGAAACTGCTAGCCGCCTCCACCCGGGTGTTGATCGGGGGCGCCGAAGCAATCAGGCACAGGGGACTCATCGAGCGCAACGGTTGGATATTGGTTCGCGATCTCGACGATTTTGATGAACGGCTCAGCGCGTCTTCTTCGCGACAAGCCGGCAATCAACCGCTTTCAGCATTGTCATGAGGTTATGAAACGCGAGCACTCACTCACATTGCATTCTGTTAATCGCTGGCACTGGATTTCGTCGCGAGTCCTCCGATCAAATAGAGGGCCGCGATCACAATGTGAATGATGTGGTCTCTCATGCCCAGTTGCAAATATTGCGTGAGAACCAGCATGTGTTCGGCGCCGGTCCCAATGAAGTAACCGCATACGCCGAGCAGTCCGTACACGATTCCGAAGATCAAACAGAATTGGCGCGCGGCGGACATTGAGCCCTTAAAGCCGAAGTAAAGCGAGAGCGCGCCCGAGACGAGATGCACGACATTGTGCACTTTGCCCAGATTGGCATGAAGAAGGTGAGGTTCGAAGAAACCTACGATGCCAACAAGGATGAACACCGCTCCCACTAGTTTTGCAATTGTCTTTGCCATGAGTTTTCTCCATTCTGTCGGGGTTGAGTTTGCGCGACGTGCGTTCCCGATTGCGGTCGATGACCAATGCTCATGCACGCCACTTCGGGAACGTAACGTCGAGTCCTGTTCTCTTGTACCAATCCTACGCTCGATGATTTTCCGAGCAAGCATTCAAATTTACTGGAGATCCCGTGAGCCTTGTGCGCTTCCATTTCATTTATAAGGAAGCCACGCGATGAGTGCTTGATCTAATTGGAGATTATGACCCCGCAAAGTTACATGCGCTCTACGTTCGAGTCAAGCGGACTAAGCGCTTTTGATGTGAGATTACTATTGTTCTCGACCCCTGGTGAAAATAAGATGAGCGAAGTCGGAGGACATTGAATGAAACGCGCATTGGCAAAACTGGGAATCATTGGAGTCGCCGCTCTGTCGTTGGCGGCTTGCAGTACCGCTTCGCAGAAGCCGCCGGAACAGGCGGTGTTGGTGACCGCGGCAAACGAAACGGCGGCGATAGCGAGGCTTCGCGCAGTGGCTGCGGCCGAAGCCCGATATCAAGTTGAGACTGGCGGTGAGTACGGAACGCTCGACCAGTTGATTCAAAAGCGCTACGTCAATGATCCTTCGAACGGAAAACTGACCGGCTACAAATTCGATGTTCAAGTGCGATCCGGGCGCTTTCAGGCCACGGCTGTACCGGAGAAATTCGGGATCACCGGCACGCGATCCTTTTATGTAGACGAGACCAACGTCATTCACGCAGCTAACAAGAACGGCTCGCCGGCCACGGCCTCAGATCCCGAAGTGTAGTGAGTAGTTGGCAGTAGGCAGTTGGCAGTGGGCAGTGGGCGGTAGCGAATTCACTGCCCACTGCCTACCGCCCACTGCCCACTGCCCACTGCCCACTGCCCACTGCCTACTGGCAACCCTTCCCGCCTTTGATATATTCTCTCGCCGGCGAGGCGACTCCCGAAATGTTTTCCAGGCTCACATTTGTTCTCATCGCGTATTTGCTCGGCTCAATTCCGTATGGATTTCTCCTGATCAAATACGTGTTCACTGGCGGTGAAGACGTCCGCCAAATAGGTTCGGGCGGAATCGGCGCCACCAACGTCACTCGGCGCGCCGGTATCAAAGCTGGACTCCTCACTTATGTACTCGACGTCGCTAAAGGCGTAGCCGCGGTGATGCTGATGCGGCTGGTGGCCGCTGATGATTACGTCTGGATCGGCGCTGCTGCGATCGCGGCGATTGCCGGCCACATCTTCCCGATCTTTCTCGGATTCAAAGGCGGGAAGGGCGTCGCCACCGGCGTGGGAATTTATCTTGCTCTCGCTCCGTACTCGGTGCTCGCGACTCTGGTGCTTTGGGTGTTGATCGTGTATTTGAGCAAATATGTGTCGCTCGGCTCGATCATCGCTACCGCTGCTGTGCCGTTATGGACGCTTCTGTTTTACGGCTTGCTTCAACCCGATCCGCATCTCAAGGCGCTGATCTGGATCGGAATCCTCGGATGCGCTCTGATTGTCGCCAAGCATCACGAGAACATCAATCGGCTGATGCGCGGAACAGAAAACAAGATCGGCACGCGCGTTGAGCCCGGCGCAGGTTCCAGTTCAACGGGCGCCGCAGTCCGTGGAGGCGGAGATTGATGAGCAGTGAGCTTCCTGAGATCAAGCAGATTGCTGTGATCGGCGCCGGAAGCTGGGGCACCGCGTTGTCATTAGTCGCGGCTCGGAATCAACATCACGTTACGCTGTGGGCTCGCGAGCGCGAAGTCGCCGACGGTATCAACGGCGCTCGCAGGAATCCATTCTATCTTTCGGACATTGAGCTGCCGGAAAACATTCGAGCGACCTCGAGCGTCGAAGACGCGATCGAAGGCACCGACTTCGCCTTGCTCGTGGTTCCTTCGCACGCGATGCGCGAGATGGTTTCTCGTATTCTTCCAGTGCTGACAAGCGAAACAGTCTTGGTAAGCGCGGCGAAAGGCGTCGAGAACAACACTCTGATGCGAATGGAGGAAGTGGTCTCCGATGTTTCACGAGAGCGCTTCTCGCCACGTTACGTCGCGTTATCGGGGCCGAGCTTTGCTCGCGAAGTGGCGATCGGTGATCCCACGGCGATCGTCGCCGCGAGCAGCGATCGTGAATCCAGTGAGTTGATTCAGCGTTCGCTAAGCGCGGGTGTTTTTCGGGTGTACACCAACACCGACGTAGTTGGCGTCGAGCTTGGCGGAGCGGTGAAGAACGTCGTTGCGATTGCCGCGGGCGTCGTGCGAGGGCTGGGCTTTGGCACGAATGCAGTGGCGGCGATCATCACTCGGGGACTCGCGGAGGTGACGCGGCTGGCGTTGGCCGAAGGCGCGCGAGTTGAAACGATGGCGGGACTCGCGGGGCTTGGTGATTTGGTGCTGACGTGCACTGGGGAGCTTTCGCGAAACCGTCACGTTGGGATTGAGTTGGGGCGCGGACGTAAGCTTCCAGACATTCTGGGCCAGATGAGAGAAGTTGCCGAAGGTGTTAAGACCACGCGTTCGATTCACGAACTCGCGCGCAGATTGGGAATCGAGATGCCGATCACTGCGAGCATCTACGCGTTGCTGTATGAAGACAAGCCGGCGCTTGACGCCGCAAACGAGTTGATGGGAAGGCCGCTGAAAAGAGAATAAAAGCAGTAGACAGTAGGCAGCAGGCAGTAGGCAGTAGGCAGTAGGCAGTGGGCAGGCAGCAGGCAGTAGGCAGTAGGCAGCAGGCAGCAGAAGTCAGCGGACCGGAGCACGACGATGCCACTGCCCACTGCCCACTGCCCACTGCCGACTGCCAACTGCCAACTGCCAACTGCCAACTGCCAACCGAAAGGATAATCATGTCTAACTACGTTCCACCGACGACGCCGATTGGCGGGCCGACCGGCCAGCAGTTTCCACCGCAGCAGCAGTTTCCACCGCCGCCTCAGAAAAAATCCAACGTGCTCACGTGGATTCTCGTGGGTTGCGGCACCCTAGTCATCCTCGGGGTGATCGCCGTGTTTCTCGGCGGCTACTTCGTTTGGAATAAAGCCAAGCAAGCGGGGATCGATCCGGCGTTGATCGAGAAGAAACCCGCACTTGCCGTCGCGAAGATGATGGTCGCGGCCAACCCCGATGTCGAACTCGTTTCGACTGATGACGAAAAAGGTTTGATCACCGTAAGAGACAAGAAGAGCGGCAAGCTACTGACGGTCAATCTCGAGGAAGCTCAAAGCGGAAAGATCACCTTCAAGGGCGAAGACGGCGAGGATGTGACGCTGGAAGCAAAGGGCGATGGCGAGAAGGGCTCGCTCGAGGTCAAGACTCCCGAAGGCTCCGCGAAATTTGGAACGGTTTCGGTTGATAAGCTGCCCGACTGGCTACCGGTTTATCCTGGCGTCGAGCTCCAGGGAACCTACTCGGCCGAGGGCAAAGACGGCCAAAGCGGCGGATTTCATTTTGTGACGAGCGATGCGCCCAACAAAGTGATTAGTTTCTTTGAAGAAGGTTTGAAACGCGCAGGGATGACCGTCAACACAAACATCCTTCAGCAGAACGGCAAAGTGACCGGAGGCATGGCTACGGGTGAAAATCCGAACAAGAAACAGACTGCGTTCATCAACGCGATGGTTGGCGAGGAAGGGACTCAGGTCACCGTTGTTTTTGTAGTCAAACCGTAAGAACGAAGGGCGCTCGCGGCCAGGCTGAAAATCAATCGAGCGCGCGGTCCCAATTTCACATGAATGCAGCCTGATTTCGCGATCCAATTAACGCCAGTTAATGCCCGAAAATACTCATTGCATGCGAAATGAGTCCAACATATAATCTCAATTCCTTTTGGCCACCAGATGAAGTTCTCGTAGAGACCTGACCATCAAGCAGAGATCGTCCTAACGAAGATTGCAAACTGAATAGGAGGTGACAGATGGCACATCGACGTGTACTTATACGCGCGCTTTTGGCGCTTTGCTACGTGACCATCGGAAACGGGCTGGCGGCTGCCGGTGAAGACTGGAAGCCGATCGAACCGGCACTTCTCGCCTTGAAGGCGCCAGTCGTGGAACCAGACGCTGACGCAGAAGCGATATTCTGGGACGTGCAAGTGGATTTCAGCCCGGGGAGGACGGTGTTCTCAAATTACGTCCGCATAAAGATATTCACAGAGCACGGCAAAGAACTGCGTGGCAAAATAGAACTTAGTTACTCGTCCAAGAACAAAATCGAGGACATCGCCGGACGCACCATCAAAGCTGACGGCACAATAATAGAGCTCAAGAACGAAGCTATCTTCGAGAGCACGCTTATTAAGCTCCGCCGCGTGAAGATAAATGCAAAGACATTTGCCATGCCGGGCGTTGAGCCGGGCGCAATAATCGAATATCGGTGGCGCGAAGTGAGACACGATACCTCGGGCTACTTCGCACGTCTGAACTTTCAGAGAGACATTCCCATTCAAGTCGTCAAGTATACGCTCAAGACCTCCTCCGATAAATTCATGGGCTTTCGTACCAGGGCTTTCAATATGGCAAACACGCCGATGACGGCGGAAAAGGACAAACGCTTTAGCTACTCAATGACCAACGTGCATGCGTTTCACGATGAGCCTCACATGCCTCCTGAGGATCAGGTGCGCTCGTGGATGCTCGCCTATTACGAGCCCCCGCTATATGGGACCAATCTCATCAGAATCGTTTACGATGACTACAAGTCTAAGATGAAGGTCAATGACGATATCAGGCGAGCGGCTCAGGCAGCTATTGGCGACGCCTCAACGCCGGACCAAAAGCTGGAACGCCTTTTCCAATTTTGCCGGACCAAAGTCAAGAACATCAACGCCGATGCGTCTGGCCTGACCGGCGATGACCTCGGGAAGTTGAAAGAAAATAAAACCGCCGCTGACACGCTGAAACGGGGAATGGGCACAGGTGCGGATATTGACCTTTTATTTGCTTCGCTCGCAACTGCCGCCGGATTTGAGGCGCGTGTCGCCCATCTCGCCGATCGCAGCGACATATTTTTCAGCCCGAACCAATTTGAAGTCTTGCTGAATCTGTATTTCATGCGCTCCTATAACATTGCTGTGCGAAGCGGTGATGGCTGGCGCTTTTATGATCCCGCCAGCCAGTATGTCCCACTGGGGATGCTGCGATGGCAAGAGGAAGGTGGAATGGCCATGATCGTTGATCCTGTATTGCCCCTGTTAGCGAAAACGCCAGTGTCGCTACCTCAAAAGTCCGTTCAGAAGCGGACCGCTGCTCTCCGCCTCGGCGAGGACGGCGTGATTGAAGGCGACGTACGTATCGAGTACACCGGTCACTTTGCTGTCGAAAAGAAAGAGGAGAACGACGATGAGTCCGCGGAGCAGCGAGAGAAAAGTCTTCGCGATTCGTTCAAAGAACAAATGAGCACCGCGGAGTTGTCTGACATTAAGATCGAGAACGTCACCGATCCCGATAAGCCATTCATATACGCTTTTCATGTGCGCGTGCCCGGTTACGCTCAGCGCACGGGGAAGCGCCTGTTTCTTCAGCCGGCGTTCTTTCAGCGGGGCATCGCCGCAATGTTTCCGGCCGGCACCCGCCAGCATCCCATTTATCTTCACTACCCCTGGAAAGAGGAGGACACTATTTCGATAACGCTTCCGAAGGGGTTTGATCTCGACAACGCGGATAGGCCCGGGCCGCTCAAGGCGGGCGATGTGGCCGACTACAAGGTATCGATAGGCGTGACCGCGAAACACGATGAGCTTCGATTCAAACGGACGTTCAGCTTCAGCGGTCTTGTGTTTCCCGTCTCGAACTATTCGACGCTCAAACAAGTATTCGACAGCATCCACGAGCGTGACAATCATACGATCACGCTGAAGCAGGCAGCAGCAACTCAATAGAATAAGCCGGCGTCCTGGCGAATCTTTGAGGCGTGGCGCGAAACCTCTCCGTCGAAAGTCGCGGCTCTTGCAAAGCCGCGGCGAAATGCGAAGACGCAATGGCCGTCAGTGTCTGGCAGGAACGAACTCGCTCACGAGGTCAGTATTATGAAACACCGATTCCTTCTTCTAATCATCGCCGCCGCCATCGGGATCGCCTTGTCACAGGTCAACTCACTGGTGCGCGCGGACGACGCGCCGGCGTGGCTTCGCACGGCCGCATCCGCCACCGTCGCGTCGTATCCGAAGGATGTCCCGGCGGTGGTGCTCGCCGATGAATCGGTCGTGACCATCGAGGATGACGGGCGCATGACTCGCAGCGATGTCTATGCGGTCAAGGTCCTCACTCGTGAAGGCCGGGACGAAGCGGTGGCTCGCGCGGTGTACAACACCGATTCGGAAAAAGTGAAGGAGTTCCGTGCGTGGCTCATCAGCCCATCCGGAAAAGTGAAGAAGTATGGAAAAGACGAAACCGCCGAGCTGGCGCTGGCGGACAACGATGTCTATAACGAAGCTCGGCGAAAAGTTATTGTGGCCAGCGGAGACTGCGAAGTCGGTTCGATCTTCGGATATGAAACCGTGACCGAAGACCGCTCCGTGTTCAGCCAACTGGTCTGGTATTTCCAGGGGCGAGGCCTGCCGGTCGCCAAATCGCGAATCTCGGTGACGCTTCCGAAGGGCTGGAGCGCCGACGGGCTGACAGTCAATCACGAGAAGATCGAGCCGGCCGCAAGCGGCAATACCTACACGTGGGAGATGCGCGAGTTGCCGCCCGTCTCGCCCGAGCCGCTCAGCCCGCCACGCGGCGCACTTACGCCCTGGCTTGCGATCAATCTCACTCCATCGGCGGACAAGCTTGCTACGCGCCGCAGCTTCGCTAACTGGGCGGACGTTTCCAAATGGCTCACTGACATCAGCGATTCACAAACGACGCTCGACGACGCGTTGGCAGGTAAGGCCAAACAGATAACCGCGAACTCAAAAACGGAACTCGAAAAAATCTCCGCCGTCGGCCGCTATGTTCAAAGCGTCAACTATGTCTCGATTCAGATTGGCACCGGGCGCGGCGGGGGATATCGCCCGCACTCGGCAACCGAAGTCTTCGCGAAATCCTACGGCGACTGCAAAGACAAAGCGAACCTGATGCGCGCGATGTTGAAAGCGCTCGCCATCAAGTCGTATCTGGTCAGCATCTACTCGGGCGATCCGAATCACGTCCGGCAGGAGTGGCCCTCGCCGCATCAATTCAATCACTGCATCATCGCGGTCAAGGTTGCGGACGAAACGCAAGCTCTCACGGTGATCAATCATCCCTCCCTCGGACGGCTCTTAATTTTTGACGCGACTGATGACATGACCCCGGTCGGCGATCTGCCGATTGAGGAACAGGGCAGCTTCGCGCTGATCATCGCCGGCGAAGCGGGCGCGCTGATGAAGATGCCGGTCACTCCTCCCGAAGCGAATATGCTCAATCGCACCGCCGAAGTGCTGTTGAATCCCGACGGGTCGATTTCCGCGAAGATGCGCGAGCAATCTATCGGGCAAGCGGCGGTGAGCGAGCGAGGTCCGTTCCGAGGCTTGCCGCGTCCCGATTACAACGGGCGAATCGAAAAATGGATTGCGCAGGGCGCAACCGGCGTTCGAGTGTCAAAGATCGAGCCGGTGGATGAACCTGACGCCAACAAGTTTTCGCTTGCGGCAGAGTTCAGCGCGCCGGCGTACGCTCAGTTGATGCAGGGGCGCCTGCTGGTGTTCAAGCCGGCGATCGTTTCGCGGCGTGAATCGCTGTCGTTGACCGAAGCCGCGCGCAAGCATCCGGTCGTGCTGAGGCCGTACGCTTATGCGGAGACGACTAACGTCAAGTTGCCTGCTGCGTTTCAGGTTGATGAATTGCCGGACCCGGTCAAGCTTGAAACGCCGTTTGGGAGTTATGTTACGAGTTACGTAGTGAAGGATGGGCAGCTCGAGTTCACTCGCAAGCTTGTTGTGCGAGCTGCAACGATTCCGGTTTCGGATTACGCGAAGGTGCGAGGTTTCTTTGAGAAGATCCGAGCGGCCGAGCAATCACCAGTTGTGCTGGTGAAGAAGTGACTCAACTATTTCGAATCTGGATGGCTGAGTTGATAATCAGGATCACGATCATATAGTGCTACCCTCATCCGGCCACTGCTGCGCACCGTGCACCACCACAATAACATCAATCTCATCTTCGAGCAGGTGGTAGATGATTCGGTACGGCCCCTCGATCACTTCTCTGATGTTGACATCATTTGCTTCAGGGACGATGCGGCCTGAACGAGGGAAGCTCGCGATCTGTCGAGACCGCCTCGTGAGTCTATCCACTATCTTTGTTGCGTACTGCGGGGAAGAGCGTGCAACGAACGCTCGGATGTCGCGCAATTGGGCTCGTGCCGCGCCTGTCCAGTTGCTTTTTCAGATCTCGAAACGTCCGTCTGAGCGGACCCTCGATGCAGCCTCACAACGGAGCCTCTGGTTTCCCGTGATTGCGGCCATCGAGCTTAACCGGAGTTCACTCAGAATACGAGGTCACTCTCATCTTCGATTGGCAGCCCTTGCGCCAGCGCCAGCGACTCGCTGCCATTCGGCACATCATGGTCCGCGAGTGATCCGAAGTCGAGGTCGGTGAGGTTCTCCAACTCCGCAATCTTCACTTGATAGAGTCGCACTTCGAGATCGCTCAGTACTGGCGGAGTTTTCTCGCCGGGATCGAATCTGTCAATAGTCGTCAACAGATCCTCCTGTGTAACGACGAACGCCTTGGCGCTCAAATCGTTTCCACTCCGGTAAGCGATCACCTTGAAGAACAGCTTGGGGATTTTCACGCCGCCAAACGTGCCGTCCGGGACGCGCTTGCCTTTCAGGTTGAGCCGCATCAGACCATCGGAACCTGGCGTGCAGAGCGGCGCATCGAAGACGGGACCGTTGATCAAACAAAGCCGCCGCCCGCGCGACAACGTGCTTATTGCCGACTCTTCGAGCCGAAACCACAAACCGCTGGCCTTGTTGTTCTGGTTGAATTGCCAATGCTGTGGCGAGCAATTCGTGTAGTGATACGAATCGTCGCCGTTGCGTTTAGCCCCATCTTCGTCGTCGCCCCACTGGAGGTCCGAACGCCGCGACAAGTGCCCCTGATCGAAGGGATTCTGTGTGCGGTCCGCCTCGAACTCTTTCTGCTTCTTGTAGAACTCCTTGCCGAGCTGCGCCTTCTTTATCGCGTCGTCGCGAGTATCGAGATACCAGGTGTCGCCGTCCGCGTCGCGATTCCCTCTAAACTTGTCTACGTCCACATTGGCCACGGAGAAATACGCCAGCTTGCGAGTGCGATTGATCACCAGGCTGTAGTTGTAATACTTGATTTCACTCTTGCCTTTGACGAGCAGCACCTTGCCGAACCTCTGCTTCTGGACTTTGGGCAGAGGAACGACGAGGCCGCCGCCGAGGAATTTCGGGTCATAGCCGTTGCGTTCATCGTAATTGGTCTGGTCGACGTCTACTTTCTCGATGACCCTCACCGAGCCGGTGGGGATCGCAGGCTGAACCTCGGGCGGAGCAGGTTCCGCGGAGCGCTCGTGGAAACCAACCTTTACGCCGATCTCGATCGGAAGAAGAATGCGCGTATTGCCGTTGCTGTCCGACCGGATTTGGATTTCGCCTACGCCTTCGCCTCCGCCGACGAGCAGCTCGTTTGTCCGCGACTCAGTAGCCATCAGCACCGCTTGGGCGAGAGGATGGCTTCCGTGTTGGCTTTGCAAATACTGCACAATGCGGCTGACTCGTACGCCTTCGTTGGCGATCCAATCAACCTGATCCTCACCCATTTCGTCCTTCCAGGTCTTTCCATTCTTGGCCAACCAGACATCCTGGCCGTTGACCCGTTTGGTTTTCGGCACGGCGCTGTGGTGAAGCGCAACGACGTCCCACGAGTTGTTGAACACCGGGGAACCGGAGGAGCCCGCTACCGTATCGGTCTGATACCAAACGTAGGGCCCGTTCTCGGAGTACTTCAACAGTTTGTTCTCACGCACGCAGACTTGTTTTCGTTCGCCGTTTGGATGCTGAATGATTGTCAGGTACTCGCCGATGAATGCCTTGCCAGGCTGCGGATTGAGTTTCAGCCAACCGTACTGATCGAGCGCTTCCGCGTTGGAGGATCGGGGCTCGACCGCGACAATCGCGATATCGAGGTCCTTGAACAGAATCGGTTCTGGCGTTATGCGCAATGCAAACTCCACCGGGGACAGTTCAGCCCCGCGCAGGTCGCGCTCAAAACGTAATTGCACGAGGCTGTCGCGAACCAGGTTCACCGCCGGCAGCACGTGATGATTGGTCATCAACACGCCCGGCGCAATGAGAAACCCGGTCCCGTAGCCCAGCAATCGAAGTTCGCTCCGGATCACGACGCGGCATACTGAGCGGGCGCATAACACACCTTGCGCTAGATAGCTGATGTCAGCCAGCTCGTTTCCCTGAAGGATGCGCTCCAGCCGAGTTTGCGCCGCAAGCGGATCGTCAATTCTCCGGAGCAGGCTGCCGCGACGTTGCTCAATCTGACGATGTCCGGCGTGTCTCTCACCTTCCTGATTCGCCAGCTTTCGGACAATGCCTTCAAGTCCCAGCGCTTTGGCTCTATCCAACGATTCTCGAAAGGGTGGTGTCTTTGACAACATAAGCATTTTCCCTCCATTATCGATGATCTTGCAGAGATAAACGGATAGCGCCGAGGGACGCAACAGAATTGTGTCCGTCAACGAGCGCTGCTTCCTCGAAACCAGCCCGCCCGCGCCCAATCACACTCCCTCAGTTGGAGTCTGGCTCAGCACATCAATAACTTTCCCGATGTCATTGCTCTCGCGAGAGCGGATCACTAGCAAACCCAACTTGAAGATCAACCCTACTGGGCGCCATATCAAATCAGCCAGCGCTGTCATTTCCAGATCTCGAATCTCCAGATGAGGCTTCCACTGACTCGGATTCAAAGGAGCCAGCGTCGTCGCCAGAGCCCACGCGCACGCTCGAGCTTTGTCCATGCTGAAATTCACAATCGCGCGGTCCGCCTTCGGATCGATGTGATCCAATAAATTTATCCAAGGCGAAACCTCGTTGATTTCGGATTCCACCTGTTCAACAAGACTCGCCAGAATCGTGTTGATCTCATTGAAATCATGTTGAAGCGAAGGCAGCTCATCGCCCGGCGCGATCTCGGCGGCAGCGATGCCGAGATCGTAGTTTATGTGCGCATTCATACCGAGCAAAAGTTGCTGAAGTATGATCGGTCTCCACGCGGCCGCCGCTTTGAACGACACGAGCCAGCACCGAGTCGGTTGCCGGCCACTGCGAAACTGATCCAGTGCTTCGAGGTAACGGTTTGCGAACGTCACGTCGAACCGTTCCATTCGCGGACCGTTCTCGAATCGACCCTCGGCGATTCCTTCTTTGACCTTGATCGTGACTTTGCGATAAAGAGCCGCGAAGTAGCCGAGCCGCTCCTGTTCACGAATCGAGCGCGCGATGATCTCGTCGAGTCGCGCGATCACCTCGTCGATGGTTCGGGCTTGTCCTGGTTGAGGCGCTGGGGCACTCATTGTTTCCTCTGTTGCTCGCGGGCCAGTTTGAGCAGCGGCAGTCTATCAGCGAAGGGAATGGTCTACAAGCGTGAGATTGGCTACGGGCGTTCAGAGTACCGACTTTAGTCGGGTAGTGCCTTTCGAGCTCGGTTGACCGTCGATGCGAGGAGTTCCTGGTGAATATCCACGTAGTCGGTTAGTCGTACTCGCCACGTCGAGATTTGACGAAGCTCGATATTCTGAATGTATTCGATCTCGAGGGCACTACCCGACTAAAGTCGGTACTCTGAACGCGCGTCGTTGAAGATTGTCGCGGCTTCTTCAATGTTAGCGGTGACGTGGCTACGGGCGTTCAGAGTACCGACTTTAGTCGGGTAGTGCTTTTCGAGCTTGGTTGACCGTCGATGCGAGGAGTTCCTGGTGAATTTCCACGTAGCCCGCGAGCACTACCCGACTAAAGTCGGTACTCTGGACGCCCGTCGTCGAAGATTGCCGCAGCTTCTTCGATGTTAGCCGTGATATGACATCGCGGAATGCTCTGAAGAAAGATTCGCCCGTAAGACTTTGTCTTTACCCGCGGATCGAGTATCGACAAAACCCCTTTATCAGTCGTCGATCGAATCAACCTGCCGAGACCTTGTTTCAACGTGATTGCCGCTTGAGGCACCGAGTACTCATAAAAAGAATTGCCCCCCTGATCGTCGATGTACTTCTGCCGAGCCGCAACAACCGGGTCAGACGGAACAGCAAACGGAAGCTTCGAGATGATCACACACGATAGCGCTTCGCCCTGAACATCCACGCCTTGCCAAAACGAAGTAGTCGCAAAAAGCACCGCGCCTCGAGTATTGCGAAACCGTTCGAGTAACGCGTTCTTTGAGCCCTGCCCCTGAAGGAACGACGGGTAGTCGATGAAGTCTTTCACCTGTTCGTATGTTTCTCGCATAGAGGACAAGCTGGTGAACAGAACAAACGCGCGGCCCCGGGTTGCGTTCAGGATGCGAATGATCTCTTCGACTGATGCGTCGAGGAATTCGCGGCTTCGAGGATCGGGCATTCGCTGCGGCAGGTAGAGCACGGCTTGTTTTTGAAAGTCGAAATGAGATTCGACGATCAGCTCGCGCGCCGATGAAATTCCGAGCCGTCCCTTCATGAAACCGAAGCTGCCCCCTGCGGTCAGCGTAGCCGAAGTCAACACGGCGGTCTGAACTTTCGCGAACAAATTTTCCTCGAGGATGCCCGATACGTCGATCGGCGTCGCGTTGATGAACACGCCGCGTCCGCGCTTTTCGCACCAGTAGACGAAGTCCGGCTCGGCACAGCTCACGATGAATTCGAGATCGAACTTCAAACTCTGCGAGCGCCGGACGATGTTGTCGAGTTCAGCAGGCGGGTCTTTGACGACGCCAAGCGTGCTGATCAACCGATCGATTGCTTTGCTGAATGCAACGTAAGCTTCGCCGCTTGCAGTCGTCTCGAGATTTCCCTCGCGATCCGGCCGGGCAAACTGTGTTGCTCTCAGTTGATACCGCGTGTCTTGCGAGCCTCGGCGAGGATTTCGCGATCTCCAACTGGATCTTGCCGGGTCGTCGTTGCCGTCATCCGGTTCCTCTCCACGAAACGAAAGCCAGAAGTTGTCAGATCGTTGAGAGAGCCGCGCCATAGCCTTTACCAGTTCGGCCTGCTGCTCGGGCTCTTTGATCGTGAGCTTGTTTGCATCCTGAATCAGATCGAGGATGCGATAGTTCGAAACGCTCGTCCCGAAGTACGAAGCCGCGACGTCTTCCAACTCGTGAGCTTCGTCGAAGATCACGGTCGAGTAATCCGGAAGCACGGCTCCGTAATCTCCACCGCGCAGCGCGAGGTCCGCGAAGAAGAGATGATGATTAACGATCACGATGTCCGATTCCATGGCTTCGCGGCGCATTCGAGTAATGAAGCACGCGTCGAAGTCCGGGCACTTCTGGCCTAGACAGGTGTCGGCTCGCGCATCGATCTGAGGCCAGAACGAAAGGTCTTCGGGAAGGTCGGTAAGTTCCGCTCGGTCGCCGGTTTCTGTTTCACCGGCCCATTTGGAAATCTCTTCAAAGTAATCGACCTCCTCGAGACCCTGGAGGATCGGAGTTCCCGCGGCGTTCTTCAATCGATGAAGGCAGACATAATTCGAGCGGCCCTTCATACAGGTAACTTTGAAATCGCGCGGGATGATTTGTTGAAGAAAGGGAACGTCTTTCTTGTGGAGCTGCTCCTGAAGGTTCTTTGTTGCGGTTGAAACGAGCACGCGTTTGCCGGCAGCGAGCGCCGGTATCAGATAAGCGAGGGTCTTGCCGGTTCCGGTTCCTGCTTCGATGAGACTGATGCCGCCGTCATTGATGATGTTATTGACAGCCTCGGCCATCTCGACCTGACCGGGCCGGTATTCGTAGTTGGGATGATGTTGGGCGATTAATCCGCCGGGCCCGAAGATTTCTTCCATTTTTCAAGGGATTCAGAAAGCAATGTGCTGCACCAGCTAGTTCTTGCGATCCGCTAGACTCCGGAGGCGTTTTTCTAGCGAGTCCTTTAGTTGTCTTAAGCCACTGAAGAAGATAACTGGATAATCCTTCAAATCGAATTCGACTGTGGTCCCTTGTCTTGCTAAATAGATCGGCGTCTTTCCGAGAGCCTGCGCATAACCCGCTTCGTAATAAACATTCGGTTTTGAGTGAGTCAGGTCAACTACCACGTACTCCGCGTTTCTAATTGATTCCAAAACTCTATCTGTTATCCGTTCGTTTGACTGCAGGTCGTCTATTCGTTCGGCTTGGATCCCGTAGCGCGATGCGCCTTCCTCTATTGCATCGAGAACATCATCTAATTCGGGGTCGTCCGCGTGCATCGCCATCGCGATAAATGCGTAGTTAGGTAAAGCTTGAACGTCTATCTCTACCTCCGATTTCCTACCATCATGAATTATCTCTTTTGGGGCGAGCAAGACACCTACGGTTTGCTCTCTCATATCAATGATCTGGGGTATCAGACTCCTGCGATAGGGCGGATTGAAAATCATCTCGAACGGATCAAGGTTCCTCATAACCAAACCTCCAACAACTGGAGGTGGTCCGACTGTGACCGTGGAAAAGCACCCAGCCTCAATTACCTCCTGGCGCACCCAAATCTTGTTATGGTTAATATAAGTACGTAGACGGCTCTGTTTTTCAGGATCGTGGCTACTGAATGACCAACCAACAAGAGCTTCTTTGAATTGCTCCAGCTTTTTGATTCTCTCTTCGCGCTCGATCATATCTATTAGCCAACGTATGGTGAACGAGGCTTAACAAACGAAAGGTGGAAGCGACTGAAGCCATTCTTCGAAGGCCAAAAGCGCCGTCAGCTCCCCCTCGTTGCGCATTCGCTCAAGCATTCCAGACAGTAGCTGCGCCGTTAGCATCGGCAGCGCAGCGCTAGTGTCGTGCTCGATGTACCGAGCTTTACTTTCTAACGCCTCATTTTCCAGATGGTAGATTGTCATCTCGTGACCGTCGTATCTCCAGATCTCGGGGACGCCTAGCCTCGTGTACATTGGAAACCGCGAACGCGAGTCGTGATGAACGTCGATCTCTACTACAACGTCGGGTGGTGGGTCCGTCTCGAAATCCACATCGATCCTATTTCCAATCAGCGCTGCGCTCTGAACATAAAACGACGAATCCGGTTCGTGTCCCGCACTCCGCTTAGACTTTCTCATCGTCGCGGAGCCGAACGCTAGGATATTGAGTCGCAACCTCACTCGTAAGCTGGCCACCAGACTCTTGATAAACTCCGAATACTTTTCGTGTTCGACGGATATTGTCATAACGCATAAGCTCCCGTTGTCGTAGCTGATTCGCAACCCAGGAGCCTCACCGACTTGTTCCAGCAGTTCCTCGTACTCATCCCAGCTCACGTCATTGAATGTCACTGACGCGTCGTCTGGAAGCTGCGTGACCATATCGTAGTAGCTTGCGATCTGCGTACTCATAAGATTAAACGTACCCCCTACCTCGTTCCCTTTGGCCAACTACATATTATGCTGTGCGCGACTCCGCATCAGGCGCTTCTCATAGATCGGAAATCGCTCGCAGTGTCCTTTCATGCGATCGCGAACTCTATCATCTCCACATTACCGAATGCTCTCGATCAGTTTCATATTTACGCGAAGCCACTCATTGACTAAATCTTGAAGATCGACCTGCTTCTGTTTTGCCAGGATGCTTAAGAATTCGTTGACGTCAGGATCGAGATAAATAGGGAAACTAAACTCGGCGCCGCGTTGATAAAACTTGCCACGTTCCGCCTTTGAGAAGTCGTACTCGGCTTTCATAGGTTCGCTTTTCGATATTGTTTTTCTTCTGCGCTTGTTGCCCGGCGCGCTGAGATCATGCGGATTAGGCATATGTCCTCCTCCAGACTGCTCAAACGTGTGGATAATGACGCGCAAGACGCCAGTGCTATCGAAACCAATAGTAACCGAGCGCTCCTCTGCATCGCTATGCTCCTCGTCTGAAATCGAAAGTTGATTAGGGTCGCGGAAAACAGTTGTGACTTGATGGAAGGAGACGCGACGACGGCGTATGTTCGCCCGTTCTTTGACTGGATCCCAATCGAACTTGTATCGCAAGTCATAACCTCGGTATTCATTAGCCCCAATTCGTCGCAACTACAAATTATGCTGCGCGCGGCTGCGGACCAGACGATTCTCATAGATTGGGAAACGTTCGCAGAGTTCTTTCACGCGAGTGCGAACGCTGCCTTGCAGTGATTCGCTCTCGGGGTCGCCAAGCACTTCACTGATCAAGCCTGCGATCTGCTTCATCTCTTCTCCTTTCATCCCGCGAGTCGTCAGCGCCGGAGTCCCAATGCGAATCCCCGATGCTTTCATCGGTGGTTGAGTGTCAAATGGGATCGCGTTCTTGTTCACTGTGATTGCCGCGCGTTCGAGGGCTTTCTCCGCTTGGGCGCCGGTCAAGCCTCTCACGAATACGTTGACCAGCATGAGGTGATTGTCGGTTCCGCCGGACACGATTCGAAAGCCGGCGCTCGCGAGCTCTTCCGCCAGCACCTTTGCGTTCGCGATGACCTGTTGTTGATACTCCTTGAAACCGGCTTCCATGGCCTCTTTGAAGCATACAGCTTTTGCGGCGACCACGTGCATCAACGGGCCGCCCTGGACAGTTGGGAAAACGGCGCGGTCCACTTCTTTTTGAAACTGAGAGCGGCACATCACCATCCCGGCGCGAGGCCCGCGCAACGTCTTGTGAGTCGTCGTCGTCACGAAATCCATGTGCGGGATCGGGCTCGGGTGAAGACCCGCCGCCACCAGCCCCGCGATGTGCGCAATGTCCGCCATCGAATAAGCTCCAACATCGCGAGCGATCTTGCCGATCCGTTCGAAATCGATAACCCGCGAGTAAGCCGACGCGCCGCACAGAATCATCTTTGGTTTGTGTTCGTGCGCGAGCCGTTCGAGTTCGTCGTAGTCGATCTGTTCTGTGTCGGACTTCACTCCGTAAGGAACAATCTTGTAGCTGCGGCCCGAGAAGTTGAGCGGATGCCCGTGAGTGAGATGCCCGCCGTGCGCAAGGTTCATCCCAAGAATCGTGTCGCCGTAGTTGAGCACCGCCAGATATACCGACATGTTCGCTTGTGAGCCCGAATGCGGCTGCACATTCACGTGTTCGCATCCGAAGATTTGCTTGGCGCGATCGCGGGCGATGTTCTCGGCCACGTCTACGAACTCGCAGCCGCCGTAATAACGCTTACCCGGATAACCTTCGGCGTACTTGTTGGTGAGCACCGATCCCATGGCTTCGAGGACAGCTTCGGAGACGAAGTTCTCGGAGGCGATCATCTCTAGGTTGTAGGCCAGACGTTGTTCTTCGTCGCCGATCGTTGCGGCTATCTCGGGATCAACTTCGGCAAGCGTACGGTTCATTGAAGCGGTCATTTCTAGTGCACCCTTTCGAAGGAGAATTGATGACGGTTCTTGAATTTGGATACTAACAAAGGCAGTGGGTGGTTGTCAGTTGGGAATAGTCCGTAGTCCGTAGTCCGTAGTCCGTAGCGCGTCGGAATTGTCACTTGTCGTGCACGTAGCGATTCCGATGGCTACTGACTACTGACTACTGACTACTGACTACTGACTAATTGCTATTGAAAATAGGTTTGAAAATTATCCTGAGAAATGATCACCTGCGAAGCGAACTTTGGAGTGTCGGGTGGAAAGTTGGCATCGCGATTGTTGATTTTGAGCTTAAGCGTCATTCGATTGCCATAGCTCAGCGCGACTTGAGTTTGAGCCGGAGGAAGATCCTGCGACTGGCCCTGCTTGAGAATCAACGTGGTCGGTTTCGCGTCATCGATTTGATATCTGATCCAACTGTCGCCGGTAGCGGCTTCGAGTTTGACCACGAGTGTCGTCCCTGCCGGCGACTGTGCAGGGGGTTGTTGCGTTTCCGTCGAAGGTGAAGGACGCGGCGCTGCATTCTGCGGCGGCGGTTGTGCCGGTGCGTTCTTTTGTGGAACTGAAGTGGCTTGCGATTCGCTCTCCTGCCCGCCCTTGTTCAACTGCTTAACGACAGCCAGCACGATCAGCACCACGAAGACGACGATGCCTCCGCCAATAACGATTGTCGGCCAGCTTATTCGCGAAGCCGCCTGCCGGTAAGCGACCGGCTCGAATCGACGAGACTGTTCGCTCCTGACTGGTGGTGTGGCGGCGACCAGAGTTGGGGTGGATCGCTTCGTCGCGGCGGGAGCAGGTTCCTCAGGCGCCGCCGGTTGATCGGGTGCGGGCGGGTTGACTTGCTGGAGGTACAAAGCGATCGCTTCGTCCTCGTTCATGCCCACGTACTTTGCGTATGCTCGAATAAAGGAACGCGTGAATATTCCACCAGGCAGGATTGAAAAACTGTCGGTCTCGATGGCTTTCAGGAACCGGGTGCCGATTCGAGTCGCCTCTGATATCTCACCAAGCGTGACTCCGCGTTGCTCGCGCTTTTGCCTAAGCTCTTCGCCCAGTGTCGGCATACTTTTAGCCGAGCGACCTCTCTGACTCCTGCCGTCAATTGGAGGGAATTTTAGACGCTCATCTTAAGGGACGCCCTTAAGTAGTGTCAAGCAATTGCTTTTTCTAATGCGAGTATGTGCGATGCAAGACTCCGGGGATCAGCCGGGCCTCTGGCTTGCGGGCTTTCATTGGATACAGCCGGTCAGCGCGCACGACATGGTTTGGGGTGAAGCAACCGTTATCTGAGGCGCGTTATCTTGACAATGCAAATCACCTAATATAGTTTTCGTTTGCGCTATCTGACCTCTTACGAGACGAGTTTCTGCGATTTTAAGCAATGAATATCTGCCCGCAATGCGGCAAAGATTTCGACGATCAGATTGAAGTCTGTTCGGCCGACCATTCAAAGCTCATGTCCATCGACACGACCGCCGATGCGATGTTGGGCAGGTTGCTCGACGGACGATACAGACTCATTCGTAAGATCGGCGAAGGCGGAATGGGTGCGATCTATCGCGCGATCCATACTGAGATGCATCGAACGTGCGCGATCAAGCTGCTCACTAATGTGTCGCCCGGCAATGAAGACGCAGTTCCGCGTTTCAAGGGCGAAGCAAAGATGGCGAGCCGCATCGATAACGCGCACGCGGTGACGATATACGACTTCGGCCAGACGCCGGACAAGCTTCTGTTCCTGGCGATGGAGTTCATTGACGGCAAGCCTCTTTCGCGAGTGATCTCCGAGGCTCGCGCGCTTCCGATCGAGCGCGTCATCCACATAACAAATCAAATTGCCGAGGCGCTGACGGCTGCTCACGCGCTCAAGATCATTCATCGCGACCTCAAGCCCGACAACATCATGATCACTCGCAAGGGGAACGAGAGTGATTTCGTGAAGGTGCTGGATTTTGGCATCGCGAAGAGTGTGTCCGAAGGCGACGACAACCTGACCAAGACCGGTTTCGTGTTGGGCACGCCGGTTTACATGTCGCCTGAACAAGTGCTCGGCGAGGAACTCGATCCGCGATCGGATCTTTATTCTCTAGCGATCATCGTATTCGAAATGTTGACCGGGCGATTGCCGTTCATTGGCGAGAAACCGCAGGCCATCATGATGAAGCGGATAGTCGGCGAGCCGATTCGGCTGCGCACGGTCGCACCCGCGATCAGCGAATCCGTCGAGCGAGTGGTGATGGCGGGTCTCGAACGCGATCGCGAATTACGCTTTCAAAACGTTCAGATGTTTGCGGCGGAACTGGCTCTCGCATTGAACAGCGGTACTCAGATCCTGGGCGGCGTCGTCACGGGCAGTCTTGGCGCTCAAGGGGCTCCGAGGGACACGCAGGAACGGGTCGTCCAAACGAGACTCGACAGCAGCCCGGCATTCACAGGACAGGATTCGCCTTCGATGATAGCGGCGGCGGGCGATTCGAATGTGTGGGCGCCTACAGAAGTGACCGTCGCTCCGGTGCAGGGAGTACGCGGGCAACCTCAGACCCGCGACTCCGAACCCAGGGTCTCTGAAGTGCCGGCCACTGCGGTTGCCCAGATCGCGACTTCTCCGCGGCGCACAAACAAGCTCGTGTGGGTTGGCGCTGCGCTCGCCATAGTGGTGATTGCAGTGATCGTTTATCTCATCATTCCTTCTGGCTCCGCTTCCGGATTCACGCTCATCGTGAAGGGCGCTCCGAAAGGCAGTACGGTCCGCATCAATGAGACGCTGCGAGAAGGCGTCGTTGGCGTCGGCGGAATAAAGATCTCGGATGTTGATCCAGGGAATGTGAACGTTCGTGTATCGCACGAGGGCTTCGCGGATTTCACGACTACGATCACCGGCGCGAAAGGCGAAACGCAAACTTGCGAGGCGCAGTTGCTTCCTGAGATTGATCACAACGGCGTGATGATCCCGATACCCGCGGGTGAGTTTTGGATGGGTGACGACGGGTATCAGGACGAACGCCCCGCGCATCCCGTGAAGTTGCTCGCTTATTACATTGACAAGTATGAAGTGAGCAATGCTCAATACAAGAAGTTTTGTGACGCAACCGGAACGGCCCCGCCACCGAACCCTTTGACGGATCCCACTTACTTCACGAGCAAGCCGGACTACCCGGTGCTAGGAGTTACCATCGGGGACGCAATTGCTTACGCCGAATGGGCGGGTAAGCGGCTGCCAACCGAAGAAGAATGGGAGAAGGCGGCCTCGTGGGATTCCGAGGCTCACAGGAAGCGGCTGTACCCGTGGGGTGATAACTTCGCTGAAGGCCGCGCGAACATTGCAAGCGGCCACCCCGTTGCTGTGAGCGAGTCAAATGGAGATCGCAGTCCGTACGGCGTCTGCAACATGGCGGGCAACGCAGGCGAGTGGGTAACTGCAGCCTGGCAACCCTACGAGGGCAACAAGTCACCGACTCTTGATTTCAGCAAGGACGAAATTGTGTGGAGAGGAGGAGCGTTCTCGACCGCGGCTGACACCGCGCGAGGGTCGTATCGGAATCACCTCCCCAAAGTTTTTCCAAAGGGGAAAAGCGTCCCGATTGGGATTCGTTGCGTCGTGCCCGCGAATGACCGCAGAATCCAGCCGCTCCTGGAAGAGCGTAACAAGTAAGGAAGATAGCTATGAAGTTTCTCATGCTGAAAACGGTTCTGGTCTGTGGCGCGCTTGCCGGTTTGCTTGCCCCTTGCTTTTTGGTGTCGAGGGTCGAGGCTCAAAAGCAAGGTGCGCCGTTGTGGTATTCGGTCGTCTCCGTGAACCGTGTAAAGAAACCCGACCGCAAGCCGCCGCAGAAACTTCATACAACCGAGCGCAAAGCCTTATTGACTCTTCAGTGGCGCGTGCTGCAGCGCGGCGATGGCAACATTCAGGAAGAGGTCGAATCGAGCAAGGATTTTCAGGCAGGCGATCAGTTCAAGCTGGCGATCACGACGAATCAATCCGGTTATCTCTATATCGTCAATCAGCCGCCGGGTAAGGACGCGGTGTTGCTGTTTCCCGATCTCCGCATCAACCGAGGCGCCAACCTCGTTGTCAAAGATCAGGAATACATGATACCGGCCTATTGCCCCACATTTCCGAAGCCAAAGGATTGCTGGTTGGAGCTGAGTCCCCCGGCCGGCACCGAAACAATGATCGTGATCTTCAGCCGCGAGCGGATCACTACGCTGCCTAATCGGATCGCGAAACCCAATAGCGTCGTGAAGCGGTCACTGGTCGAGCAACTCATTGCAAGCTCCGAGCAAAGGATTGAGCAGATGACGGGCGAGTTGCAGATACCGGGCAAGAAGCCGGCGCGCTATGCCACTCGCGTGCAAAATTCAAACCTGAAAGACAACGAGGAACTAATCGCAAAAATCGAACTCACGCATGGTGGATGAGTTCGCGATTGAAGGAGTTATTGACTATGAGATCCATAACACGACTGATGATTTTTGCCGTCGCGCTAATAAGCGTCACTCTTCCCACACTCGGCGCCGACAGAAAACCTCAAAAGATGGACGAGGGCAAGCGGGCGCGCGGGCTGTTCGTGCACAAGAAATCGGATGGGATGAGCGTGCTCGTGTTGAAGCTCGAAGATAACGCTCTGGTTCCCGTTGACCCGAGCCATGAATTCAAGGCCGGAGATCAAATCAAGATTCAACTCGAGAGCAACTTCGACGGTCTCATCTATGTCGTCAACATCCAGCCCAGCGGAAAGCGTTGTTTGGTGTTCCCTAATCAGGGCGACGCCAATAACGCAGTCGTTTCAGGCGAACAGTATCAAATACCCCCAGGTACGACCACGCTGGCATTCGATGAGGAGAAGGGGACCGAAGTGCTGCAGTTCATAATGTCACGCGATCGAATCCCGTATCTCGACGCTGCGCTAAAGGAACCCGGAGGTTGTCTCGCGCAATCAGCGGCTACTGCCGCCGCCGAGTTGCAAGCCGGTATCGTGAAGAAGGTCACTCCGGTTGTGCCCCAGACCGGCAGTAGCAAAATGCGCTCGCGCGACATCATTCTCGCCGCCGGAAAAGACAAGGACACAAACGGGTCGGTGGTCGCGCTTCCCGATAACGGGGGAGGCGGAAAACTTAAACCGGGCGAGATGGCGCCGTTCGAAATCCGGCTCAAACATAATTGAGAAGAACCCTGCCAATATTGAGAACGTGGGCCGCTTTGATTTTCATTGCGGCGGCGGCGCTTGGGCCGGCTGCATCTCCGGCTCTCGGGCAATCCGCGAACCGAGAGCCGAATCTTTCCCCGGATGCTCGCTTTCTGGTTCGCGCCGCGATCGCCTCGACCGGACTCATTCTGGTTCGTAACGCCGAAGACGCTCCTGGCGCACGGCCACGAGGCTCCGCGGTTGTCGTGCGTGCGGACGGGCTCGTAGCAACAAACAATCACGTTATTACAAACACGAAAACGGGCCGCCTTTACGACGAGATACTTTTCGCACTGCCCGACAAAAATGATCCGGTCGTTTCAAGCGCGCGCTTTCGACTTCGCCTGTTGCTCGTGAGCAAGGAATACGATTTGGCGCTGTTGAGAATCGACGCTAAGGCAACGGGTGAACCGTTGCCTAAGTCGTTCACTTTTCCTGCGGTCGAAATCGGCGACTCGAATAAGATGAAAGTGCTCGAGGACCTGTTCATCATCGGGTTCCCGGAAAAAGGCGGCACATCGGTCACGGTCAATCACGGCTACGTCGAAGGCCAGGACCGGATCGCGAAGTGGATCAAGACCGACGCTCGCGTGATCCACGGCAACAGCGGGGGCGCGGCTGTGAACAGCGAGGGAAAGCTGATCGGCATACCGACGCGAGTCGTGGCCGATGATCAGGCCATCGATAAAGACGGAGACGGGCTACCCGATGACTCTCGCCGCTATGGAGCCGTGGGATTCCTTCGGCCCTCGACTCTCTTGCTGGCAATGATCAAGCAACTCGATCAAAAGAAAGGCGAACCCGAGCCGTCGGCCGCGCCCGCGATCACGAGATCCTCGAGGCTGGTCACTGTCCGCGGGTTAGTCAGGTCTCCAGGCGGAGAGCCGATCGCCGGAGCATTGGTTGGTCTTGTTTCAGCGGGCCAGGCTACGGTCAGCGAGAACACTCTATTGACTTGGGGGAGCGCGAATGCCCAGGGCCGGTTCACCCTCAACCGGCCAGTGCGGCCGGGCCGCTACACGCTCAGGGCGAAGGCCGTGGGCCACGAACTTTACACAAGCGATGTCGAAATTGCCGATGATGGTCCGCCGTTGACGATCGAGATGCGCCCGATACGAAATCGCTAAACGGTTGCCCTTGTGTTTATCCCGCCCGTTAAGATATTAATCCACGACGAAGAGCGAACCACGATCCCGTCAGGAAGTTTTTGTGCAGTAAACCGAAGTGACTACAAGGAAGATCATAATGCATCACCGAAGAAGTCGATCGACGATTGTGCGCGCGTTTGTGCGTGTGTTCCTTGCGGCATTGATTACAGGTGCGGTCTTCATCACGCCTCGCCCGCAGTTGGCTGAGGACTGCGGCGTGGGCGTTGGCTGCAAGCCGCAGCCGAAAATTGACCTTGCTTTTATGCTCGACCGATCCGGCAGCATGGCCACGCGCGGGCAAACCTGGAACATCATGGTCGACGGAGTCATTCGCGCGCTCCGCGATCGAACGATTGTGCCGCGCGACGGCTCGATTGCCGTGTCCGTTGTTGCGTTTGATGGCGGCGCAAATATCAGTGTTCCGCTCACGGATATCAACTCCGGTGATGATGCGAACAAGGTCATCGCTCTTGTGGAAGGATTGAAATGTCCCGGCGACATTCACAGCCAGGTCTTCCCGTGTCCATTTGGCGAGACGAGCTGGTACTCCGGCATTCTGGTTACCGGGAATCACGTCAACCAGACACGCGGGGCGCATCCAAAACCCGGCGCAAGCCGAGTCCTGTTGCTTGTCTCTGACGGGTCGACAACACCCGCTGATCTGGATCAAGCATCGGTGCTTGCAGAGCAGAGCCGCAACGACGCTGCAACTGTAAGCATTCGTCTGACATTCGACGCGTTCCTAATGGGCGTCGATCCCGGATCGCCTGGTTTTGCCACAAGCAAGGCCGCGCTCGATCAAATAGTGACGCCAAAGAACCCTCAGGGTCCGCTCGGAACTACGACGGTAATCAATCCGGGTCCGTGCAACCTGGAAGGCGCAAGCTCACCTGGTGATGATTGCACGCGGCAAGCCTCGGAGTTCGCCGAGAAGACACGCAGCATTCTGAGAGGCAAGATGGATTTTCCTGGTCTTGCGCTACAGGTGACGGCGGAGGGCGACACACTGCCAGGGACTGCGCCGGCCAAGAGTGGACCGTCGCTGAGACAGGCAATCGAAGCCGCGAATTGCAACGGCGGCGGCGCCATCACGATAAGTCCAACGCTGAAGGGCAAGACGATCAGCCTGCTCGCGCCGCTTCCCGCGCTTGCATCTCCCGACATCGTGCTTGATGGATGCGATCCCGTGGATGATCTCAACTGCACGCCCCTTGTGACAATCGATGGCGGAGGAACGCTTGCCGATGGAATATGGATTCGCTCGAATCGCGATACGGTTCGCGGAATGAGGATCATTAACTTCACCCACGCGGGAATTCTGATTGCTCCGTTCTGCCCTACGGATAACGTTGCGCGAAATCTGGTCGAGCGAAACGTCCTTGAAAACAATCCCGCGGGAGTTGTGGTGACCGATCAGAACGCCGCGCCGCGCGATGGCTTCAATGAGCGGAATACGATCTCGCAAAACAACATAAAGCGGCTTGCTCCGCCGTCGACTCCGGCGCCGCCGGCGTTGATCGATCTGGGAGGGGATGGTCCGACTGACAACGATGCCGGTGACGCTGACTCCGGTCCCAACACGCTTCTGAACTTTCCAGATTCTTTGAGTGTCGTGTCCGGGCCAAACGGCACCGTAACAATCACCGGCAATGTCAGCGGCCCATCAACCGCGGGCGCTACGATTGAGCTGTACGGAGTCACTGCCTCGCATGTCGTCTCAGGAAAATTTGTCATGGACGGCGTGATCTTTCTCGGCGAAACCAAGACCGGAACTTGCGCGATCACCGCGAGCGGCACGAGCTGTATTTTTACGGCCACCGCAATTCCGGCTTCGCCAAGTGGTCAATACACCGCAACAGTCACTGATTCGTTGGGCAACACATCGGAGTTGATGTTTCGCGTTGACGGCAAACCTCCGGCGGGGCCTGAGGCAAGCTTCCCGGCGAGTATTGATTTCGGTAACGTGACCCTCAACAGCACGCCTCAAACGAAACCGGTTCAGATCACGAATAGCGGAAACGCTCCGCTTCAAATCGCCGGATGCTCGATTGCTCGCTGCGTTCCGGCTGATAAGGACGACACCGCTCGGTTCAGCATCAGCGGCTGTCCGGAGCCGTCAGCGCTGATTAATCCAGGCCAGCAGGTCACGATCACGGTGACGTTTGCAACAAGTCTCTGCGGTCCGGCGAAGATTTGTTTAGTGCTGAGTGGAAACGACCCGCTTCACGCGCCAATTTCCATAACTCTCACAGGGCAGGTTGGCAGTAACCTGGTGCCCACGATCGCCCTCGAAGGAAACGCATCCACGCTCAGCTTTGGACCGGTGTCCGCGAGAAGCCAGCGGCGCGGGGACAAAAAAGTTATCAAGAAGCAGCCGTTTCATACCTTCACAATCGACAACAAGGGATGTGACGCATTCAATGTTGCGATCTCGTCGATCAAGCGAGTCACGGACGTTCCGAAATGCATCAGCTCCTCGAATGCTGACGACAAGCGGCAATGGGTGCTCACGCAATTCAAGGCAGGCACCGAGACTGTAATCACTCCGGGTCTAACCGGCGCGTTTTCAATTGCGCCGGGCGAGACTTTGAATTTCCGCGTGCGCTTCAATCCGTCCATTCCGGCGGTCGTCAACAAGGCCTGCCCGGATGGAAAACTCACCGCCGATGAGGTGATGCCCGACAAAGTCGATTCGGTCATAAACATTTCAATTGCGGGGACATCAAACACGCTCGCGGTGCCGCTGACGGGACAAGTGTCGAAGGAATTGCGATTGATTGATCCGAACGATCCGAGCCGATCGCCGGCCGTCAGTCTTTGTCGATCGGGTAACGATTTCATCACTCAGTTTTCGATCTACGATTCGAATCAAAATGTGGATCGCGCGGAGTTCCAGTTCATGGACAGCGCGGGCAGAATCGTCGGACAGGTAATCAACGTAGCGGTCCTGGACCAGGCCGTGGCGGCAAGAAACCTCGCGACCGGACAAAGCTTCACGATCGTCCAGCGATTCAGCGGTGCGGCGGACAACAGACAGGTCGTCAATGTTCAAGTGCGAGTCTTCGATAAAGATGGAGCGTCCGAAGCGGTTCTTTCGAGCGCGATGAGTTCGAATTGCGCGGGCGTTCAGTCAAACCAGCGTTGACCTCGGCCGCTCCGCGGGAGCAATCGATACACGGAGCGGAGCGATCGACGAAGAGAAAACCCCTTGCGCGAATGAGCGTCGGGCGCGGCAGAATTTATTTTTGATCTTAACTTGCCCACGATTGGCTTTGTGGTAGAATGAAGTCGCCACGTGGACGCGGCTTGAGGCGTGAGACGGTCCGCGTTGCAGCACTGAGCTGATCGTTCTGGTCGGCGTTCTTGCAGCGGTGAAAATCAATTAGTTGCGACAGCGGATGCCGCCCTGATGCCCGGTGAATCGTTCGATAGCCGAGTTTTCAGTCAGCCTCGAAAAGAGGCAACCCGTGAGACTTGGGAGGCATGTCATGAGAAAGAGCCTCGCACTCGCCTTCGTGATCGCGCTCTTCGTTACGGCGCCGTCGCAATTGCTAATCGCCTTGGCCCAGGACAAGAAAGAGGCTGCCCAATCGCCAAAACCTGAGCCGGCAAAGGCCCAAGCAGACGATCTGCGCGCCCCGCTAAAGACAAAGGCTGAGGCTCCGTCCAAACCCGACGACGCCAAATCGCAAGGTCCCATTCAACTCGGCACCGACATCGTCAATGTAATGATCAGCGTCACCGATCCGTATGGAAGATTCGTCACCGGCCTGGCCCGGGATCACTTCGACGTCTTCGACGATAAGGTTAAACAGCAAATCGCGCATTTCACGGATGAGGACGCTCCGGTGTCGCTTGGAATTGTCTATGACGTCTCGGGCTCGATGAAGGAGAGGGTCAATCGATCCATTCGCGCGCTCCGCCGCTTTGTCGATTCATCGCACGTCGATGACGATTTCTTTCTCATCGGCTTCAATGACAGAGCGAAGCTGGTACAGGACTTCACGACCTCCGGAGAGAGCGTCATTGGACATCTGATGTTTGTGAACCCGAAAGGTTCGACGGCGCTCTACGATGCCGCATATATCGCGGTCGAGAAAGTGCAGCAGGGCCGTCACACAAAGAAAGCGCTACTGATAATTTCAGACGGTCAGGACAACAACAGCCGCTATACCTATAAGGAGCTGCGGAACCGAGTCAAAGAAGCCGACGTGCAGATCTACGCCATCGGCATAACGGATCCGGCGAGCGATGCGCTTAGTGGATTCGGCCGGTCGGTACTGGAGGAGATCACCCGGATGACGGGCGGACGCGCGTTTTTCCCGAACGCATACAACGAGCCCGAACTGGTCGAGATCTGCACGCGAATCGCACTCGAACTCAGGCATCAGTACTCGGTTGGCTTTTATCCGACCGATATTCAAAGCGAAGCCAAGTGGCATAAGGTCCAGGTCAAGGTAAACCCGCCGCGGGGACTGGGCCGCTTGTCGCTCTTATATCGCGACGGCTATCAATCGTTCAAGAAGTAGCCTCCAAAAGAGAGGCCCGCAAAAACTGCCCTTCCGCTCGTTCTTTCGGCAACCGTGGACCTGTCGCGTAGCATCCCAAGCGTCGGAGTTCGTGGTTTTCAAATAATCAGACGGCGGAGTAAGATTCGATTATGAAGTTCCCATCGGGCAGATTGGCTTTCCTGACCATAGCAATCACTCTGAGTTTCCTTCTGACGTCTTTCCAGACGCCGGCGCTTGCGCACATCGATCAGCACCCGCCCGATAGACCGAAGCTTCCGAAACCACAACAGCCCAGAGACGAAACTCCCGCAGGTAAGGACGACGATACGCTGCACCTCGGCATCGACCTGGTGATGCTGGACGTTACCGTCGTCGATCCCGCAAACAAACCGGTGATGGACCTCAAGGAAGGTGACTTCGCCGTCACCGAGGACAAGGTTCCGCAGAAGATCGAGATCTTCAGCCGCGAACAGGTCCCCGTCTCGCTCGTATTCGCGATCGATACATCCGGTTCTATGCGGCCGAAGCTGGACACGGTTGTAAAAGCATCGACTAACCTGGTGAAAGAAAGCCGCCCGCACGACGAGATGGCGATTATTGAATTTAAAGATCAACCCGAACTCCTCGAAGAATTCACCGGCGACGTCAATGACGTTATCGACACGCTGAATGGACTGGTCGCTTCGCGTCAGACCGCTATGCTCGATGCGCTGTACCTGGCGGCTGACTATGCAAGCAAGGAGGGCAAGAACCGGCGTAAGGCGGTGCTTGTGGTAACCGACGGACTCGACAATGACAGCTATTATAAGTTCAATGAAGTTGTGAACCATTTGCGCGAGATTGAAGTTCAGGTCTATCTGATCGGGTTTATCAACGATCTTGATAAGGACAGCGGCTTGTTCAAGAAGAGCCCGAAAGAGAAGGCCGAGAGCCTGCTGACTAAACTCGCCGAAGAAACCGGAGGCAAGGCCTTCTACCCCAGGGAACTCTCAGAAGTTCACGCGATTGCCGAGCAAATCTCCACCGATCTTCGCACGCAGTATTCGATTGGCTACTATCCCACCAATTCCAAGAAGGACGGTTCCTTCCGCACAGTAAAGGTTCAGGTCAACTCGGGAGCCCGGCGGCTTGTTGCTCGTACTCGAAACGGTTACGTGGCAGCGCCGCGCGGAGCCGAGAACCGAAGCAATACCAAATAGTCGTCCAGCGCATTCATTTCAAGCCTCTTCTACCACGCCCACTGCTTGATTCCACGCAGGACCCGGATTTTTAACCAAGCCTTAACGCGAATGTCACAGCTTTGTAACGCGAGGACCATATACTTGCGTTCTAGCTGTTAAACACCTCGCTTGGAGGCGACTCACCTGATGATCAATCACAGCAAACCAATCGCAATCCTTCTGTTAGTTTGTGCGTTCGTCTTGAATGCATGTTCGGGCTCGACCAGCTCGGAAGTCCGGCTGCAGGGCGCGGGCGCCACGTTTCCAAATCCGATCTACCAGAAATGGTTCAGCGCTTACAACCAGTCACATCCGAACTTGAAGTTTGACTATCAATCGATCGGTTCCGGCGGCGGCATCAAGCAGATATCCGAGCGCACCGTTGACTTCGGAGGATCGGACGCGCCGATGAAGGATGACGATCTCAAAGCCGCGAAGGGCGAGATCCTTCACATCCCAACCGTGCTCGGCGCTGACGTGATCACTTACAACTTGCCCGGTGTCGCAACCGAACTCAAACTCACGCCCGAAGCGATCGCGGGAATCTTCCTCGGCAACATCAAGCACTGGAACGATCCACAAATTGCGTCCGCGAATGCGGGCGTGAATCTGCCGGCGTCCGAGATCGTAGTTGTTCATCGATCAGATGGGAGCGGCACCACTTTCGTCTTTACTGATTATCTGTCAAAGATCAGCGCCGAGTGGCAGCAGAAGGTCGGCGCGGGGACTTCAGTGAACTGGCCAGCCGGACTTGGCGCGAAGGGCAACGAAGGCGTTACCGGCCAGGTGAAACAGACGCCGAATTCGATCGGCTATGTCGAGCTGATTTATGCGGAACAGAACAAGCTTCCTTATGCTTCAGTGAAAAACTCGGCGGGTGAGTTCGCGCGGCCTGCGCTGGATTCCATAACAGCAGCGGCCGCCGGCGCGGCGACACAAATGCCTGACGACTTGCGAATATCGATTACCAACGCTTCAGGCGCGGGCGCGTATCCAATCGCATCGTTTACTTATCTGCTCGTCTACAAAGACCAGCAAGACCAGGCGAAAGGCAAGGCATTGGCCGATTTTCTTTGGTGGGCGATTCACGATGGCGAGCAGATGGCAAAAGACCTGCTCTACGCGCCGCTGCCGAGTGAGGTGGTCAAAAGGGCCGAAGCAAAGATCAACTCGATCACCAATCAGGGCAAACCGCTACGTGCCAGCTAACGCTGGTCGTGAATACCATGAGCTCCGCTTCGGCAAATACACGCCGGCTATCGAGCTTCTTTTTGAAGCGACGCGGCCGCCTTGCTGATCAGGTATTCAAACTGATCACGCTCTTGTTCGCCCTCGCAATAGCCGGGCTGGTCGTGTTGATGATCGTCGAGATGGCTCGAGACTCGAGTCTGAGTTTCGAGAAGTTCGGCGCGAGCTTTATCTGGCGCGAAGTGTGGGATCCGGTGCGCGAGGAATTCGGCGCGTTGCCGTTTATCTATGGTTCGGCAGTTTCTTCAATCATCGGGCTGATCATCGCGGTTCCGGTGAGCATCGGGGTTTCGGTCTTTCTTGTAGAGCATGCGCCGCGCTCGCTCTCGACTCCCATTTCCTTTTTGGTTCAACTGCTCGCGGCGATACCGTCGGTCGTGTATGGACTGTGGGGAATCTTCGTGCTCGCGCCTTTGCTGCGTGACACGGTTTATCCTCGCATTCAATCGGCGTTCGGCTTCCTCCCGTTGTTCAAAGGAACGCCGAACGGACTTGGATTGATGACCGCCGGAATAATCCTCTCGATAATGATCATCCCGATCGTCACCGCCGTAGCGACCGACGTGATGCGAGCGGTAAGCAGGACCCAGCCCGAAGCGGCGCTTGCGCTCGGGGCGACGAAATGGGAAGCGACTTGGATCGTGATTCAGAATGCGCGATCAGGAATTACCGGCGCGGTGATCCTGGGACTGGGCCGGGCAATCGGTGAAACGATGGCCGTCACGATGGTTATCGGCAATCGCCCGCAAATATCCGCGTCGCTGTTCGATCCGTCATTCACCATCGCGTCGGCAATCGCCAACGAATTCACCGAAGCGACTTCTGAAATATATCGTCACGCGCTGGTCGAACTGGGGCTGATCCTGTTTGTCATTACGTTTGTGATCAATGCATTCGCGCGGCTGTTGGTTTGGGGTGTGACTCGCGGCGAGGGAAAAGGCGCGCATGCATAATCACAAGCGCCGGAAAATACTGAGCAGCTCGATGACTCTTATCACGGGTTTGTTCTCGGTTCTCGCAATCTGCGCGCTGCTTCTTATCCTTGGGTACATCGCGCTGACCGGCGCGCGCGCACTGACCATCGGGTTCCTGGTCAACATGCCGAAACCGATCGGCGAGCCCGGCAGCGGGATAGCAAATGCCATAGCCGGCACATTGATTTTGATTTCGATCGCATCGGTGATCGGTTTGCCGGTCGGGATACTTGGCGGTCTTTACCTGGCGGAGTTCGGCTCGAATCGATTAGGAAATATTCTGCGATTCCTGATCGACACGTTGACGGGAGTACCGTCGATCATCGTCGGGGTGTTTGCGTGGACGGTGATGGTCAGGCCGATGGGTCACTTCTCGGCGCTCGCCGGCGGAGTTTCACTGGCGATCATAATGATGCCGATCGTCGCGCGAACGACTGAGGAAATGATACGGCTGGTGCCTCAGAGCATGCGCGAAGCGGCGCTTGCGCTAGGCGCTCCGGTCTGGCGAATGAGCCTCGGCGTCGTGTTGCGCGCGGCCGCGGGCGGTGTCGCGACCGGAGCGATGCTAGCGATTGCGCGCATTGCGGGCGAAACCGCGCCGCTGCTTTTCACCGCGCTCAGCTACAACTATATGAGCACCGATCTCAATCAACCGATTGCGTCGCTGACATATCAAATCTATTACTACGCGCAGTCGCCCTACGACGAGTGGCACGCGATGGCCTGGGCCGCGACGCTGGTTCTGGTGACCATGATCCTTGCGATCAACATCTCGGTTAAGATACTCACGAGGCAGCGCTATCAATGAGCGATGAACGATCAAAACAGCGAGTGCTTTTCCTGTGCACCGGCAATTCGTGCCGCAGTCAGATGGCCGAGGGCTTTGTTCGCGAGTATGGCGGCGATGCGTTCGAAGTAGCGAGCGCCGGCGTCGATCCAACCCGGATCAACCCGCTTGCGGTCCGCGTTATGGCCGAAGCCGCCGTTGACATCAGCGCACAATACTCGAAGTCCGTGGATGAAATGACCGGTCAACATTTTGACTACGTCATCACTGTTTGTGATCACGCGCGTGATGTTTGCCCGATCTTTCCGCGAGCGATTCGCAGCCTTCACTGGAGCTTTGAAGACCCTGCGGAGGCGACCGGCGCTGAGCATGATCGGCTTGTTGTGTTTCGACGCGTTCGAGACGAAATCGGCGCACAGGTTCGCGCGTTTGTTTCAAACATTCATCGCGAACGGGACGTGTGATGAACCTTCGAACTGAGAATATCGCATCGCGGGATATCATCAGCACCGCTGAGCAGACGATTACAAGTATGCCCGTTATTCAGAAGACTCGATTCCAAACCACCGCCAAGCGGCCGCAACAGGCAGGTGCGGCAAAGATCGAAATCGAGAAGCTCGATTTTTACTACGGCCGAACGCGCGCGCTTCACAGTATCTCGCTTACGATTCCGGCGAACCAAATCACCGCGCTCATCGGGCCGTCGGGTTGCGGCAAATCAACCCTGCTGCGCACGTTGAACCGAATGAACGACGTGATTCCGGGCACTCGCGTGGAAGGCCGCATCGAAGTCGACGGCGAGAATATCTACGCGCCGGGTACGGATGTCGTCACGCTTCGGCGGCGCGTCGGGATGGTCTTTCAGAAGGCGAATCCCTTTCCGCGGTCGATCTTTGATAACGTCGCATATGGCCTTAGAATAAACTCGATGACGGGCTCGAAGTCCGAGCTTGCGGATCGAGTCGAAGCGAGCCTTCGCGCCGCCGCGATATGGGATGAAGTAAAGGACCGATTGAAGGACTCCGCGTTCGGATTGTCGGGCGGCCAGCAGCAGCGAGTTTGCATTGCGCGCGCTCTGGCGGTTGAACCCGAGATCGTGCTGATGGACGAGCCCACGTCGGCGCTTGATCCGATCGCGACTCAAAAAATCGAAGAGCTTCTTGCGGACCTGAGGGAGAAGTACACAATCGTCATCGTCACTCACAACATGCAGCAGGCGGCTCGCGTTTCGGATCTCACGGCATTCTTTTGGCTTGGCGAGTTGATCGAGTTCAACTCGACCGAAAAAATATTCACGCAACCCGACAAGCGAATGACCGAAGACTACGTGACGGGAAGGTTTGGATGAATATGGTTCAGGGTTTAGGGTTCATGGTTCATGGTTCATGGTTCAGGGTTCAGGGTTCAGGGTTTCGGGTTTCGGGTTCCTAGTACTAATTGTATTATGCGCAGAACTCTTCTGAACCCGGAATCGGGAACTCGGAACCCTGAACCCTGAACCCGGAACCGGTTAAAACCATGCACAAACGACTAATTGAAAACGATCTCGATCGGTTGCGCGACAGGCTGCTTGTGATGGGCGGCGCGGCTGAGAAGGCCATAATGCTCTCGATGCGCTCATTGCTCGAGCGCGATTCCGAACTCGCAAACCGAGTCATTCGCGAGGACGATGCGATCGATCAAATGGAACTCGACATCGATCAGATTTGCGTAGACATTCTCGTCCTCAAGCAGCCCGCCGCTTCAGACCTGCGATTTGTGGTTTCCGCGGCACGCACTGCGCCGCAGGTCGAGCGCATCGGGGACCACGCGGTCAACATCGCAAAGCATGCGCTTAGTCTCAACGCCGAGCCGCAGTTCGACTTGCAGATCGATATTTACGCGATGGCCAAGGTTGTTCAGGACATGCTGGTGGAGGGGCTTGATGCGTTTACTTCGGGTGATCCGGAACGCGCCCGGGTCACGATCGCGCGTGATGATGAAGTCGATGCGTTCTATGACGATCTCTATTCGAAAGTCATCGAGGCGATGCAACAGGATTCGGCGGCGGTCGCGCGCGGCGCCGAGTGGCTGTTTCTTCTCAAGCATCTCGAACGCATCGCAGACTATGTCACCAACATCTGTGAACAGATAGTATTCATGTCGCGCGGGCAGGTGATCAAACACACTGTATGGTAAGCTCCAGCGATCAAACACGCGTTCGAAGCGTCGTCATCGTCGAGGACGACGAGGACATCGCGGAGTCGATTCGTTACAACCTCGAACGCGAAGGGTTTCGCGCGCGTATCGCGGCCACCGGCGAAGCCGCGCTCAATCTGATCCTCGAACGCCCGCCGAACATCGTGCTGCTCGATTTGAATCTTCCCTACATGAGCGGATTCGAACTGTGCCGTCGCCTGCGCGCGGAGGCGACGACGGCGCGAATGCCGATCTTGATGCTGACCGCGCGCGCCGACGAAGCAGACAAGGTTCTGGGGTTGAACATCGGCGCCGACGACTACATAACCAAACCCTTCAGCATGCGCGAGCTGGTTGCGCGTGTTAATGCCGCGCTGCGTCGTGTTGAGGGTTCCGAGGTGGGCGGCCCGGTCTTTGACAACGGAGCGCTGCGCATCGACCCGGCCACGTTCAGCGTCCGTTACCGCGGCCAGGATGTGCGAATGACCCGCAAAGAGTTCGCGCTGCTGTCGGAGCTTGCGCGCAATCAGGGACGCGTGCTGCCCCGCGAAGTATTGCTCGACCGCGTATGGGGCGCGACCTATTACGGTGATTCGCGCACGCTCGATGTTCACATTCGCCGGCTGAGGCAAAAGCTCGGCGACTCTACGGTGATTGAGACCGTGACCGGCATTGGCTATCGTCTGGTAGAAAGCGTGTAGCTGATCGACGATGAATGACCTCGGCAAACGAGTTTGGTTAGTGACGCTCGCGGCGCTCGGGATCTTCGTGTTCTATGAGAGCATAAAGACGGCGTTGTTTCCGCACATCTCGGTCATCACTTCGCATGTGATAACGGTGATCGTCGTCGCGATCATGACTTTCTTCGTCTCGCGTTACGCATTGAGCCGCTACAGCGAGGCACTGTCGGAAATCAGACATCAATCCGCGATAACCGAGGAAACGAACAAGCTGCTTGCGGGGGTGCTGGCCACTATGCAGGAAGCGGTGCTTATCGTCGATTCCGAGATGCGGCTGGCGCTTTACAACGAAGCCGCGGCGCGGATCTTCAGGCTTGCGGCAGGCGATGCCGGCAAGTCGAACGCAGCCAGAACGTCGCGCGCGTATCGATTGACCGACGCGACTCGCGACCCTGCAGTAAACCGGGCGTTCGCCCGCGTGCTGGAAGACCGCGCGGCCGATGTGATCCAGGTCGAGATGGCGGACCGCGAGCACCGCGCTTTTCAGTTAAACATAGCGCCGCTTGGCTCGGAGCTTGCAGTCGGCGTCTTCTTTGACACCACTCAGCTTGAAAGGCTCGAACGAATTCGCCGCGAGTTCTTCGCCAATCTTTCGCACGAGCTTCGCACGCCGCTGGCGGCTATGCTTGCCAGTTCCGAGACTCTATTGGCTGGCGCGATGGACGAGCCTGAATCCAGAATAAGGTTCATCGATTCGCTTCACAAGAATGCGGTGCGAATGACATCGCTGATCTCAGACATAACCGATCTTTCCGCCATCGAATCTGGACAAGTTGAGCTGAAACTTCGCGCGGTTGATCTCCATCGGGTCGTCGACGACGTCTTTCTTCTTCTCGATTCGCGCAAGGCAAGCGCCGGGATATCTTTTCATTCCATGATTCCAACGCGGATGATTGTGCACGCCGATCAAAAACGGCTCGAGCAGATTCTCTATAACCTGATCGACAACGCTGTGAAGTTTAACCGACCGGGCGGAACGGTGACTGTGTCGACAGAAAAAGAAGAAGACAGCATCAACATTGTCGTTGAGGACACAGGCGCAGGAATCTCCGCGGCTGATTTGCCGCGAGTGTTCGAGCGTCTTTACCGCGGCGACAAGTCACGCTCGCGCAAGACCGAGGGGAGCGGGCTGGGTCTGGCGATCGTCAAGCATCTCGTGCACGCGCACGGCGGCGCTGTTTCGGTTTCCAGCGAACTCGGCCGGGGCACACGTGTGGTCGTTACGCTGTCAGCGGCACAAATCAAGGAAGCACACAAAGACGTAACCGACGAAATGTTTGTAGTCTGATCATCCCGGCTCGTGGCAGGTAGTGAGCCGGAAGCCAGAGCTATCCATAAGCGCTCAACTGGCAGCTCCGAAATCCACCAACTTCCCGGAGGAAAGAATGAAAGCAGAATTCGCGCCCATCAGCATCAATGACTGCAACGAGAGCAAGGTGAGAAGAGCATCAGGAAGTAAGACTCACTACGTCCTTCCGTTTTCGCTTTCAGGCAAACCGCCCCGTGATTGGGAAGACATCTTCGACGATTTATGGCGATCCGAGCGAAAACGCCTTGCGAATCACAAAGCGCAAGCATACTTGAGAAAAGGCGCGTTGATATTGGAGTGTCGAATCGAGGATATTGAAGCCGGGCTTGGCGGTCTGCGCTCGTTGGTGGAAGCGGCCAATCAGAAGTACATGACCCATCTGAAACACAAAGCCGAGAAGAGCGAAAAGAAGAAACTCAAGCGTAGCGAAGAAGAGCTAGCCGAACGACAAGCGATACATGAAGTAATCCAGCGCCTGCAGTTCTCTTCGCAGGCAGGCGCCGGAACCACGCGCGATTGACCTCACAGCCAATAGATTAGACGTGGCGTCTTGTGAAGGTTCGGGGAACCGGCGGAGAGTTGCGTGGGTCCCTCTTCTTTAACTGGATTTTCTGTCGCGTTCGTTCGAGAGCCTTCCGCGCCTGATTGTATCTGGCAACCGCGTGCTCAATTTCTCGTTGTCTTTCCGTCTCTCGTGTCAGATTAGCCTGGCTAGTCACCTGCGCTTCTTTGTACTCTCGAATCACCCGCCTGATCGCCGTCGCCCGATTATCGGCTTTGCGGGCCAAGCGGGCGGCCTTCTTCTCCAACTTCTTTGACATCGTATTAGAACCTTCATAGACAATCCAAGAATTCCTGCCGACAGACAGTCTAGGTTGCAGGGTTTATCGAAATATTGCCTGACCGTTAAATAGTTGTTAATTCCGATTGCCTGTTTTGATAGAGGCCGAAATTCATAGAAACTTAATCGCGGCTTCATAACGATCTAACCGATTGCCGCTAAGCTCAAAACGTGTATTCGTGAAAGTGAATCTGCTCGGACTGGAAATTGGAGAACCCCGTTTTGCATTTGCAGTTATCCGTCGGTGCGTTGCTTGTGCCAGACCTCGCCCTCACCCGACCTCGCGCCGCCGCCGATTGCCAGAGAATGCTCATACCTCGTGAGGCGCGTACAACGCGCATACAGGACTCGGAGGATTTATGTCCACACTGCATTTTGAACAACCCCCAACTAAACACATCAGCGCGGCCCTCAGCCGGAGTTGCCCTGGCTTTCCAGAATCAGCGCGGCGATACCCGCGAAGCGCAGGTGACGTCGAGTTTCTTGACTCGTCCGATGAAGCGTTTGCGCGCGCGCTCGACGAATGTGGAATCGAGTGGCGATACAAGCCGCGCACGTTCGCCGTGGAATGGGATGACGAGGGAAACTTCGTTGATAGTTTCACTCCCGCTTTCTATCTTCCGGCCGATGATCGTTATGTCGCGTTGAAGTCAACGGACCGCGCGAGTGCAGCGCTCGATGCTCGAAGCGTGCGTCTGCTTCGTCAAAACAATCCAACCGTACGTATCGATTTCATCGACCCGCCTTCCCTGTCGCGCGATTCCTGGATTGAAAGCGTTTGAGATGAACAAGGATCGCGCGCACGGGAAATGGAAGAAAGCGGATCTCTCGTGTTGATCCAGCCCCGCCGCAATGAAGCCCAGGGCTTCACGGATCGTTTCGTTTTTAATCTTACGCATACAGATGAACGCAGCGTGAAGCTCGTCTTAACGAATTGTGAAATCCAATGCAACGCAGTTCATCATTGGTTGATCCCCGGAACCCCTCTCAGGATTCACAGAGATTTAACTTCGGTTTCACTATGCATTAAACCGCTCTTGATAATCTTCGCACTCCAGATTCCATTGATACGCAAACCATTCCGCAACCACAGAAGGAGGCATAAATGAATCAGCAGGAAAAAAGGCGATTCTTCCGAGCCTTGTCCATTCTCGTCACTCTCACGATAGGCGCGCAATTGTTGCTTGCGCCGGTTTCGCTTGCCCAGACCGATCAGGGCCGCATCACCGGAACAGTTCACGACCAGGCAAGAGCCATTATCGGCGGAGCCACGGTCACGATCACGAACGAACGCACCGGCGAACAGCGCAGCACCACGAGCAACGATCAGGGGCTGTACGTGATCGCAAACTTGAAGCCTTCAACGTACACGCTTCGAGCGACTGCCAATGGCTTCGGGCAATCAGAGGTTACCGGCATCGAACTGCTCGTTGGCCAAAAACTGACCAGCGACATCGAGGTGAAACCCGCGGGCACGAGTGAGACGGTGAACGTCGTCGCAACCGAGGACGTGGGGCTCGATACGAGTTCCGCGCGCATAGGAGCAAACGTAAACGCGCGCGAGGTTCAGGAGCTGCCCTTCAACGGACGCCAATTGTCGCAGCTTTACCTGCAAGCGCCAGGCTCGCTCAACAGCGGTTCGGGCACATTCGGCGATATCCGCTTCAGCGGTCGCGCGGTTGAGCAAAACGCCGTTCGGTATGACGGCGTCGAAGGTTCCGCGATCATCGACGCATCGCCTGGCAACTTGAACGGCGAGATCGCGTCGCCGTTTCGACTGCAGGCGTCGCTCGAAAACGTGCAGGAGTTTCGCGTAGATTCGAACAGTTATCCCGCTGAATACGGAACGGGCACCGGTGGCCAGGTCAACGTCGTAACCAAGTCCGGTGGCAACTGGTTTCACGGCTCAGTGTTTGAGTACTTGCGCAACGAGAAGCTGGACGCGCGAAATTGGTTCGACCGCGACTTCAAATCGCCGCTGAGGCTCAATCAATTCGGGTTCTCGCTGGGCGGGCCGATCCTCAAGAACAAACTCTTCTTCTTCGCCACCTACGAAGGCTATAGGCTGCGATCGGGAATCAATATCGTTGAAGGCATTCCAAAGCTCACACGCTGCGCGTCGGCTGTGGCGGCTGTGCGCCCGCTGTGCGAAGGCGCGTTCCTTGGGGCCGGCGGGACTCGCATCGTAACCAATCCTCTCGCAAGCCCGGATTTCGATATCGGGCAATTGGTCGGCAGCAACTCGGTCAACGAGAACTCAGCTTCGTTGCGCCTGGACTTGAGGGCGAACGACAAACACTCTTTCTACTTCCGCTTCTTCCGCGATCAGGGCGACAATTCCCAACCTCAAAACGTGTCCGGCGCGCGCGCGGTCTATGATTATGTTCCGCAAAACGGCGTAGCGTCGTGGCAATCGATGATCGGCCAGCGAATGGTCAACGAATTGAAGCTCGGATACAACTCTGCGTACACTCGCGTTGCGGGCAGTGCGCCGACGATAAACGGCATCGACCTCTCAGCGGTGACAATCAACCTGTCTGGCAGCGTCGCGCTGCAGAACATTCCGGGGCAGGGCAATTCCGCCGGCCTCTCTATTCCAGGTGGACTGTTTCGTCTCAACTCAGCGACCAATGGCCGTGGCGCGCCTTACACGCCTTACACAATCGGGCTTATCGACAATCTCAGTTGGCTGCGCGGCGCTCACTCGTTCAAATTCGGAGGCGAGGTCCGCTTGATCAGGCTGTACACCGACCGGTTGGGCGGTACGACCTATTCGTATTCCAATCTCGCGAACTTCCTTGCGAACACAGCGTCGTCGGTGCAATTTAACGGCGACATCAGCTCTCAGCCGTTCAATCCCGGCGCGACCGGCAATCGCTTAGCGAAGGAAGAGTTTTACATCGGGTATGCGCAGGACGAATGGAAGGTCAGACCGAATCTGACGCTCAACTACGGGCTGCGCTACGAATACTACACGCCGTTGCGCGAAGACAAAAACCGGCAAGTTGTGTTTGATATCGACAGAGGTGTCATCCTTCCTAACGACACGAGGGTCTATAATGGTTTGAAGACCAACTTCGCGCCGCGCCTGGCGCTTGCGTGGTCTCCGCGTACGGGCGCCACTGGGATGTTCGGCGGCGGGAAAACGGTCATGCGAGCCGGATTCGGCATCAACTACGGTCCGGGTCAGATAGAAGACCAGATTCAACCGATCGAATCCGATCGCATCTCATCGACTTTGAGCAACGTCACCAACGCGTTCCCGGCCAACATACCCGCGATCGTTGCCGCGTTCGCCGCGAATCCCAACAATCGCAACTATCAGCCTCGCGCGTACGATCGCGAAAACTACCGTGTGCCCGAGCGGATCTATTCTTATTCAGGTTCTTTACAACAGGAACTGCCGGGCAAGATGGTTGTGACTCTTGCTTACGTGGGCAGCCAGGGCCGCAACCTTTTCCTGCGAAGCGTAGCAAATCAAATCAAGGAAGTGCGAACCAACGTCAATCCCGCGAGCAACGCGATCGTCATTCGCGAGTTTTCGATTGTGACCGAGAACGGCGCGGGCAAGAATCCGACAGTGCTGAATCCCTTCGCTGAAGTCGATTACAAGCGCAGCGGGGGACACGACAACTACAACGCTTTTCAGGCCACGCTGAGCCGCCGCTTTACGAGCGGCCTGACGCTCAACTCGCAATACACATTCGGGCGAAGCTTTGGGAACACAGCCGGCTCAAACGAAGCGCTGACCGCCGGGAACATCGCGCGCAAGACGGCGGATTTCGATTACGATGAAGGCTACAACAACTTCGATGTGCGCCACACGTTCAACGTCAGCGGCGTCTATGCTCTGCCGTGGGGCAAGAGTCTTTCGGGAGTCGCGCGAGCGCTTCTGGGAGGCTGGGATGTCGGCACGATCCTAAACGCGCGCAGCGGACTGCCGATTCCTGTGCAGATCACGCGGCCCGACGTCCTTTACGTCGATGCCGCGGGCAACTACTTCGGCAATCCGGCGGCCGGCCGCACGGCAATAATCAACACGCCCGGCGGCGGCAACTCTCGCAACGTGCGCCGTCCGGATCTGTTACCGGGAGTGAATCCTTTCATCAACAAGGATCGCACGATTCTGAATCCGGCGGCGTTCGCGATTCCGAAGCCCGGCACCTTCGGCAACCTCGTTCGCAACTCGATACACGGACCGAGGTTCGTCCAACAGGATCTGATCGTGGCTAAGAAGTTCGCCATAACGGAATCGGCCAACGTGGAATTCCGAACTGAGGTGTTCAACCTCTTTAACACAACGAACTTCTCGAATCCGCCTGCGCAGTTGCCTAACACCTTCGGCGCGGGTGCGACGCTTCAGCCGGGCCAGCCCTTCACCGCGACGCTTGCTGGAAGCGCCTTCGGTGTGGTGAATCGCACAATCGAGCGAACCGTCGGGTTGGGAACAAACCGCCAGGTTCAATTTGCGCTTCGTGTGAACTTCTAATCTCAACAGATTCGGGATCGTTGGCTGATGCGGAGCGGGCGGCGGTCCCGAATCTATTTCTCACCCTGGCGGGTCGTCCGCTATTGATGACGATATGGCATCAGAACCCAGACCTCCGTTCGAAAAGAAGGTCCTTGCGCGTGGAGCGTACAAGGCAAACGTCTATGATGACGGGTTCCTCCGAATCGAACACGAAAACTACTATGTCGCGTGCGGAGGACGGAGAGTATCGTTACCCCTGAAAGAGTTCCAGATCTTCTCGCGCCTGGCGCGCAACGCTGATCGCGTAGTCACCTCTGAGGAGATCTGGCGTTGCGCGTGGGGCGAAGCGCCGTTCAACTCGCTTAGCCTTCGCGTTCACATCCATCGGCTACGGCGTACGTTTCACGCGTTTGGAATTCGCATAGAGAGCATGGTGGGAGTGGGTTATTGCCTGTCGACGGATAACGCGACCCGCTTAGTGAGAGAAAAATAACGGAAGTGCGATGCTAGCCGTGCAGAAGCTGAATGATAAGAAAGCAGACAGCCGCAATGATCGCCGCAGCAGGGATCGTCAGGATCCAGGCCCACACCACTTGCCCCGCAACCCCCCACCGTACCGCGGAAAGCCGGCGAGTCGAGCCGACTCCAACAATCGCCCCGGTGATCGTGTGAGTTGTGCTGACTGGAATTCCGCCGAACGTGGCAATGAACAACGTCGCGGCGCCGGCGGTTTCCGCGGCGAATCCGCCGACGGGTTTGAGCTTGGTTATGCGTGAGCCCATCGTGTGAACGATTCGCCAACCTCCGGTAAGAGTTCCGAGCCCCATCGCCGCGTGACACGCCAGCACGACCCAAAGCGGAATCGCCGGAAGTCCACCGGTCGATGTTGAACTCAGCACATTCCCCGCCACCAGCACCGCGGTTATTATTCCCATCGTCTTCTGCGCATCGTTGCCGCCATGACCGAGGCTGTAAAGAGCCGCCGAAACCAATTGGCCTTTGCGAAAGAAACTATCGACTCGATCCGGGCTCTGACGCCGGAAGATCCACATGATCGCCACCATGACTGAGAATCCAAGGATTGCGCCGAAGACTGGAGAGATGAGAATGAATGAAACCGTCTTGATCCATCCTTCCGGTTTCAGGAGACCGGCTATGCCTCGATGAGCCGCGATGGCCGCGCCGGCATACGCTCCGACCAGCGCGTGCGAAGAACTGGTTGGCAAGCCGAAGTACCAGGTGATCACATCCCAGATGATTGCGCCTAGCAAGCCGCACATCAGCACCCACAGTTGCCATCTCGGCTCGATGAGTTTGATCTCGATCAAATCTCCGCCGATCGTCTTAGCGACGCGAGTCCCAAAAATCATGAACGCGACGAAGTTGAAGAATGCCGCCCACACCACCGCGACGCCGGGCGAGAGCACTCGAGTTGATACAACCGTCGCTATCGAGTTCGCCGCATCGTGCCAACCATTCGCAATATCGAAGACCAAAGCGATTGCAATGATAAGGACGACGAAGGCCACTGCTGTTGTCATCGGGGATTACTCTCCATCTCGCGGAATGAGTTCATGATTTGAAAATCGCCCGTGTAGAAGCTGGGCTATGTGACGCGTCCGTGACAGCACCGCTAACTTACCACATGATTGATCGATCCTCGAAACGAATCGAGGCGATCACAGGGCTGTTACTTCGGCCTTTGCGCGGGAAACCAATTCTGCTACAGTTTTTGCAATGAAGCTCCACTGGGTCATAGCCAGAGCGGTCTTCGTTCTAACCGCCGTCGCGGTTGGCTCGGCCAGCGCGCTTCCGCAAGGCCAGACCGCGAGCGTTAAAGACGGCCTGCGATTCGGTCAATCAATCGCGTTATCAGATTTCGATTCCGACGGCTTCATCGATGAGGCCAGGCTTGACGGCTTCGGTTTAGAGAAACGCGTTCGAGTCATCCTGAGCGGCTCAGGCAAACACGTACTCCTTCATTTCGGCGCCCGATGGATCGAACACGGATCACTATTCTCCAGAGACCTCGATGATAACGGTACCGCCGACCTGGTCTGGACTGATCTTCTTCACGGCGAGAGCGTAATCGTCTGGCTGGGGGACGGGAGCGGCCGGTTCACCAGAAGCGCGGGACTGGAGTGCCGCAACGAGTTTGCTCCTCCGGATAATCATTTCACGGCTCCCGCTGACCCGGCGCAAGAAACCGCAATCAATTTCGAAAACGAACAGACCTCAGATCAGCCGCCTCATCAGAAATCCGTTGATCGTTACGGGACCGACATGCTCGGCGAGTTTTCGGAAACCTGCGTTATTTCCTCGCCTACCTTAGACCAGCCGGCTGAACGAGGCCCGCCAGTTCTTCACTCCTAGTTTCGGGATTCACTGCGCTAACACGGCAGTCGTCACTTCGCTTCTTTTAGGAAGTGGGAGTTGAGTTTCATTTGCGCGGGGATTCTCCTCGCCCGGATCGACGCGGGCCCGACGACCTGAATCCTTGTGGATCAGGGGAGAGGTCACGGGGTCCAACGTTGCGCCCGTTCGATCCGGGCAAGGAGGATCCCCGCTTATCGTTTCACGGGGCGGGCTTTGAGTGAAGCTGCGCGTTATCGCCGCGCAAAAACATCGCGCTCTTCGCCAAGCTCGCGCGCCGCGGGCGTGATGATGGTCTTGTGATTGATGAATATCTTTTCGCGGCTGGCTATCGCTTGCTTTACATCGTCTTCGCAAACGAAATCGTAGACGCGGCCGTTCGCGGCTCCATTAACGGCAGGTATTGGTTGTGGCGCCTGAGTGCGCGGCGGCTCAGGAGGCGCCGCGGATACTGACGGAGTCGCGGGCGGCGGAACCTGATGAACGCGGCGCTCGGCCAGGAATCGATCGACCAACGCCGCGATTTCATTTCGATCAACCGGCGCCGCTGGTCGCGCGGCGGGACGAGTCGTTGCAGTTACCTGATTCATCGGCCGGGTTTCAAATGCGATGCGCTTGATATCTACCAAATGCCGCGGCGTGATGTTATCGGATGTAACGTTGCCGCCCCACGATCCGCATCCAAGCGTCATTGACGGCTCGAGATCGGTAGTGAATCCAATCGCGCCATGAGTCGAAGGGCTGTTCACGATCACTCGCGACGCGGGCATGCGAATCCCATATTCTCGCGCGGCATCCCGGCTCTCGGTGTGTATCGAAGCCGTGTGCCCCATTCCCCCGTACCTGAGAATCTGCGCGCATCGCTGACAGCCTTCCTCCAAACTGTCGACAACGTAGTACGCAAGAATCGGTGAGAGCTTCTCCATCGAGAGCGGATAATCGCGCCCGACTCCGTCCAGTTCACAAAGCATCGCGCGCGTTCCTTCCGGTATCGAGAAGCCGGCCATTTCGGCGATGACCTTTGCGCTCTTTCCGACGATCTTCGGATTGAGCGTGTTTGTCGCCGTCGCTACAACTTTCGCTAAGGCGGCTTGCTGCTCCTTGTTCAGAAACAAAGCACCCTCAGCGGCGAAACGCTCTCGCACTTGCGAATCGATCGAGCGTTCAGCAACGACGGCCTGCTCCGACGAGCAAATCGTTCCGTTGTCGAAGCACTTGCCGGTCAGGATATCGCGAACGGCTTTGGTCACATTAGCCGAGCGCTCGATCATCGCGGGCACGTTGCCGGGGCCGACTCCAAACGCAGGCTTGCCCGAAGAGTACGCCGCTCGCACGAGACCGATTCCACCGGTCGCAAGGATCAACGCCGTGCGTTTGTGCTTCATCAACTCCTGCGTGCCTTCGATGGTCGCAAGTGTCATGCATCCGATCGCGCCGGCGGGCAAGCCGGCGGCTTCGCCGGCTTCGCGCATGACGCGCGCGGTTTCGGTTATGCAATTGGCGGCGGACGGATGTGGGCTGAGCACCACCGCATCGCGGGCCTTGATTGAAATCAGGATTTTGAAGATTGCGGTTGAAGTTGGATTGGTCGATGGAATTATCGCCGCGACCACGCCGCGGGGCGAAGCGACTTCAATGATGCTATCGGTCTGGCGAATCACGCCGACCGTGCGCATTGGTTTTATGAAGTTGTAAATCTGTTCGGCGGAGAAGCGATTCTTTGTGGCTTTATCGGCGGCCGATCCGTATCCGGTCTCGAGGTGGGCCATCTCACCAAGCCGGTAGGCGTCTTCAAGAGCGGCGCGTGCCATCGCTCCGACTATCTCGTCGACTTTTTCCTGAGTGAAGGCAGCGACAATCTTTTGCGCCTCGTGCGCGTGCTCGACGAGTTGCCTTGCCTGCTCGATGGATTGAAGGTCTTTGTCGCTGCTCATCGTGGAGAGTCAATAGTCCGTAGTCCGTAGTCAGTAGTCAGTAGTCAATTTTCCGCAGCTATGGACTACTGACTACGGACTACTGACTTCTTTCTATTTCACACGCTCTTTGGAAGTCGGAGAAGAAAGCGACCGCTTGCCGTCCTCTTGAGTGCCCGAAGTCAATTGGCCGCGCGAGCTGCCCTCGAGCTGCGCATTCGGATTCACGATCCCGCTATTCTCGAGCACCTGTTCGAGTTCCTTGTGTGGCCGTGGTATCACGTGAACGCTGACGAGTTCGCCGACGCGACGCGCGGCCGCGGCTCCGGCATCCGTGGCCGCTTTCACGGCGCCGACGTCGCCGCGAACCAGCACCGTCACATAACCGGCGCCGATGTATTCGCGGCCGACCAGAACGACGTTCGCGGCTTTCACCATTGCGTCCGCGGCCTCTACGGCTCCCACGAATCCCTTGGTCTCGATCATCCCGAGCGCTTCCATAGTCATATTAAAGAGTCCTCCGAGAAAGGCTTCAATTTGGGCTTAAACGTAAGCTTGGCGAGAGTGCCCACGTTGAATGTGAAACTAACAAACGCCGCACAACGCGTCAAGCATGCGCACTCTCGTTGGTTTGATCGACGATGATGTCATTCGCTGCGGCGCGCGGTTTCTTGACAAGCCGAATCGCCGCTCAATAGCATAAGCAATTGAATATCGAGAAAGAGCAAATCATTACGACTAACAATCCTGCCGCGGTATCCGAACAACCTTCCCCCGTGCACGACGCTCAGGGTGCTCGATCGCTCGGTGTCGTCAAGCGAGTCAGTCTGTTTGCACTGATGGGCGCGTCCGCTAACGCGTTTCTTGCAGTGATCGAACTGGTCGATCTTAACCTTCAACTCACGGCGGTGCTCAGGTCGCCGGGCGAGCGCGCAACACTCGCGGCGTATTTCAGTTTGAATCTGCTCGTCGGTTCGCTGATCGGGTTGTTGGTTGGCGTCTGCGGACTCGTTGGCTCGCGGATGAAGGAGATGTTCGAAAATCGGTTCCCAGAGCACGGTCGAGGGCGGCCGGCATTGAGGTTGTCGGCGGGATTAGTTGTAGCTTTAATCGCCGCCGCGCTGATGAATCTTCAGCCGGAGATCCACAGTTATGTTTCAGGTTTGCTCATCGAAGCTCAGAAACTGCCTTACGTGTACGGCAGGCTGTTGAAACGCGAATCGTATCTCGATCCGCTGGTGATCACTGGGATTCTAGTAGCGTGCTGGATAACCTGGTCGCTTGTGCGAAGGACGCCTGAGATGAAGCTGTTCGTCCGCGGCGCGTGGATGATAATTCTGCTCGGCGTGATGATTGCAGCTTACTACGTCGACTCCCGAATCGAGGTTCAGCTCTACGAATACACGTTGCACCGTTCAATGTTCCTGCTCGCCGAAGGCACTGCGATGGCGCTCGTCGCGAGTGTTTATCTTGCATCGCCGCGTGTCCAACGTTTGGTTTTCAAGATACGTGGCCTGGGACTGACGGCGGTGATCGTGATCCTGGCTGGCGTCGCTTTCACGTTCGTTTATTTTGGACGCAATCAGAATCTCAAGGCTCAACTCTTCACGCGCACAACCCAGGCGAAACAATTATTCCGGCTCGCGCAATGGGCGCTTGATTTCGATCGCGATGGTTATTCTACGGTGCTTGGCGGCGGGGACGCCGACGACAGGCGCGCCGACATCAATCCGGGCCGCAAAGAGATTCTCGGCGACGGCATCGACAATAATCAAATCGGCGGCGACCTCACGGCGGAAGCGCAGGCGCAGTGGTTTCAAAATCTCCAGGCGTTGCACGGCAGCGCTGATCCGAGCGCTCGACGATTGAATCTCGTCTACGTTTTCATCGACGCAGTTCGAGCCGATCATTTTGGCTCGTATGGTTACTCGCGCAACACGACTCCCAATCTCGATAAGCTAGCCGAGCGATCCGCGTTGTTTGAAAACGCGCTCAGCCCGGCCGCCAACACCTTCGAGTCTGCCGCGCGTTTCATGAAGTCTTCGTACTGGGACGGGCACGTCGAGAGCTGGAGTCAGATCCTGGCCGACAACGGCTACGACGTTGTTCTCTTTCCCGAGCGGCGGCGCCCGATGCTTCATCGTTATGTGAAAGGCGCGCGTGTTGCACCCGGTTCAGAGGGCAAGGAACTTAAGGAGAGCATCGACGTGGCGATCGAGACATTAAGCCATGAGCCAGCCGGCAAACCGTTTTGCTCTTACATCTACGCGGTCGAGCCTCATCGGCCTTACGTTTCGCACGAGGGATTTGAATTCGGATCGAGCACCGTTGATCTCTACGACAGCGAACTCGCGTTCACGGATCATCATCTCGGCAGACTGTTTGACTGGTTGGAACAAAGCGGGCATATGAACGACACGATGATCGTGGTGATGGCCGATCACGCCGAGTCGTTCGGCGAGCGCGGCGTCTATCGCCACTCATCGCAGCTTTATGAGGATCAAACTCATGTGCCGCTGATCTTTTACATCCCGCAACTTTCGCCGCGCCGAGTACCTGAGTACGTCACGACGGTCGATCTTGGCGCCTCAATTCTGAACGCGGTTGGCATTCAATGTCCGGACTCGTATGCGGGAGTAACGCTGCTTCCGTTGATGCGCGGCGAGTCGTTCGCGCATCCGCCGATCTACGGAGAACAGACGCTTCGGGAAAAAGAATTTCCCAACGTCCATCCGGATCAGTATCCGCAGCCGGTGAACAAGAAATACATGATCGTGATGCCCGACGGCTACAAGCTGCTCTACAACCGCAACTATCAGATCTTCGAGTTGTTCGATCTCAAGCGAGACCCTCGCGAGCTGAATAATCTTTATGACTATCTGCCGGATCTCGCAGCGGATTTGAAGCATCAACTTGGATTGTTCATCGATATCGTGAACGTCAATCGGCCTCGCAACGCGGATGAAGCCAAATATTATTTCGGCAAGGATCAGGTGCTTGATGAATGAGCCGGGCATTTCGCGAGCGGCTCCGCGCTAATGTATCATTCCGCATTGAATACTGTTTTGTGGCTATGAGAGGACGCGCGTGCCGTCAAACATTCCCTTTAACAAACCATTCATCACGGGCAAGGAACTCGACTACATCAGCGGGCTGATTGCGGAGGGCAGACTCGGCGCCGATGGTTACTACACTCGCAGATGCGCACAGCTTCTCGAAGAGCGATTCGGTATATTGAAAGTGCTGATGACTTCGTCCTGCACCGCTGCGCTCGAGATGGCGGTGATGCTTTGCGAATTGGAACCCGGCGACGAAGTGATTCTTCCGTCGTTTACTTTTGTCTCAACCGCCAACGCCGTCGTGCGCGCGGGAGCGAGGCCCGTATTCGTGGACATTCGCATTGATACGTTAAACATCGACGAGACCCTGATCGAACAGAGCATCACTCCTCGCACTCGCGCGTTGTTCCCCGTTCACTACGCGGGAGTCGCTTGCGAAATGCGCGCGATCAATTCCATCGCCGAGAAACACAAGCTCTTGGTTATTGAAGACGCCGCGCAGGGTGTGAACGCGTTTTATGATGGACGCGTGCTGGGCTCGCTCGGACACTTGGGCGCGTTCAGTTTTCACGACACCAAGAACTACGTCGCGGGCGAGGGCGGCGCGCTATGCATAAACTCGCGGGAGTACATCGAACGAGCCGAAATAATTCGCGAAAAGGGAACCAATCGAAATCGATTCCTTCGAGGTGAAGTCGACAAGTACACCTGGGTGGATGTCGGTTCATCGTTTATTCCAGCGGAAATCGCTTGCGCATTCCTGTTGGCGCAGTTGGAAGCGATGGACGAAATCACCGCGCGCCGCCGTGAGGTGTACGAATTCTATCGCGAGAATCTGGCTCCTCTCGAAGAGCGAGAGTTGCTGAGCATGCCGAACATCCCGGCGGAGTGTCAGGCGAACTATCACATCTTCTATGTGCTGCTCGAGGACGTTGAAACACGAGACGGACTGATGGCGCATCTGAAACAAAATGATATCAGCGCGGTGTTTCACTACATCCCCCTTCATTCGTCGGAGATGGGAAAGAAGTTCGGATATGAGGCCGAAGATTTACCGCTGACCGAAGACCTCAGCGCGCGGCTTCTTCGTTTACCTCTCTATCCGGACCTCACCCGAGACGAGCAGACGCGCGTTGTGAACTGCATAGCTGACTACCTTGGTCGACAACGTCACTCGGTGTGACTATGATCCACTCGATGCATAATCGGGAGCATACGCGCGTTCCGGAGTTGTCAATCGTGATTCCGGTCTACCGGAGCGAGGATTGTCTCGAGGCTCTGGTGCTCGCAATCGGACAGACTCTCGACCCACTCGGGCACAGCTACGAGGTTGTGCTGGTCAACGATTATTCCCCGGACAATTCGTGGGCGGTCATCCAGGCGATTTGCCGGCGCAACCGCAACGTGATTGGCGTGGACCTGCGTCGAAACTTTGGACAGGATAACGCGCTCATCACCGGGCTCAGGCTCGCGCGGGGCAAATACGTTGCGATCATGGATGATGACCTTCAGCATCACCCAAATGATCTCCCAGCGCTACTGGACAAGATCGAGGAGGGAGCCGACGCGGTGTACGCGGACTTCCGCGTCAAGCGGCAAAAATGGTGGAAGAATCTCGGGAGCTGGTTCAACGGCAAAGTCGCCGAATTGGTCGTCAACAAACCAAAAGACATTTACATGTCACCCTACAAGATTATTCGCAAAGACGTGGTCGAAGCGATATGCAAGTACCAGGGCCCCGATCCATACATCGACGGGCTTCTGTTTCAGGTCACCGCCAGGATCACTCACGTTCCGGCCGACCATCATCCGCGTTATGCGGGGACGAGCACTTACACTTTTTGGAAATCTCTTCGCGTGTTGGCGCGTCTCGCGTTCTCTTTTTCCGCCCGGCCTATGCGGTTGGTGAGTTGGTTCGGTTTTGTGTTCGCGATGCTCGGGTTGTTGTTGGCGGTTGTTGTGGTGCTTTACAGGCTTTTGTTCCCGCATTCTTTCCCGGAGAATGCCGCCGGCTGGACTTCGCTTATGGTTGCGCTTTTGGTGTTGAGCGGGGTGCAGATGTTTTGTTTTGGAATAGTCGGCGAATACACCGGGCGCACCTTCCTCAGAGTCAACGACAAGCCTCAGACCGCGATCCGCGAAGTGCTCAATCAAGAATCCGAAAGCGAACAATCGGAAAGTGAAGTTGTTTTGAGTCGCGAGACGAGGTGACACTTGGCATCGAGTCTCATCTACAAGAGCGAGTCGATCTACGAACTCGCGATGCTGTTGCTTTACGGACGTCATTATCCGGCGCGATATCGCGCAATTGCCGATCTGATTCCCGCCGGCTCCAGCGTCGTCGATCTGTGTTGCGGCCCCGCTCTGTTGTATCACCGATACCTGAGTTCAAAATCAGTCGAGTATACCGGTCTTGATATCAACGCGAAGTTTATTGATCGATTGATCCGGCGAGGCGGCGCTGGAAAAGTTTGGGACCTCAGGACCGAAGAACCGTTGCCGTCGGCCGACTACATCATTATGCAGGCGAGCCTCTATCACTTTCTTCCGGATGCCTCGCCTGTTGTTGCGCGAATGATGAAGGCCGCGCGCAAGCAAGTCATCATCGCCGAACCGGTACGTAATCTTACGGATAGTGACTCAAAAGTCCTCTCGTCGCTCGGCCGGTTGTTGACGAATCCCGGAACCGGCGAACAACAACTCAGATTCACCGAGCCGAGTCTCGCGAAGTTCTTCTCGGGTTATGGATCGCGCATTGTTGATTCGTTTTCGATAGCCGGAGGCCGAGAGATGCTTTATGTGCTTCGTGGTGAGTTAGCATAGCGATTTACGGGCTCGGCGCCTCACATCACGCTGCGTAATGGATGCCAGCGCGACGTAATGGCTCCGCTGCAACATGCGTCTAGCCTGCGGGAGGATTCAGCACGTGCGCCTCGATCCATCTCGCAAATTCATCGCGTGACATAGCACCACTTGCGACAGCAAGCACGCTCCGCTCCTGCTCATCCACATCAGCCGACAACTGGCATCCGTTTAACACGAGCATTATCTCCATCGCTGCGTGGCCGACTCGCTTGTTACCATCCACGAACGGGTGATTCATTATGAGCGAGTAGCCCAGCGCGGCCGCCTTCGACACAAGCGTTGAATACAACGCCTTCGAACGTCACCTGCGCCTGAGCGACTGCCGATTCAAGCCCAGCGGGGCACCGAAGGCCTGGGCTTCCTCCGCTCGTTTCGATTATCCGCTCGTGAAGTGCAAGCACCTCATCAACGGTTAGGTATCGCATTAGGCCAGCCGTTTGTAGAGTTCTGCGTTCTTCGAGATGACCTTGTCAACGGCCGCGCGAAACGACTCGTCCAACCTGGCGAGCTTCTCTTCTACGCTCACTCGAAGCAGCTCTTCAGGCGTAATACCGAGTTTCTCCGCTGCAGCTTCAAGCCGGTCAACCGTCGGTTCCTCGATCTGTACTTCAAAACTCTTCATATTACGAGAAATCTACTCTCGCATTTGTCTTTGAGCAATTGCTAAGCGGCTGGTAGGCGCCCGCCGGGCTCTTGAGACTCTTCGACACGTCAAAGCAGTCGTGCGATAATTTCACTCGATGCAATTCGTAGCAAGTCGGACTAAAGGTGCACTCCTATTTGTAATGTTTCTGGCGGCCACGGCTCTCGCTTCCGATTGGGAACGCGGTGTTGCGCTCTACAACAAGGGCGACTATCGCCGCGCGATTGTCGAATTCCAGGACATCGTGTTGGAACGTCCCGACGCGGCCGGCGCCTGGTACTACATCGGGCTGTGCGAATTCAAACTGAAGCGATATGACCACGTAGAGTTGCCGCTCTCGCACGCCATCGACCTCCTCGAGATTCAATCACCCTCGAGCGCGGACATCGCCGGTGCGTGGTACACGATTGGAATCTCGCATTACCTGGAAGCGCATTACGACAAGGCGATTGATCCGCTGAAGCGCTACCTCGACATTACGGCGGCTGCTAAACGCGACATTGATCCGAGCGCTCGCACTGCGCTCGGGCGCTCGTATTTTTTCCTGGAGCGCTACGATGAAGCTGCGGCTTTGCTCGCGGCGGCGCCTGGAGTGAAGCCCGACTCAACCGGTGATCGCGCGAAAGAGAATGCCGCGAACGCATACTACCTTGGTGCGATCTACTTCAAGCGAGAAGACGACGACCGCGCGATAGCCGCGCTGCGAGAGGCGATGAAGGGCAATCCCGAAGACCTCGCCGTGATGGAGATGCTGGCCGAGAGCCTTATGCGCAAGGCGCGCAAGACTAACTCCGACGCGAGGTGGCTGGACGCCGCGGAAGTCGGTGAAAAACTCAGAACCGTGCGGGATGATCTAAAGAGCGCGAACATTCTAGGGCGCGCGTACCTGGGCGCTAAGCAGTTCACAAGCGCGGTGACTCCGCTCGAAAAGCTTGCAAAGGCGAATCCCGACAACGGGCAGGCCTGGCTCTATTATGGAATTTCGTTATCTCGCAGCGGGCAATTGAGGAAGGCGATGGAAGCGCTCGAGATCACAATTCAGTTGACGCCGGAGTCAGTCGTCGCGCTGTCGGAACTCGCGTACGTTTACGAGACCGACAAGCAGTATCAGCAAGCGCTTCGAATTTACGAGAAGGCTTTTGCGGCGTCGGGCGACGCTGCAATCAAGGCGAGCATCGAGCGCGTTCGGGCGTTGTCGTCACAGCAACCATAGACGATTGCGAACATCGATTGCGGATCGCGAATTGGTGATCACGCGCTGAATGAGGCAAGCGCTTCGGCTTCCGCGTCGAACGTCTCGAACACAGTGATGAGCTTTGTTATCGCGAGCAGGTCCTGTATGCGCTTGGTGAGATTCACGAGCTTCAGGCTGCCGCCGTCGCGCTTGGCAGTCGTATAGCTGCTTATGAGCGCGCCCAGTCCCGCCGAATCGATGTAGTTCACCTCCGCGAGATTCAACAGTATTCTTCGCTGCCCGTCGGCCAGCAGATCGCGGATTCGTTCCTTGACCTGCATGTCGCCTTCGCCGAGCACAATCTTGCCTGACAGATCGAGTATGCTGACTCCTCCAACAACCCGCTCTTTGATATCCATGGTCGCCTCCTAATGTGTCTCAAGTTCGTGAAATTAGCACAATGACGCGCGTGCGGTAAAGGAAGCAGGGGTCAGAAGTAAGAAGCGGGCGTTCAGAGTACCGACTTTAGTCGGGTAGTGCTCAGCTCGGGCAGCACTACCCGACTAAAGTCGGTACTCTGAACGCCCGCTCCTCTCTTTTCCACTTCCGGCTGATGATTATCAGATTTAACCACGCGCCGACCTCGGGTAGTGTTTA
>Ga0070705_100000050_pt1 | contig 61424 bp, 34 predicted proteins | sample KBSK5253metaG_FD_65455 | JGI IMG/M metagenome (GOLD analysis project Ga0070705, IMG submission 65455) | Corn, switchgrass and miscanthus rhizosphere microbial communities from Kellogg Biological Station, Michigan, USA - KBS K5-25-3 metaG | ecosystem: Host-associated > Plants > Roots >... | reverse complement strand
GCGTGAGAAGTTTCTCAACTTTCTCGAGTGGCTGAGCCCCGACATGGAGCGCGCAGGCGAGGAGTATGAGCGGCTGCGTTTTCGTTTGTGTACTTTCTTTTCGCAACGCCAATGCAGCTTTGCCGATGAATTGACCGATGAAACCATCGACCGCGTGATACTGAAAGCATCCGAAGAAAAAATCGAAAGCAAGATCGCTTATTGCTACGGCGTCGCAAAGAATGTCTACCGTGAAGCTTTGAGAGAACAAAGGCCTCACGTGGATATTGACGAAGTACCAATCGCCGTGAAAGCTCCCGAAGAGAAAAGCTTTCCACGCGAGTGTTTGGATAGATGCCTGCAGGAACTCTCGGTCGAGAATCGAACTCTGCTCCTTGATTATTTTTCCGAGGCAAAGTCGGAAAAGATTCAGATGCATCAGCGCATTTCGCAGAGCATGAAGATGACGCAAACGGCTTTGCGCATGCGAGTGATGAGAGCCAAGCAAAAGCTGAAGATTTGCGTCGAGCAGTGCATGAGTTTGGAGGCAGTTACATAACCACAAACAAATGCACCTTTGATTGACGGCAATAGCGATGGGCAAATCCCTGAGAAGCGACGAGACAATTCGTGAGTATCTTTTGGGCCGGGTTTCCGACGAAACCGAGCTCGAAGGGATCGAGGACATGTTGTTCACTGATGAAGAATTTTGTTCACAAGTGGCGCTCGCCGAGGACGCCCTCATCAATGACTTCGTGTTCGAACGCCTCGACGCCCGAGACGCTGAAAGTCTTCGTAGGACAATCGCAACCAATCCTGACCGGCGTTTTAAGCTCGAGTTGACCCAGGCTCTGAGAGAAGAAGCGCTGGCAAGACAAGTGAACGTGGCAGAGCGTCGCCCGTCGCTGCTCGGTTCTATCAAGGCATTTTTCAGTCAACCAAAGTACGCCGGCGCGTTTGCCGTACTGCTGATCGCCGCCCTGAGTCTGACGATTTATTTGCGCAGGACCGGCAGCTCGGATCAACTCGCCGAACTGCGCTCGATCTACCAAAAGGCTCGTCCAACCGATGCGCGCATTTCAGAATTCGAATATGCGCCTTTGCCTCAGTTGCGCGGAGCACCCGAGCCCGAAGAGCGCAGCCGGTTACGGCGCATAGAAAACAGCTTGCTGGAAGCAACGGAGCGCACGCCAAATGCGCAAACCCATCACGCGCTCGGTGTCTTTTATCTCACACAGCAGAATTATCCGGACGCGGTCACGGAATTCGAGAGCGCGCTGAAATTCGACGACCGTCAGGCGAAGATTCATAACGATCTCGGCGCCGCTCATTTTGAGCTTTCAAGTGAGACGAAAGAGAGAAGGTTCGAAGAACTTGCGCTAAGTCTGGAAGAGTTCACTAAGGCGACCGAACTCGATGGCAATTTGCTTGAGGCGCTTTTCAACAAGTCGCGGACCTTACAAGAGCTCAAACTGCCGCGGCAGGCAAAGGAATCGTGGGAGCTGTATCTCGAAAAGGACCCGTCTTCGGCGTGGGCCGGCGAAGCACGAAAGAACCTTGCGCAAATCGAGAGCGTGCGAACGTTGTTCAAGTCGGGCGAGGAGGTGTTATCGGATTTCCTGATTGCCTATCGCGCTCACGATGAGCCGCGCGCTAAACAAATTCACAACGACACGAAGGGGCTCCTGAACAAAATAACGGTTCCGCTGCAGCTTTCGCGGCGATATCTCGTTGCTCGGCAACGAGGCGACGAAGCGGAGGCGAAGGAAAGCATCGAGGCTCTGAGCGTGATAGGCAGTTTCGAACAGGGACAAAACGGCGATTCATTCTTCACGGAATTGGCTAACTTCTACGCCACGGCGAGCACGGACCGGATCGACTCGCTCTTGCGGGCAAAGGATGCATTTGAATCGGCCGAGACGCTCTCACAATTCGAGGAGAGCAGAGATCTGTTCACGCGGCTTGGGAATGTTTGCGAAGCGGCGATAGCGGAGAACTGGGCGATTCAGCGTCTTTCGGACGACGCCAGGATTGCGGAATGCCGGCGACGGATCGCGGCTGCACTCGCAAATGCCGAACGCCGAAGGTTCAATGTGCTGTTGCCGCCGTCCTACTATTGGCTCGCGATTGGCGATTATCGTCAGAACCGATTTTCCGAATCCAACAAGAACCTCAAGACTGCGTTGCGTCTGGCCGAAGCAGCAAACAACACATTCGAAATCCAACACGCGCAGGATGCGCTGGCTTTGAATTATTCAAGGCTCGGTGAACTTGAACCCGCATTGTCATACGCAAACAGGATGCTCAGCGAGGAAGGCGTTTACTATCAGTCGCGGAACCAGGCATTGCGGAACATGCGAAGGCTCGCGGATCTATCATTCAGGATGAAGCGGTTTTCGCCGTCATTGACCTTTTCCAGAGAGACCCTGAGCGTAGTTCGCGAATCGTCGTCTGACAGCCCTCAGCTCAACGACTCTCTTCGATACATGATTGAAGCTGCGGCCGCCAATGGCGATTTTGACTCGGCACTGAAGTACGCAAACGACTCGCTGCAAATTGCCGTCAAACGCGGCGAGAGCACGAACAACATTGGAACTACAGCGGAGATCTATCGCCTGCGCGGCGACGTGGAGAAAAAGAAAAAGGATTACACGGATGCGCTGGCGGATTATGACCGCGCGCTCGATCTATATAGCCGTCTTCCGGAGGTAACTTATAGTTCATACAAAATCCACAAAGGCCGATTGTTTTGTTTTCAGCAACTAAACGACGAGGCGAGTTTTGCCGCCGAGCTTGAGACAGTCTTAGGCTTGTCCGAAAACTATCGCACGACGATTCGCGAGGATAAGTCGCGACAGGCGTTCTTCGCCGACGAACGAGAAGTATTCGATGCCGCGGTAGCGAGCGCGCTAAAACACGGTGACATTCGCCGCGGGTTTGCTTTTGTCGAAGACTCAAAGGCGCGGTCGCTGTTGGAGTTCGTTCAATCCGGAAAGTCGATTGCCGAAGTGGAATCGGACTTCGGGTCCATCGCACTTCCGCTCTCGCTCGAGCAGATCCAATCGCGTTTGCCCGAACAGGTGCAGCTCATTCAATATGCCGTGCTTCCGGAGGAACTGGCGATATGGGTGATCTCCCGGTCGCGCTTTGATTTGATTGAGAGGCAAATCACGGCAGATGAACTGGAAGCGAGAATAGAATCATATCAAGCGGCGATTCTCGCGAAGGCGGCGGCTGCTGAGATCAAGCGAAGCGGCGCGGAACTGCATCAGCTCTTGATTCCGAGCGAACTCGCCGCTGACAAGCAGCTTTGCCTGATCCCGGACAAGTCTTTACATCGTCTCGCATTCGCGGCGCTCATTTCCCGCGACGGCAAGTACCTTCTCGAAGACTATGCTCTCTCCTATGCGCCAAGCGCGTCAGTTCTTGTGCTCGCGACTGAGAACGCGCGAACAAGAGCGCAAGTCACAGACGAGCAATTGTTGAGCATAGGCAATCCAGATTTTGACCGCGCGGAGAACCCTAATCTTCCGGACTTACGCGCCGCGGAAGCCGAAGCCAGAGACGTCGCGGGCGACTATCGAAAATCGATTGCGCTTCTTGGCGTCGACGCCAACAAAGAAAAGTTTCTGAAAGACTTCGCCAATGTAGAAGTGGTTCACTTCGCGGGTCACTTCGTGGCCAGTCGTCAATCTCCCGGGAATTCAAAGCTGTTATTTGCGGGCGGCGATCTTCGATCATCTGAACTCGCCTCGTACAAACTGCCGAAGGCGAAGTTGATTGTGCTGTCGGCCTGCCAGACCGGCTTTGAACGTTACGACAAGAGCGAAGGCGCGATCGGTATTGCGCGGACATTGTTGGCATTGGGAGCGCCCGTCGTCGTCGCGAGTCAATGGCAGGTTGAATCGGACTCGACCAGGGAGTTGATGATTGCTTTTCATCGCAACCGCAAACAGAAAGGACTGACGTCCGCCGAGAGCCTTCGCCGGGCACAGCTCGAATTGTTGGGCACCGAGAAGGCGAATCCGCCTTCCTATTGGGCCGCGTTTTCGCTGTTCGGCGGCTACGCGAGTTATTGATTATGCGCGTCTGTCCAACATGCAGTGATTATTCCGCCGACCGTCTGTTGGCGTTTTGCCCAACGGACGGAACTCCGCTGCTCGAGGTCGGTCCGAGCACTGATATGTGGAGCGAAGGCGTGCGCATCCTCGATCGCAAAGCTTCAGAAGAGAGAACGGGGAACCGGAAGCAAAAGTGGCGGCGCGTCGTGCTGAGGGCGATGTTGATGACCACCATGGTTGTGGCTGTAGCGGCGTTCAGCCGCTCGTTCTCCGTAACCGTCGAGAAGCCGGGCCAACTCTGCATCGAAACATTCAACGACCTGAACGGCAATGGTGAGCAGGACGAAGGCGAACCGGTCGTCACTGGCTTTGAATACCAGGTGAGCGGGACATACGTTGCACCAACAATCACGCAGGACGGGAACGCCCAGTGCAAGGTTGTGCCTGTGGGCGCGTATACGGTGGTTGCACAGCCGCGGCTTGGCTGGATCACCACGACGAAGACTACGAAGACGGTGACCGTTAATGCCGGCGAACCACGGCCCGTGTCATTTGGCAGCAGAGAAGCGGGCGAACTCTGCATAGAAACATTCAACGACCTGAACGGCGATCGCGAGCGAAACGGAGGCGAACCGGTCGTCACTGGCTTTGAATATCAGGTGAGCGGGACATACGTTAAAGAAACAATCACGCCGGGCGAGAACGACCGGTGCAAGGTTGTGCCTGTGGGCGCGTATACGGTGGTTGCGCAGCCGCCGCTTGGCTGGATCACCACGACGAAGACTACGAAGACGGTGACCGTTACTACAGGTCAGCGCGAGGTCGTGCCATTTGGCTTCAGACAGGAAGCCGAACTCTGCATAGAAACATTCAACGACCTGAATCGCAGTCGCGTTTCCGGCTTTTCGTTTCAGTTGAGTGGGTCAGGCATTAACAAAACGCTTACAACGGAGTTCGAACGAGGAGTATGCGAGAAGCTTCCAGTTGGGCCTTACACGGTCGTTGCAATTGCAAAGCCCGGCTGGACTGCCACCACCGAAACTACGCGTACCGTGCTGCTCACGGCAGAGGGCTCCAGCTTATCCTTCGGTTACCGCGCGAAACGGGATGATTGCTCCGACGCCGACAAGAAACGCGAGGGTGACTTGATAGTCAATCAATATGGCTCTATCTGGAGTGAGAGTATGAAGGGTAGAAGAGTACTCCCGCGCGATGACAGTCAAGCGACGATCACATTCGAGCCCACTTTCCCCCAGGGCTGTATGACCGCTCTCGTCACTGTCACATATGAGTTGAATGTAAAGGGCGCCGTGCCCGTTCGGAAGCAACAACGATACGAGTGCGTTAAGACGGGAAGCGAATGGAATTGCGGCACGATTCGATCTGGGGTGGAAACCAGCGTTACGTTTCAGGCTCCAAAGCGCACATCAAACTGAAGGCGTTATCAAGTCAAGATTGAACAGGAGAATATCATGCCGGTAAAAGAAAGTTCCGCAACTGCGCTTGTCAGATTCACGGGGCTCGGGATTATCTGCTTCAACCCCGATCGGCAAAGAGGTGAAATCGCCGCCGTTCGCGATAACAAACACGTACTGTCGATCAAAGTTCAACAACCCGTTTTCCAGGACGGCGCTGACAACGACGTCATCGCCTACCGGGACATCGCAACCTATCAACAGCTTCCCAATGACGACGTGGAGATTGAGATCAAGGCGGCCGGCGCGCCGGCAATCGCGGGCTATGAGATTTATCAAAGCGGCGACTTCGATCGCCTGGGCGATGCCGACCCACAGGATTTTCGCTGGCTAGTCGACCTGAATGCCCTGCACGGCGGCGCCCCTCTGACCCCGGCCGCCGAACGATCTTATGGGATAGCCAAGATCTACATCGGCAACGGATTGTTCTACACTCACAAGCTCGCGAGAAATCTATTCTTCGAAAAGGTGGAATTGGATGCGAGCGGCGCCGCAACCGGGCGTGAGACCTTTGGCAACGTCGGTGAAACCATCGGAGTGAAAATCGAAGGCGACGAGGTTGAGTTCGTCATTCGAATCGCCGGCCGGGAAGAGAAGCACTCGCTGCGGCGCGTTCAGGGTCTGCCATTCAGAATCGAAATCAAGAACATGGATTACAGCGACAACGCCGTTTACAGCGACATGGCGGACTACTACAAGTTCGTGGCGAGTCCTGGCGGCGAGCAATTCGATTTCACACCGGTTCCCGACGAGTCGGATGAGGCTTCAGGTGGATCGGTGAACCAGGAAGAATTCTGTCATCCGATCTTTATCAAATTGGGCTCCATCGATGAACTCTAACGGATTAGCCTCAATCATCGCGCTGGCGCGCCACAGGATTTGGGAGCACACGAATGTGGACAGCGGTGAGGTCATCACCTATTACTACTACGACGAATATACCTGGATCGTGGGAGGGTTGGCGCTGGCGTGGCTCACCTGGTTTGTCGTAGTGAGATACCGCCGCGCGTCTGCGTTACGTCGAAAACCCGCGCGCTCCGATTACCGCCTGCTCAAACGCATAATAAAGATCAAGAGGGAACTGAGTTCGAGATACCTTCAGCCCGGCTTTTCGGCGAACATTCACGCTGTGGGAATTGGACTCCTCGCCGGAAGCGCCCGGTATTGCATTCAAGTGTTCGTCAGCGATGCGAATGATGAGGTGTGGCCGGGAGCCGCGGCGTCATCGGTGCCCAACAGCTTTCGTGGCGTTCCCATCGTCCTGATCGAAATGCCGCCGGCGGGATTTCTGTCAGAAGCCGCGTTGAGCCCCAGGACGCCGAGCCAGTATCCGGACGGAATACGTGAATATCAGGAAGTGATCATCGGCGGAATAAGCGGCGCAAACACAAACTTGTCGGGGCAGAGCGGTACGATCGGATATTTTTGCACTCGCAAAAGGAAGTTGCCCGGTCGCAGGGAAGTACATCTGCTGAGTAACTCGCACGTGTTTGCTGATCTGCGAAAAGCGAGCGTTGATGAGGGTGATCTGATAATGCAGCCGAGCCCGGGCGAACCGGCTAACAATCGGCCAATTGCGACACTGGTAACATTCTCTACACTGAAATTCACCGCGGAGAAAATCGACGCTAACCATGTCGACGCCGCAATCGCCAGGCTCTGGGCGCCTCAGCAACATAAACCACTTCTCCCGTTGATTGGCGCGGTGAAAGGAATTGTGTTGAACAAGGACATCGCAGTTGGCGAAGGCGCGCGCAAGTTCGGGCGAACCACGGGCTACACGGAAGGACGGGTCGCCTCGATCTACCTTGATATCCGGGTCAAGTATGATCGAACGGGACAGTCGGCATTCTTCAAAGACCAATTGCTGATCGAGCCCACCTTGCCTCGCTTTCAGAAATTCGTTGCCAAGGGTGACAGCGGATCACTGGTGGTTGATGGAAACCAGCATGCCATCGGGTTAATCTTTGCGGGCACATCCGACGCAGCAGAATCGAGCGCGGTTCCTGCGACGAATGAAGTTCAACCGCCGATCGATCCTGACAAACCAAAAAGAATTGAAGGCTACGGAGTCGCAAATCCAATCAGCGAGGTGCTGGATCGTCTAAAGATTGAGCTGATGATTTGAATGATTCAGTGCTTTACGAGTCCGCTACGCCACGCGTAGACGGCGGCCTGGGTGCGGTCGGCGAGGTGAAGTTTGCTCAGGATGTTCCCGACGTGCGACTTGACGGTCTTCTCGCTTATGAACAGACGAGCGCAAACGACCTGGCGCAAGAAGAGGAGGATCGATTGCTCGCAGAGTTATCAGGGGCGAGGGCGCATCTCAAAGCTGTCGTGGAGTTCGCGGTTAACACTGGGACGCGGTGACCACTCTCCCGTTCATCGGCGAGCATACTGCGTTACGCTCCCAGATCATTTCGGAGCTGCCCGGGTCTTCGTCCTCGAACTGACCGATCGCGTTCCAGGACAAATCTTCAGGTGACATGTTCGAGCCTCATCTAAGGAGTCAGCCCGAAGAGAGGCAGGTAAACGTCGCCGCGGATCAAAGCCAGCAGATCAATGTGGTGACAAACGTAAAAAAGAAGAACAAAGCGGCGAGGCTGGGGTGTTCCTGCGATTTATGGCCGCAAGCTTGAGGCCGTAAAGTGAGCGTCGTCGGCTCGATTACCTCGTCGCGGTTTAGCGCCAGAACTGTTCTTCGCTGATTGGTTGGAGATGCACGTTGCGCCCAGCACCAGTATGCCATTGCGCCTTAGGCGAAGCTCAGCATTTGTTCTCACCTCTAAGATGCCGTCAAGATCAGGGTTTTCCCGCGATCTCGGCATTGACAACTAAATCCCTTTGGCGTAGAACCACTCATCTTTCAGGTTCGGCGAGTTTTTCGGATCCGCTAACGCGACGCCAAACGGTTTGACGAGCGAGTGCACGGAACATGAATTCTGGGAACTGAAATGTCTAGTGATAAAAACAAGCTTCGCGTTATCGTTTGGAAACCGTCCAAGTATAACAGGGACGGTTTCGTTGAAATGTTCTGGAGAGGCTTCATGCCCAACTCCACAGTTTATTACATCGCTAGCATGGTTCCACTTGACGTCGACGGTGTGCCCACGGAAGTGCATTCTGTGGACGAATACGTGCAGCCAAACCTTAAAGGACTTGAGCTGCTCAAGAACCCGGGAGTCGATACTGTAACCTTGGTTCTCTTGGTCGGTGTTCAAAGCCACCAGTTTCATAGGGCACTTGATTTAGCGGACTTTGCTGTTCGGCATGGTTCGCACGCAGTCATAGGCGGGCCTCACCCAATGACCTGTGACACTACAATGCTCCAGGGCCGAGGCGTGAGTTTCTCACTGTCGGAAGCAGAGTTGGTGTTGCCAACCATACTGCACGACGCTCTGCATGGTGAGCTTCAAGCTGTATACGGAACTGAACAACGCTGGCAGCGTGAGCTCCAGTCGCCAGTGCTTATCCCGCCGAGTAAGAAAATACAGCGACGTTACGTGGACAGATCGCTGGGAGTTTATCCGGCTCGGGGCTGTCCGTACTCCTGTACCTTTTGTTCTGTGATTAAAATCTCGGGTCAGGTCGTTCGTACAGTGCCGACTGAGACAATTATTGAAACCCTAAAGCGGGCCAAAGCCGCCGGAGTGAAGCATATAGTGTTCACTTCGGACAACTTCAACAAAAATCCAATAGTAGTTGAGCTCCTTGAGACAATGATCGCAGAGCGGATAAACTTGTCGTTCTTCGTACAGTGCGACACACAAGTGGTCAAGCAGCCTGAGCTAATTAGTTTGCTAGGACGAGCGGGTTGTCGTCACATGTTTTTAGGTTTTGAGAGTTTCAGCCGCAAGGTTCTTCTCGAGGTTCACAAAACTCAAAATCACCCCGAAGACTACCCTAAGATTGCTCAGCTCTGCCACAAAAACAGCATTCAGGTTCACTTCAGTAGCATGATCGGTTTTCGGTCCCAGACCGAAGCTGATATTTGGGAGCACCTTGAGAAGCTCATGGAAGTGGCACCGGACGTTGCCTGGTTTTACATTGTTTGTATGATACCAGGCACCGAGGACTACAAGCGGTATTTGTCAGAGGGTCTTATCACGGAACCGAATCTCGACCGGTACGATGCTAGCTGTTTGGTCTGGAAACATCCCAGCATCAGCGAGCAGCGAATTCAGGAGATTCTGCTCGCGTGCTACAAGCGCTTCTACGGCATAAAAGGCACACAGCAGCGTGTCAAGAAACTTAGAGCTGAAGGGTTCGGGAGCGCTGCCTGGACCAGGGGAATGCACCGCGATAGTTTTTTGGTCCGTCTAGCTCTGTGGCAGGGAATGCACCCAATGGCCGGTGGTTTCCTTCGCCGCAAGTTGGATCACGTAGACAACTACATAAAGGAGCGTGAGAAGCGCTTTGGCTTCAGGCTTGTGCCGCTTCCGCAGAACTTGGAGTTGTCTCCAGAGGACGAAGCCTTCAATCGCAACAAGAAGCTACAGCTCCCAGTTCTGGAAGTTGCCTCCGCATAAGAGATGTTAGTGAGGCCAAAGAGGATCTCAAACGAGGAATGACACGGGACTTCGTCGGACGCGTCGTCATCATTACCGGCGCCTGGCGCGGTATTGGGCGCGCCGCCGCGGAGCGCTTCCATGAGCGCGGCGCCTCGGTGGCTGTGAACGTGCGCGACCGCGAGCGCGCCGACTCGCTCGCGGTGTCGATCGGCGAGCGAGCCTTCGGGGTGCCGGGCGATGTCGTCGCTGCCGGCGTTGCTGAGGAGATCGTGCGATGCACGCTCGAGCGCTTCGGCCGCGTCGACGTCGTCGTCAACAACGCCGCCTTCGCGCGCTCGACGCGCTTACCCGATTTGACACCGGAAGAGTGGCGCGAAGCGCTGGAGGTGAACATGACCGCGCCGTTCCTCCTGACTAAAGCGGTCCTCCCGGCGATGAAGGAGCAGCGTTACGGCCGCATCATCAATATCTCGTCGTCCGCGGGCCGGACGGTCAGCACGCTCGGCGGCGCGCACTACACCGCGTCGAAGGCGGGGCTCCTCGGCTTCACACGCGCGGCGGCGAAGGAACTCGGGAAGTTCGGCATCACTGTGAACGCCATCTGCCCCGGCCTTATCGACACGGAACTTACCCGCGAGAACGCCTCGTCAGAGCTGCTGGAAGGAATCGCGGCGAGCTATCCGGTTCCGCGCCTGGGGACGACGCTTGAGGTTGCGGACCTGATTTGCTTCGCCGCATCGGAGGCGGCCGGCTACATCACCGGCGCGTCGTTCGACATCAACGGCGGCGATTTAATGATATGAACGAAAGCACGCGCGTCCTGCTCGCCGTCGCCGCCGCGATCGTGATCGGCGCGATCATCGGCGCGTTCGGCAACGCCGGCGCCATCGGCGCGGCGGACGCCATCGCACCGATCGGCGCGCTGTGGGTCAATGCCATCCGCATGACCGTCATCCCGCTCGTGTTCTCACTGCTGATCGCGAGCGTCGCCTCGGTCGCCGACATCAAGTCGCTCGGCCGCCTCGGCAGGCGGACGCTAATTGTCTTCGTCCTCCTCATCGTCGGCGCCGCCGCCGTGGTGATGCCGTTCGCCCCCGCGCTCTTCGCCGTTCTACCTCCGCATGGCGCGCAGCAACTGCCGGCCGGGGCCGTCGAAGCGGCGAAGGAGATCGCGGACGCCGGCGGCCAGGCGCAAACTTTCTCCTCCTGGCTCACGTCGCTGCTGCCGTCGAATCCGATCGCCGCCGCCGCGACCGGCGCGATGATGCCGCTGGTCCTCTTCACGATTCTCCTCGCTATGGCGATCACGCGCAGCCCGAAGGCGTCGCGCGAGATACTTACGAAGTTCTTCCGTGCCTTCAGCGAGGCCATGCTTGTGCTCGTGCGCTGGGTCATACTGCTCGCGCCGATCGGCGTCTTCGCCCTCGTCCTCCCGCTGGCCGTGCACGCCGGAGCCACGCTCGCGGGCGCGATCGGCTTTTACATCGTCGCCTACTCGGTCGCCTGCATCGTCGCCACTCTGTTGCTCTACCCCGTCGTGGCCATCGTCGGCCGGATTCCGATGCGCCGGTTCGCCCGCGCCGCGCTCGAGCCGCAGCTCATTGCCTTCAGCTCCAGCTCGTCCATCGCCACGCTCCCCGCTCTCGTCGAGAGCGCCGAGAAGAGGCTCGCCATTCCGGAGGAAGTGACCGGCTTCGTCCTCCCGCTCGCTGTCTCCACGTTCAAGATCGCCGCGCCCGTGTCATGGACCGTCGGCGCGCTCTTCGTCGGCTGGTTCTACGGCGTCCCGTTGCATCTCGGGGGCCTGGCCACGATCGCCTTCGCCGCGGTCTTCCTCGCGTTCGCGGTCCCGGGCATCCCGCGCGGCGCGTTCATCATGCTCACGCCACTCTTCCTCACCCTCGGCTTGCCAGCCGAGGGGATCGGGATTCTGATTGCCGTCGACGCCATTCCGGACCTCTTCGCCACGGTGCTGAACACCACTGGCGATCTCGCAGCGGCTGCGCTCGTCGCGCGCGATAAGATTGTCGGCGATGAAGAAGAAATTCTTGATAGTGGAGATAACAATTGATGACGAGGCGATTTTCGAAGGCTTCGATTAGGCATCGGCGACCAGAGATAATCCGAATCGGGCGGGGATAAGGGAGTAGCGCGCTGCGCTTCATCTTTTGCTGGCTGCGGATATCGCCCCGAAGCAATAGGTGATAAAGCCACATGCTCATATGTCCTCCTCCAATGAACTCTCGAGTATCCCCTGCGAACGCACGATTCTCGAGCGCGATGCTATTCGGATTCGAACCCCTGACTTGTGAACTTGAGCGTCCGGCTGTTCTCAGTGACCGTTCTTACGACGTTCTCGGGTGCGCCGCCTGGGATGTCCGCTTCAATCTCGAGCGTCACCTCGACGTTTGCTCCTACCAACCCTGCCAGATGAGCAATAACCTCGTCGGCAATTCGGCTAGCGTCTCGGCCTACTCTCGCGGGATCGAGACTCACGGTGCCGTGGAAACGCTTAGGCCTTGCCGGCTCTGCTTTGGTTGTCGCCGTTGCTGTTGATATCGGGTGATAACCTGCAGAAGCAACTTCGCTGCCAACCGGCGCTCTCGCGGATCCAGCGGCTTCCTGTGCCGCTTTGGTTTCCGCTTCGAGTTGCTTTTGCGCAGCAGCAGGCAAGACTAATAACCCAGTTGAGTTGCTGTCGCTGATTGAAACCTGGGCTCCGCCGCGTAATCCGCGATAGCGCCCCGCTGCCTCGTCGTAGCTCTCCGCATAAGCAAATGCGTCCTGTTGCCAGGTGAGCAGCGCGAGCCCGTTACGGATTGCTTCGAGCAGCACGATCGAGCCCTTGAGTCGGGGCAAGTATAGATAGCTCGCGAAGTCCTCGATGAGCTGTTTGATGGCGACGTGCTCACCCCGCCAGAGCGGCACGCGATCTAACTCCATCCTGAGTCGCGAAGCGGCGAAACTGGTGATAAGCATCTCATCGCTTTTAAGCTTCTTGCAGGCGCGCACTGCGAGGGCATCCTGGCCGGAGAGCCTGAAGCTCTGCCACTCCACCACTGCTTGCGGCGATGTCTGCACAGGCACCATCAGCCATTGATAAGCCTCCGGGATGCGCGCTGTCACAGCTCCATCAGCGGACGCCTTCTGAGTCTCAGCTTGCTTTACCTGTTGCGGATCAAGATTGAGCCCTTCCTTTTCTGCAAGCACGGATTCCCAAGCGAGGAAGCGTCGCGCGGCCTCGTCGAGGTCCTGCAGCCGAGTCTTGTCCACAGCAAGAAAGACGAGCGTGTTGCGGCACAGTCGAGGCGTGTTGCCTCGCGTTTCGAGGATCGCTTTTGCCGCGATCTCCGCCGCGTTCGCTGGCTCCTTGCTGTACGGATGATCGACGCCAAGCACGACTAACCGCGCGTCGAGATCATCTGGCACATCCTGGCCGGACGTTGGCATTGGATGAATGCGATTGAAGTCACCTGTCCGGCGCAGGTCAGCACGCAGGCGCTCGTCCAGTTCATGGACTACCTTGTCGGGATCACGCTTGAGCTGATCCGCGCGGTCCTCTGCAAGCTTCGTTACGGTTGGTTGGGTTGAATACCAGTAGCGTGGGCCGTCTTGATAAAGATATGTCGCTGCGGCTGCCAGTCGCCGCAACGCATCGCCAAAGACCGCCGGCGACTCGCCCGGCATCACGCAACCAAGTTTGACCCGTCGATCTTCGAGCCCGCGATGGGCCGCTTGGGTCAGAGGCGCCGAGCCCATATAGATCGCACGCGCCACTCGCCGGCAAGCGGAGAACTTACCGAGGTTGGGCACTTCGCTGTCGAGCCTCAATGGCAGCGAACTCGGACCGTCCACGTCCTTCTCGATCACCGGCACCCAGTTGTCCGAGAGGTAACGAGTCAACTCAAACTGAACCCGCGGGTCGTCAATCGAAATGTTTGCCGGCAGGATAAGCAGGTTCTTGTCGCCTTTCTCCCATAGGCTATGGATTACGGCAGCCATCAATCGCAGCACTCCGCGGGTGCGCTGGAACTTAACTAGCGTAGACCAGTCGCTGTAAAGACGGTCGAAGATCTCCGGGTGAATCGGATATGCAGCTTTAATGCGTTTCTCGTAGGCTGAGTCACGGCACTCGGGCGGGAACTCCGCTTGTTGCGCTCGGTAGAAATCCGCGAACCCGCGCGCAACTACGTCTCGGTCTTTGAACTGAGCTGGTTCGGACATAGGCTCGAACAGGCGCCGCCGCACGATCTCGAATCCCTCTTCAGCGCTTGCCGGGCGCCAAGACGACTCAACGCGGCCAACTACATTTCGCAAACGATCCAGCGCCTCGCGTCCGCGCTGGCCGCCCACTTCAACATTATCGGCTTGCGTGTGCGGCGAACCGCCCGTGTCAGACGCCGGAAGACTGATCACCAACAGGCAGTTCTTCGCGAGCTTCGCCGACTCTGTAAGCACCTGAGCGAAAGTGAACTGCGTTTCAAAGCCGCCCGCCGGCAGACCGCTCTGGTCGTGAAGCTGCCGCGCGTAAGCCACCATTCATCGATGAGAATCATGCACGGTCCATATTCAACGAACATCTCGCGCAGTGCGTCGCCTGGACTCGTCGCCTTCTCATCGTCAGCCTTGATTCGCGCAAAAGCCTTTTCGCCGCCGAGCTGATACGCGAGTTCTCCCCACAGCGTGCGAACCACAGTGCCATCGGGTTTCTTTGACGGGCTGCCAGCCGAGATCTTGTTGCCGACAAGCACCACGCGGCGAACGCCCGGCAGTGACTTAGCTTCCGCTCGCTGCATCACTGCGTCGATACCCACAAGCTCCGTAGGTGCTATGCCCGAGAACAGGTGATAGAGCGCCAGCATCGAGTGCGTCTTTCCGCCGCCGAAGTTGGTCTGGAGCTGCACCACTGGGTCGCCGCCCTGGGCAGAAAGCCTGCGCACTGCGCCGACCAGCATCCCCTTGAGACTCTCCGTGAGATAAGTGCGCCGGAAGAACTCGACGGGATCCTTATACTCATCCGTTCCCTTGCCAAGATGCACCTGCCACAGATCGGCGGCGAACTCGGCCTGCTGATAACGACCGCTTGCTACATCCTTGTGCGGCGTCACCACCTCGCGCCACGGCTTGAGGCCGCCTGCAACGGCGCTCTCGATGGCGGTCCCGGCGCTTTTGCGTTTTTCGAAGCGCACTTGTTCGTCGAATCGCAGGCGCAGCAGCTCCGTCTTCATCTTTTCGATCTCGTCCGCCTGCGATGCAGAAACCGCAGTCAGCAATCGCCCCGCCGAATCGAGAGAGCGATACGCATCATCACTCGAAAAGGCCTGTTGGTGCGCCCGCTTATTGCGGACTTCTCGAAGCTCGCTGACCAATGTGCGCTCCGCATGCCCGAGCGTTTTGTTGAACACGCTGTTCCACTCGTTCCACATCACCGATAGGATTCGCTGCGTGTCCCAATCCAGTATCTTTTCCTGGCGGCTGGTTCCGAACAGCCTGTCATCAAGCCGAGACCTCAGTTGCTGTTGCCAGTCATCGCCGAGAGCCGCTGTTAGTTCGCGCTCGAAGAAAGGCATCAGTCCGCTGTTTAGCAGGTCAAGCGCCTTACCGACGCGGTCGTGATTTGTAATCGCCATTTAGTTACTCCGACTCCCCGCCGTCCGTTGGGATGTCTTCAGGCTTCACCCATTCCACGGCGCCATTGCGCCAAACAGCAACGGGATTGGCTGCCTGCTTGTGGCGCACGAGCGCTTCACGTACGGCTCGAGTCATCGCGCGTAAGATGCGTGGCACGTCCTCAATCCGTTCAACAGGTGACTTTTTATCGGTGACTTCCATTATCTCGACACCTCCACAAGGTTTTCCACACGCGATAGCATCAACAATCTCGGGCGGTTGTTCAGCCCGTCCCGATGCGATAAGGATCGGCCCACTAAGATGCGAATTGTCGAACATCCGCCACGAGTCGGCAACTGATTCGTAAAGCGTAAAGAAGTTTCTGAGGCCTGCATGGAAACGCCGCCTAACGACATTCTCCGCGACGTCGTGGCCGCCAAGCTGCACGCGCTCCGACACGCGTGCAAGAGCAAGTTCCGCGCTCGGCAATGAAAGAAAGGCGATATGAACTCGATAGCCTGAAGCGCGAATCGACGCGAGCCACGGCGCGAAGCTGCGGCTGGCAAGAGTCGTCTCGAACGCAAACGTCGCGCGCGCTCGAGCGAGCGATCTGAGTCTCGCCAGCATCACCCGCCCCGCGGGTAATCCGACCGAAGCCGGTCGAAATGCGGATAGTCCCTGGGCAATCGTATCGGCGTTAACGAACTCGCCCACCGCAAGAGCGCCCTGCAGGAGCAAAGGCTCAGTCGTGCTCTTCCCCGCACCGTTGGGACCGGCGACGACAACGACTAATGGTGGCATCGACGACATTCTCTTGCCTCCAATACTCTCGGCTTGTTGCCAGCCGATTAACAACGATCAAGTCTGGTTCTCTCTCGCGCCGAGTGCCCGTCGCACCATGTTCGCCACCTCAGGCGAGGTATTCATTGGAGTCAACCTGACATCGGGATGCGCTGCGGCAAACACCCGGAACAACTCATCCGCGAATGCCTGTCCTATCTCGGCTACTCCTTCGAAATCCAAAATCACATGCTTGAACCTCTCGAACCGCATCGACACTCGCTTGGCCTGTGAACGCGAAACGAGTTTCTCTCCCTCGTGCTGCGCCAGCCGCAAAGGAACTACCGTCTTGTCGAAGGTGTATTCCTCTCCGCTGGCAAACTCGTTGAATACTTCTCTCATGAGCCGCGAGCTGTCGTTCATCACGCGCATCACGACCAACGTCCCGGGAGAATCGGCGTCGCGTTCTTTCAAAACATCAGAGGCGTGCTGCTGATGACGGAAGTGCAGACGCCCGGATTGAATGTCGAACTCGTCGACCAATCGCGAGGTAAAGAAGATGCCTTCGCCGGAGTGATTCTGCGGCGCGGTCGTAAGCTTACCCTTCGCCAATTCGAGAATCGCCTCGCGCGAATCGTAGAGGCCGAGCACTCGCTGGATCTTTAGAAAGATGCCTTCGCCGTCGTCCTCGACCCACACATCGGTGAACAGCGCGTTCCGCCGCAAACCTACACGCACTTCGGATGATCCTGAGTGATCGATGGCGTTGTTCACCATTTCAGTAACCGCATAGTGCCAGATGTCTCGGGCGTTTTCCGGCAGATCGCGGACCGCCGGCGCAATTTCCTGACGCCAGACAATGTCTTCTTCAAGCCCTTCCCTCGGGTATCCGCAAGTAACCTCGGCAAGCGGCTTCAGGCGATAGACTCGTGAGCGCGTAGTCCCTTCGGCTTCGACCAACCCGTCGCGGATCAGGGCTTGGAGATAACCATTCGCCACCTGCCGCGAGAGCCCAAACTCCCTTACTATTTGCGCCGCGACGTTTCGGCCATCCTCGGAAATCAACTCAAGAGCCCGCCGCCGGATTGCGTCTTTGTCAAATTTCATAGCCGCGATTGTAATCTATTGGCTCTTATATTGACAAGAGAATTCGAGTCTATTGTCGGCAACCAGGCCATGATCAAGCGGCGTTTGAATGATGTAACTCCGTAGGAGTGTCCTGTCTAGTGTGCCGAGCATGTTCGTGAGCTAGGAGGTGAAAGTCCTCTACCCAACCAGATGGAGGTGAAGGGTTAGCGAAGCGCAAGGATGAAAGTCTGAAAGAAGCGTGGAGCAAACCTGCGAGCCGATGAACAAGAACCGGATAAGAGGCTGGAGCGCCGGACGAGTGGGCTAGTGACCACGAAGTCCATATCCATCAAGGGCGCGAACAGTAAATCCGGCGGTTGTGCAGGGAAGGCGCACGAACTTACCTCGGGAGATCTGTTGCGTGTCCGATAAGGACTGAGAGAGCCGTGAGGCAATCCGAACGCGCAACAGAAGTCAGCAGAGGGCATAGTAGGCGTGAGCAGTCGGTCCACTCGATTGAGGCACTCACCCGAAAGGGGAGAAACAGTAGGACTCGCCGGACCGGGAACGACACGTGCGAAGGCCCGAACGGTGCCCAGCTCAGGAGAGCGGGTAAATGGGAAAGGCAAGTAGGAGTCGGGTTCTATGAGTGAAGAGCGGCAGAAAAGCCAGATGAAGATGGCCTTCATGGAGGAAAGCGAGAGTGAAGCTCGAGCGGCCACCAGAGAAGGGACCGAAGCACCCATAGCGGCAAGACAAGACGAAAGCCTGACACGAAGCGAACAGCTAATGGAGGAGATATGTGAACGAGAGAACTTGAAGCGAGCGTTGAAACGAGTGAAGGCAAACAAAGGGGCGCCCGGGATAGATGGAATGAAGGTAGAAGAACTGCCTGGGTATCTGAAGAGACGCTGGCCAGAGATCAAGGAACAACTGCTGAGCGGCGGGTATCAGCCGAAGGCGGTGAAGCGGGTAGAGATCGAGAAACCGGAGGGAGGAGTAAGGAAGTTAGGAATCCCGACGGTGGTGGATCGCTTCATCCAGCAATCGGTGATGCAAGTGCTGCAAGGCAGATGGGACAAGACGTTTTCCGAGCACAGCTACGGATTCCGGCCTGGACGAACGGCGCATCAGGCAGTATCGCGAGCGCAGGAGTACATACGTGAGGGATACGAGGTGGTGGTAGACATAGACCTGGAGAAATTCTTTGACCGGGTAAACCACGACATATTGATGAGCCGGGTGGCAAGGCGGGTAAGAGACAAGAGGGTGCTGAAGCTGATCCGAGCCTTCTTGAATAGCGGTGTAATGGAGAACGGACTGGCAAGCGCGACTGAGGAAGGGGTGCCGCAGGGAGGGCCGCTGTCACCTTTGTTGAGTAACCTGCTGCTGGATGAGCTGGACAAGGAGTTAGAGAAGCGAGGGCTGAGGTTCGCGAGATACGCGGATGACTGCAACATATATGTCAGAAGCGAGCGGGCGGGCCAGCGGGTGATGGAAAGTATAGAGGAGTACCTAGCCCGGAAGCTCAAGCTGAGGGTGAACAAGGAGAAGAGCGCAGTAGGAGACCCGAGGAAGAGGAAGTTTCTCGGATTCAGCTTCTGTGGAAAGGACTGGAAGCGGCGAGTATCAGAGAAGTCGCTGAAGAAGTTCAAGAAGCGAGTGCGAGAGATAACGAGACGGAGTCGCGGAGTAAGCATAGAGCGAATGGTGAGAGACCTGAAAGAATATCTCATCGGATGGAACGGCTACTATGGGTATTGCGAGACGCCGTCTGATCTAAGGGACCTAAGCTCGTGGATAAGGCGGCGATTGCGAAGCGTGAAATGGCATCAATGGAAACGAGGTCGGACACGCTTCGATGAATTGCGAAAGAGGGGAGTGGATCGGGACACGGCAGCAATGACGGCCGGTCGGAGACACAGCCCTTGGAGAGCAAGCCTGACGAGAGCAATGAGTCAGGCGCTGCCGAACGCCTACTTCAGAAATCTCGGACTCCCCGAATTAGCGGTTCGACGGAGTGCGTGACCAGCCGAACCGCCGTGTACGGACCCGTACGCACGGTGGTGTGACAGGGACAGCCCGCGAGGGCTTACCTATGTCGATTAGCTCACCGACGGTGCATTTTCCCTTAGCTCCATCGGAGCGACCTCGGTATTGCTGAATAATCAAGACGTCGGGAAGAGGTCGCTCCGATGGAGCTACGGTGGCGTCCGTGGACTTCAACCATAGACAGGCCGCTCCCTACCGAGCTTGATCCTCTAAGCGCTGTCTACTTCGACAAAACTCTGATGCCGACAAACCCACATCGAGAATGTTCCGCGCGGCACGCTGCGTCGCTATCGATCGAACAAGTTCTCGGTTATTGGCGGAGCGGGCGACGGTGCCTTCCGGACCGACGAGTAATCTCAGGCCAGCTCTGACGTTATACGTGAGTCATCAATTCTAAACAGACGAAATGAATAGTCACTCCATTCCGCGTTAGAGCATCTCGGTAGTTCCAGCAGTCTGTGTCGGATGCATTAACGACTGGCGCATTTCCACCGTCTGAAAGCACCGTTGCGACAAACTTTCGATCGGTTGCTGTCAAACGAGGAACTACGGCAGCCCCGCTCCCGCCCGCAAGTATCAGCGCACGGTCCGCGGGAATCAGCGCTGAACTCATTCCGAGTTTGTCTCCGCACGAATTGTGAATCACTCCAAATGGAATTCTCGTCTGTTCAAGTGTAGAGGTCCCGAAGGCGCGAAATCTAATGTGATATGAACGACCGTCTGAATTGTAAATGCAATTGTTCGGAGCAGGTCGTTCAGTTGCTCTAGCACTTGAGGTACGCCAATAAAGACCGACCGGGACACTGGATTGTTGTTAATCCGGGTAACCCAAACGTCATTCGCCGTTGGCTGGTTGAAGAGCGGCCGTGCACGCGAAGGATCATATTATCCGACTCAAGGATTGCCCTGACGAATTGCGGGTCGGCTCAATGGAAGCGCTCACTTGTAATATCAGCGACAAGTTCTAGCTGGATCACTCCAGTCAAGAGCACTTGTTCCCGCCCCGAGAGGTGACGCGCGATGCGCGATGTCCGAAGCCAGGAAAGTAGCGCTGGCGGCAGAGATACTAATGCCGGCGGCGGGCCCTCGACGAATCCCGTGCCCGCTATCTCGCTGCCAAAAGGCGGCGGCGCAATTAGAGGCATCGGAGAAAAGTTTGGGGCAAATCCCGTCACCGGAACCGGTTCGCTAAGCGTTCCCATCGCCACCAGTCCTGGTCGCTCGGGTTTCGGTCCTCAACTCTCACTCTCTTATGACTCCGGCGCCGGCAACGGGCCGTTCGGCCTTGGCTGGAATCTCTCATTGCCCGCCATCACGCGCCGGACAGACAAAGGATTACCCCAATACCAGGATGCAACCGAGTCAGACGTCTTCACTCTCTCCGGATCGGAGGATCTGGTTCCGGTTCTCCGACAGGATGGCAGCCGGTTTGAGGACGTTACCTCGGCGCCTGGGTTCACGATCCACCGTTACCGTCCGCGCATCGAGGGGCTGTTCGCCCGTATCGAACGCTGGACCAACCAGACTGGGGAGATTCATTGGCGGTCCATCACGCGTGACAACATAACGACCCTGTACGGTAAGACGGCGGAAAGCCGGATCGCTGACCCTAACGATTCCACGCACACGTTCACCTGGCTAATCTGCGAAAGTTACGATGACAAAGGCAACGCCATCGTCTACGAGTACGCGGCGGAGAACGACGAGGATGTCGATCACAGACAGGTTAACGAGCGCAATCGCATACGTACCGCGAATCGCTATCTGAAGCGGATCAATTATGGCAACAAGGTTTCGCGCCTCATTGAGCCGGACCTGACGCAAACCAATTGGATGTTCGAGGTGGTGTTCGATTACGAGGAGGACCACTACGAGGAACTCGACCTCGACCCGACGCGGCCGGAAGCCGAGCAGCATCGATTTATCCGTGGTGCAGCATCGCCGGGGCTTCCCTGGACTGTTCGCCCTGACCCGTTCTCGACTCACCGCTCATGCTTCGAAGTACGCACCTATCGCCGCTGCCGCCGTGTCCTGATGTTCCACCATTTCGATGAGCTCGGGGACGAGCCATACCTGGTGCGCTCGACCGAGTTTGACTACGCCGATCTAGACTATTCCCAGCCGGTCACGATCGAGGATGAGTTAGCGTATCGGGGCAGCACGCGCTTTGCGTCGTTCATCCGCAGCGTCACGCAATCGGGATACGTTCGCGATGACAGCCAGCCGGTGCTGGAACGTAACGGAGCAAGGTATGTCACCTATTTGAAGAAGTCCTTACCGCCACTTGAATTCGATTACAGCAGAGCAGCCATTCAGGATGACATCCGGGAAATCGACGCGAAGAGTCTGGAGAACTTACCGATCGGGTTGGATGGCTCCGCGTACCAGTGGATTGATTTGGACGGCGAGGGCATCTCGGGAATCCTGACAGAGCAGGCCAATGCGTGGTTCTACAAACCTAACCTTGGCGAGGGACACTTCGGCAGCCTGCAAGCGCTGGCAACTCTGCCTGCTAATGTAGGAGGGGCCGCGCAAAAGCATCAGTTCCTCGATCTGGCCGGAGATGGGCAACTGGACGTCGTGCAGTTTGGCGGACCCGTGCCAGGCTTCTATGAGCGCACCGATTATGGTGGTTGGCAATCATTTACAACGTTCAAATCGCTTCCCAACGTGGACTGGGGCGACCCGAATCTTCGCTTCGTCGATCTCACGGGTGATGGGCACGCCGACATTCTTATCACCGAAGACGATGCCTTCACCTGGCTTCCGTCGCTCGCTGAAGAAGGGTTCGGCCCATTCGAGCGAGTTCGTCAGGCGCTGGATGAAGAGAAAGGCCCAAGGCTTGTTTTTGCGGACGGCACGCAATCCATATATCTGGCAGATATGTCCGCCGATGGTCTTGCCGACCTGGTGCGCATCGGCAACGGCGAAGTCTGCTACTGGCCCAACCTTGGCTACGGCCGCTTCGGAGCCAAAGTCACAATGGATGGCGCGTCCCGGTTCGACAACCCCGATCAGTTCGACCCGCGTCGAGTTCGGCTAGCCGACATCGATGGCTCCGGCACGACGGATATTATTTACCTCGGCCGCGACAACGTTTTCCTGTACTTCAATCAGTCGGGCAATTCGTTGAGTGACCCGCGCCCACTGAATCAGTTCCCGCCGGTGGACAACCTTTCCTCGATCATGACCGCGGATCTGCTCGGCAACGGAACCGCGTGTCTGGTGTGGTCGTCACCCTTGCCGAGTGATAAGCAGCGGCCATTGCGCTACATCGATCTGATGGGAGGGCAGAAGCCGCATCTACTAGTCAGCTCGGTCAACAACCTCGGCGCCGAGACCCGAGTGACTTATGCCGCATCCACGAAGTTCTACCTTGCAGACAAACTCGCAGAGAAACCCTGGATCACGAAGATCCCGTTCCCCGTTCACGTCGTCGAGCGTGTTGAAACCTACGACTACATCAGCCGCAATCGTTTTGTCACCCGGTATACTTATCACCACGGTTACTTCGACGGAGTCGAGCGCGAGTTCCGCGGCTTCGGGATGGTAGAGCAACAGGACACCGAGGAATTCGCCGCGCTATCCGAAAGCCAGACGTTTCCGGTCGGCACGAATATCGATGAGTCCTCCCACGTTCCGCCCATTCTGACACGCACCTGGTTTCATACTGGTGTCTATCTCGGCCGCAATCACATCTCAGATTTCTTTTCCGGTCTTTTGGACGACAACGACGTTGGAGATTACTACCGCGAGCCGGGTCTCACCGATGCGCAGGGAAGACAACTCTTACTCGATGACACGGTGCTTCCCGGCAGCTTGACTGTAGAAGAAGAGCGGGAGGCTTGCCGCGCTTTGAAAGGCTCGATGCTGCGCCAGGAAGTCTACGCTCTGGACGGCACGGCTAAGGAGAAGCATCCCTACACGGTCACCGAACAGAACTTCACCATTCGGCAATTACAACCACAGGCCGAGAATCGTTATGCGGTGTTCTTTACTCATGCTCGCGAATCCATCAGCTATCACTACGAGCGCGAGCCCTCCGATCCCCACATTACTCATGCGTTAACTTTGGAGGTTGATGAATTTGGCAATGTTCTGAAATCCGCCGCCGTCGCCTACGGCCGCCGTCATCCGGATCCGGCTCTGGAACCACGAGATAAGTTCAAGCAAGCCGAAGTCTTAATCACATACACCGAGAATGATCTCACGAATTCCGTTGAGGGCGCCGACGATCATCGCATACCGCTGCCCTGCGAGACGCGCACCTACGAGCTCACCGGATATACACCTTCAGGCGTCTCAAGCCGTTTCCAGATTTCAGATTTCGTGCAGCCCGCGGGTAATGGTTTGATGCTGGTATTCGACAGCGAAATTAACTATGAGGAGAAGCCTACCAACGATAGACAACGCCGGGTGATCGAACGGGTTCGCACCTATTACCGTCCGAACGATCTCGGGGTCACGCAAGGTGACACGCTGGCATTACTACCACTGGGTGCGCTCGAAACTCTTGCGTTACCGGGCGAGACCTACAAGCTCGCGTTCACGCCGGGTCTCATTGCCAACGTCTATGGAGGCCGGGTCACCGATGCAATTCTTGCGGACGAAGGCCGGTATGTTCACAGCGAAGGCGACCTCAACTGGTGGATTCCATCCGGGCGAATATTCTATTCCCTCACCCCGACAGATACGGTGGCTCAAGAATTCGCTCAGGCTCGGGCGCACTTCTTCGTGATGAATCGCTACCGCGACCCGTTCCACACCAATGCTGTCAGCACTGAGAGCTTCGTCAGCTTCGACGCATACGATCTTCTGATCCATGAAACACGCGATGCGCTTGGCAATCGCATCACGGTTGGCGAGCGAGATTCGGGCGGCAACCTTATCACCACAGGCAATGACTACCGCTTCCTGCAACCCCGGTTGGTCATGGATCCTAATCGCAATCGCATGGCTGTGATATTTGATACGCTGGGCATGGTTGTGGGCACGGCGGCCATGGGCAAACCCGAGCAGGACCTCGGAGATTCTCTCGATGGGTTCGAAGAAGATCTAACGGACGCGGTTATCCTCGATCACCTGGCGAACCCGTTAGCCGATCCGCGCTCCATTCTTCAGCGCGCAACCACGCGCCTGGTCAATGACCTGTTCGCCTACTACCGCTCGAAAGCGGCCGCCAACCCAGAGCCTGCCGTCGTGTATGCCCTTGCTCGGGAGACCCACGAAGCCGACCTGCAGGTTGGGCAAGAGACTAAGATCCAGCATGCTTTTTCCTACTCCGATGGTTTTGGGCGAGAGATTCAGAAGAAAATTCAGGCCGAGCCTGGCCCTCTGATAGATGGCGGTCCGGTTGTCAGCCCACGCTGGGTGGGCAGCGGTTGGACGATCTTCAACAACAAGGGCAAGCCTGTCCGCCAGTATGAGCCCTTCTTCACCGCTACACACCGTTTTGAGTTCGCCCGCCTCGTTGGAGTGAGCTCGATTCTTTTCTACGACCCCGTCGAGCGCGTGATCGCTACAGCGCACCCCAACCACTCTTATGCAAAGGTCGTCTTCGATCCCTGGCGGCAGAAAACGTATGACGTCAATGACACGGTTCTTGCGCCTGACCCGAAGAATGATCCGGATGCAGGCGATTACTTTCGTCGATTGCCTGAGGCGGAATACCTGCCGACCTGGTTTGCTCAACGACAGGGAGGGGCGTTGGGGCCGGAAGAAAAAGCTGCCGCCAGCAAGACTGCGGCACATGCCGACACACCCACCGTCGCTTACTTCGACACGCTTGGCAGACCTTTTATGACGGTGGCCGATAACGGCCTCGACAGCGGCGGTATCGAGCAGAAGTACGCGACCCGCACGAACCTCGACATAGAAGGTAACCAACGCGAAGTCATTGAAGGAAACCAACACGACGGACTTAATGCGCCGCCGGACCGCATTGTCATGCGCTACGACTACGACGTACTGAGCAACCGTATCCACCAGGCAAGCATGGAAGCGGGCGAGCGTTGGATGCTCAGCGATGTGACCGGCAAACCCATCCGCGCCTGGGATAGCCGCGATCATCAGTTCCGTACAACCTACGACGAATTGCGGCGGCCGGCCGATTCCTTCCTGCGCGCCGGCGCAAGCGGAGAACAATTAGTCGAACGCACAGTCTATGGCGAGACGCGAGCTAATCCCGAAACGAATAACCTGCGCGGCAAAGTAGTTCAGCTCTTCGATCAGGCTGGCATGGTCACGAGCGACGAGTACGATTTCAAGGGCAATTTGCTGAGCAGCAGCCGGCGGATCGCCGTCGAATACAAGGCCACCCTCGATTGGTCAGGAGCACCTCCGCTCGAAGCACAGGCCTACACCAGCAGGACGCGCTACGACGCGCTCAACCGCCCAACCGAAGCGACCGCGCCGGATAATAGCATCATACGTCACAGCTACAACGAATTGGGCCTGCTCGAGAGAGTCGAAGCGAATCTGCGCGGCGCGACAATCATCTCTGTCTTTGTTAATGACATTGATTACAATGCCAAAGGGCAGCGCAAACTGATTGAATATGGCAATGGTGTAAACACGGCTTATAGCTACGACCCGCTTACCTTTCATCTGAACCACCTGCAGACGCTACGCGGAACGGAGTCACTTCAAGACTTGCGCTACACCTATGACCCGGGGGGCAATATCACCAGCGTCCGTGACGACGCGCAGCAGACCATTTACTTCCGCAATCAACGTGTGGAACCGAGTGCTGAGTATACCTATGACGCGATATATCGTTTGATCGAAGCGTCGGGCCGCGAGCACCTTGGCCAGACCGGAGGACATCCCAATGCGCCCACTGCACCCGATGCCCTCAACGGATTCCACACTCGCCTTGACCATCCGGGCGACGGCAACGCGATGGGCACGTATCTCGAGCGCTATATCTACGACCGCGTGGGCAACTTCCTCTCAATGCAGCATAGCGGCAGCGAACCTTCGCAGCCCGGCTGGACGCGCGCTTACACTTACAACGAAGCAAGCCTGATTGAACCGGCAAAGAAAAGTAATCGCTTGAGCAGCACGACAGTTGGGAGCGGGGCGCCGGAGGTTTATCCCTACGACGCTCACGGCAATATTACGCGCATGAGTCATCTGCCGATGATGCAGTGGGACTACCACGACCAGCTTCAGGCAACGGCGCAAACGGTGGTCAACAGCGGCACGCCGGAAACGACCTGGTACGTTTATGACTCCACCGGACAGCGAGTGCGTAAGGTTACGGACAATTCTGCTGTCGCCGGACAACCGCCCTCACGCAAAGCGGAGCGCCTCTATCTGGGTCTCTTCGAGATTTATCGCGAATATGGTTCGAACGGCAGCACGGTTACGCTTGAGCGCGAGACGCTGCACCTGATTGACGACAAGCGGTGTATCGCTTTGGTAGAAACGAGGACGTTGGGTAACCATCCTTCGCTTCCCCAACTCATTCGTTTCCAACATAACAACGACCTCGGATCAGCCATTCTGGAGCTGGACGACGAGGCACAAATCATTTCTTACGAAGAATATTTTCCCTATGGCAGCACATCTTATCAGGCGGTGCGCAACCGTACCGAGACGCCCAAGCGATACCGCTACACAGGCAAGGAGCGGGATGAGGAGAGTGGGTTAGAGTACCATCTTGCGCGATATTATTTACCGTGGTTGCGTAGGTGGGCCAGCCCCGATCCAATTAACAACGAAGCGTATAACATCCAACAGGGAAAAGCCGATAGAAATAAGAAAAGGGATCTTAGTGAATTGGTAGCTTCGCCATACGAATATTGTTATGACAATCCCTTAGGGTTCAATGACCCAGCTGGCGAACAGCCGCCGCAGGTAGCTGGCTCTTTGTCACTGAACCTTTCTGTAACGCTTGGTCAGAGAGGAACTAGGTCATCACATTACAGAATTGGACTGGCTGCCAGCCTCATGGTAACAGATTCCATAGGGCCTGCCAGCGGTCAGGCTAGCCTTAACCTGTCTGCAGGCTTTGCGACTGGCGGTCTCGCCGTTCCATACGGACAGAGGGTCCCAATCAGGAAAGGCGTCGGTGAATTGATTTTGTCGCCGGCAGTGACACTCGGCGCTGCTAAGGGTGACTCAATTGGAGTAAATTATCTTCATGGTAATGCTACTACGTCGCTAACCAATACAATAAAATACTCAGGCACCTATGCGTTGAACTTTCACTTCGATACAAACAAGAAAAGAGAACAAAGAACAGCGACGTACGGCCTAAGAGTCGGCCAGTTTTCATTAAATGTCCTTGAAGATCATCACGCATGGCTGTTAGCAGATGGTTTCGATCGCTTCTTTACAGGTAGCGGCAATGCCAATTGGCATTTTAAAGACGGGTCATCTCTTACTTTTGCAACGGACACCTATACAGGCAATTCCATAAATAGTGGGAACCTTGGTGATACAGAAATAGGGGGCAAGGTCAAAACTCCCGGGAAGAACAAAGGAAATGACTTCTATTGGGCAAATCAAGAACAGATGGATATTAAAGGAGGATTCCCACCCGGATACAATCAGTCATTGAACAATGCGCAGACATACCTTCAGTTCACATCTGCAAGTGGTTTATTTATACGCGGAACGAGTACTGGCCCGTTCAATTTTTGGTCTCAAAATATAATTCATGATTCATTAGATCCCAACTTTCATCATTTTAAACCAGCAGTAAGTAAAAACAATTTGCAAATCTCTGGAGGCTATTTATTTCGCACAAAGTGGCAGTCTGGCGATTGAAACGTCGCGCGGGAATTGGTAGTCGAGGAAGAACCTACGGTGCAACCTCTCTGATGGCTTCCCTGTTGCTAACGTAGGATCGTCCGTCTTCGAGAATTACTCGAAGAACACAATTGACCACTGACCCTTTAGATCAAACCGGACCCCAGGGACAGGAGGATATGACCATGACTACGAGCGACAAAAAACTGATCCAAATCACCGGGCGGGTCATTGAACGCAAAACAAAGCAGGGACTTTCGAACCTGCGCGTTGAGGCGTGGGACAAAGACCTGATCGTCAAAGACGCCGTCGGCTCTGCGACTACCGATCAGCAGGGCGCTTTTGTAATACAACTCGCGAAGGCTCAGTTCAAAGACCTCTTCGGCGACCGCCATGTCTTGCTCTTCTTTAGAGTCTTTAGCGGCGATCGACTCTTTACCAGCACCGAAGGAGCGGTCCTTTGGGACAGAGACGCGCAAGATTCAGAGATCGTCATCAAAGTGAAAACAGATTCTCCGACACCTCCAGACACCGGTAAGACTTTCACCGTAAGCGGTCAAGTTCGCCGAGCGGACGGCAGCATCTTCACGGATGGGTTTGTTCAGGCGTTCATTGCGATCCAGGGACAAGAGAGACTGCTCGGTGAAACAAAACCGGATACCAACGGGCAATTTGAGATTGCGTACACACTCGATGCGACGCAGGTCAGCCAACTCGCGAACCTGCGCGTGGTCGTTCGCGTGTTTGATAGCCAACGAATCCAATTGGCTGAATCGCCTTCGTTCATTCCCGACACAACGGTGACGGTGAACCTAAACGTACCCAGCCCGCCGCCGCCAAAAGTAGTTCTTTCGGTACAGGGCCAGGTTCGCGGCAACGACCGAACCCCTATTAGTAAGGCCGTCGTGCGAGCGTTCATCATTACGCCGGAAAAAGAAATCCCGCTCGGTGAAGCAAAGAGCGACTCATCCGGGAAATATAAGATTACCGCCGAGGTAGATTCATCTCTGGTGGCTCAGCCAAGCAACGCTCGCCTGGAAGCGCGCGCGTTCGATAAGAAGGAGACTCGCCTTGCCGCGTCGTCTTCAGCGCTACAGAAGGACACAACAATGGACATAGTAGTGAGCACAACTCCGCCAGATAAGATCTTCACGATTCATGGCCGGGTCCTTCGAAACGAGAAGCCGGTGGCCAGCGTGACCGTACAAATATTCGGTGTTTTGCCAGGCCCTGAAGAGCCTCTGGGCGAACCGGTCATTACCGATACCGAGGGCGGCTACGAGATTCAATACAAGCCGGGGAGGTTTGATGGAGACAAAGACGAGGACTCCCGCGTTCAAGTGCGTGTGTCTGACGATCAACGGCGCGAGTTATTCAAGACGCCGACATTTCGTAGTGAGGCGGAAATACTTTTGGACATGAGAATAGAGGATCACGTCGAGCCTCGGCTTTCTATCGTTCGAGGCCGCATCACCGTTCAAGGCGGCGGGCGATTTGACGGGATCGTTCGAGTCTTTAGCGTCGCCACGGGAAACCAACTTGGCAATGACGCGCCCACGGGTGACGCAGGTCAATATGAGATCAGTTACACAGCAGCAAAGCTCGGCGGCACTGTGGACATTGGCGAGTCAGTCATCGTTCGCGTTTTTGACAACATGCGAAGAGATCGCGCCCATTCCGAGTCCTTCAGCGCTCAACCGCTGAAAGAGATCAACCTGGTAGTAGCTCCGCTACCGGATGACGAACAGACATTTGTCGTTCAAGGGCTTGTAACCCGAGCCGGTGGCAGCGCGTTTATCGGCGGCATCGTCCGAGTCTTTAGCAGCACCACCGGCAACCAACTCGGTAATGACGCGCGCTCGGATGGTGCAGGAAGGTACAAGATCAGCTACAAGGCGCGCAAGCTCAGCGCGACTGTAGATATAGGCGAGCTTGTCATCGTTCGTGTGTTTGACAACTTTGGAAGAGATCGCGCCCATTCAGAACCCTTCAACGCTCAACCGCTGAAAGAGCTTAATCTGGAGGTAGCTCCACTGCCGGATGAGGAACAAACATTTGTCGTCGAAGGGCGAGTGACTCAGGCTGGTGACATCGCATATGTTGGCGGGACCGTACGCGCGTTCGACCGCGACTTGCGCAGCGAAGAGTTACTCGGGGAGAGCGCGACCGATGCGGCGGGCCACTATGAGATACGCTACAGTGTTGACCAGTTCAGCCGCAGCGAGAAGGAAAGCGCCGACCTCGTCGTCAGGGCGTTTGACGCAGGGGGGTTGTTGCTGGCAAGTTCGCCGACTCTTTTCAATGCGGCGGCCATTGCTCAAATCGACTTTGCCATTCCAGCCGATAAGCTGCCGCCACCTTCGCTGTTTGAAAGAATCGGTGCAGCCTTGGCGCCTTTACTCGACGGCGTGAAGGTCGAAGAACTGGAAGAAGACCAACAACACCAGGACGTTAGTTTTCTGTCAGGGGAAACCGGTTTTGACAAGACCGACATCGCCCGCTTCATTCTTGCCCATAAAACTGCGCTTCGATCGATTCAGCCGCAGTTCTGGTTCGCGTTGCTTGGCGGCTCGTTCTTCCAGTTCGCAGAAGACCAAAGCCTCCAAAACCAGCTAACCGCGGTTCTAGATTCGCTGTCATCGCTCGATGATGCCTCCGTGCGCAAGTCGCTTACGCGCGGCTTTAATCAGCAGGAGATCCCGGTTACGCTTTCCGGGCGAGTTGACGAATGGGTCGCGGCCTTCTTGGAGTTTCTCGCCAATCGCCTGGTAAGCGGAGGAGCGCAACCGACCTTCGTCCTTTCCGCGCTCGAAGACGCCAAGATAAAGGACGCTGGCAAGCAGCAAAGATTCGCTCTTCTGTTCACCCAGAACAACGGACTGACGCCGGCCCTGCTGGACGCGCTGCAGAAAGACGGAATGTTTTCGAAGACTGAGATTGATGACCTGCACACGTCCTTCAATCTGGCCGATCTGACAAACGGTGATTTTTCGGTCGTCAGAATGATCAAGGATCAGTTCCGCGTTCGACAGCCTGAAGCTATCCGCGCGGTGGCGAAGAACAGCCAGAATGATTGGGTGAATCTGGTAACCACAAAGTTCAATGCCGGCCAGATCAACCTGCCCATCGAAACCGAAAATGTCGCCGGCGTGAACAGGATTTCCGACGCAGAAGTTTACGGGAAATCCCTTGAGCGTCAGTTTCGGGAAGCTTTCCCGACGACTGCGTTCGCCGGCGGATTAGGCCGGGCGCTAAACAATGGCGGCGCCAGCGGGCTGCGCTTTGCGGCGGATCTCAATCAATTCCTCGACCAGCACCAGGACTTTGAGCTCCTGAACACGCCGGTCGATGACTTTTTCAAGAACAGCGTCAGGCCGGACTCGCAACGGCTTGCACAGAACGAGGACTTCAAGTTCGAAGTCAAAAAGGTGCAGCGTGTGTTCAAGCTCGCCCCAACGTTCGCGGCGACCGACAAATTGCTGGCGGACGACGTTCACTCCGCGTTACAGATCTATCGCATCGGCGAGACAGGATTCGTGCAACGCTACTCTGGTGAGGGTTTGACACCCGAAGACGCGCGCACCATTTGGAATCGAGCCGCCGACACGCATGCGGCGGTGATAACGGTAGTCGGTGCGCTGAAGGGGCTCCAGTCCGACACCTTACCGGTTGTTCTCCAGAACGGCACCGACGCGCTTTCAACTTTCCCGAACTGGAACAACTTGTTCAAGACCGGAGACATCTGCGAGTGCGAGCATTGCCGTTCTGTGCTCGGCCCGGCCGCTTATTTCGCTGACCTGCTGACGTTCCTCAAAGACAGGAAGGCGGCGAACGTGGCCTTTACAGTCAAGGAAATTCTGTTCCACCGACGACCTGACCTCGGCTACCTCGAGCTCAACTGCGAAAACGCGTTGACGCCATTGCCCTACATCGACGTGGTGTGTGAAGTGTTGGAGGATGTCATCGCCGCCGGTGACAACGACATCGAACTGACAGCCTTCACCACGGTGCCGGCTGACCCGATCGCCGCGAAGGCTTTGGTCGCTGCCAAGCTTGCGGCCAAGAACATCAAGCTGGGCGCTGACTTCTCGCTCTCGCAAGTGGATACCTCGGACCCAAACCGGTGGGTCGCGCACGGCGACGACGTGACATACTTGCTTAAGAAAAAAGCGACGCCAAACTTTTTCGCTCAAGTTTTGCGCAATACGAAGACCAGCGCCGATGAGCTACGCGCCTATCCGCAGTATGTGAACCCGAAGGCTTACGAAAAACTGCGGGCCGCGAAGTACCCGCTTGCCCTGCCCTTTGATTTGTTTGCCGAAGAGGTTCGGGCGGCGTTTCAAAAGCCGAACCTCAAGCGCTGGGACCTTATGCGCACGCTGCGGGGCAACGCCGCGCCGAACAATCCGATTGATGGTGACATCGCAGCCGAATATTTCGGAATCTCGTCAGATCCCTCTCTTCCCGTACCGGCGAATCCTGCTGATCCTACTGATGAAAAGCGCATCATCCTCACAGCCGAACCGACCGACCCCTGGCAGAAAGTCTTCTGGGGCGAGACGTCTATCCCCGGCAACCTGAGCAATGTGAAAGTGTTTCTCCAGAAGACGGGCCTCGAGTACAACGACCTGCTGACTCTGCTCGACCTGGAATTCATCAATCCGGCTCACGACATAATCATTCACCATCTGGATGGCTCGTGCGATACCGACAAGAAGGACATTCAGGTTTTGGACGCTACGAAGCTTGATCGCATTCACCGTTTTCTGCGCTTATACCGAAAGCTGGACGGATGGAAGATGTGGGAGATCGACCTCGTCATCCGACACTCCGCAATTGGCAACGGCAGCCTGGACGAAGCTTTCTTGATCAACCTGATGTATTTCGTCGAAGTCAAGAACAGGCTGGGCGCGAAGGTCACGGTGGAACAAGCCGCCGCTTTGTTTGGTGACCTCAACACCAGAACTCACTTCACCAGGCTTCACGAAAAACGCGAAGACGCGCTGTACCAGAAATTATTCTTGAACAGAAGGCTCATCAATCCGCTCGATCTCGCATTTGAGATTAACGCAACGACGGGCGACTTAACGGCAGGACAAACCATTACTGCTCATCACCCGGTCGTGCTGGCTGCGCTTGGTATTCGGGAGGCCGACCTTCTCCTCCTTGAAGGACTGACGAAAGCTTCTGATGGGTCGGCTTACATCCCGGATGCTTTGACACTGACTAATCTCTCATTCCTTTGGCGCCACGCGTGGCTATCCAAACTACTTAAGTTCAAGACGGAAGATTGGAAGATTGTCCTGAAGGTCTTTAATCAGGACGTGATGACGTTTGCCAACCCGAAAGCGGCCTTCGAGTTTTTGGAAAGAATCGAGCAACTCAAGGCTACCGGCTTCAAGGCGGACGATCTCAATTGGCTGCTCGCTGCTGATCGCACGGCTAAAGCAGCGGTGAAGGAATCCGACGCGGTGCGATTCCTTACCGGTTTGCGCAAGGACTTGCAGGGAATTCATGCCGAATACGCCTCGGCGAAGTATCCGTTCCTTGCGTCGCCCACGGACGAGGGGCAACCGGTTGCTCTCTTGACCTCGCTGTTGCAGAAGCTGAATCGGGACGACGCGGCGGCGCAGGATTTCATCGCCGTTCTCAAAGGTGAAGTCAGCCTGGAAACGACGGTCGACGTCTTGCCTGCAGGCTTCACCTTTCCACCGGTGATCACCTCCACAAATAACATCCCGATCCGTTACGACCCGGTTCTAACTTTCAGCGGTTCGATGACCACGGGTCAGCGCACTGTTTTGTTGACGGATACTTTGCTGGCAGCGGTCACTGTCTTGCCATCATACCAGCAAGCCATCCAGGACCTGTTTCAACAGCCGGGACGCGTCTCGGTGACGGATTTGCCTGCAGGCTTTGCTTTCCCTCCAACGATCACCGGGGCGCCAAACAATATTCCGATCGGCTACGAGCCGGTAGTGCGGTTCAACGGAGTGATGACTGCTGCCCAACGGGCAATGTTGTTGTCTGATGTGTCTTTTTTAGACCCGACAGTTAATGCAGCATATCAGACCGCCATCGAAAACCTGTACCAGCAGTCGCTAACAGCCCGAGGCAACTTTCTGTTTACGGAACTAAAGGTGTCGTTACCCGTGACTTTGCCGGCCGATCACCCATCAATTCCGCTATCTTATGACCCGGTGAGTCACACAGTAAGTTTCATCGGCGTGATGACCCCGGCCGAACAGACAGCCCTGAAGGGTATCGCCTCCAACTCAGCGCCGGTCATTGATGAACTGTTCCAACAGCCTCGCATGCTAGTCAAATTCTACGAGCCTATTTTCACCGCTCCGCTCAATGCGCTGCCCCCAGCAATTGATTTCAAAGCGCAGTTGCCCGCCGAACTGTCCGCCAGGATTTCCTACGACCCCGAGCAACACCTGCTGCGTTTCGCCGGTATCATGCGGGCGGACGAACAAGCGGCGCTCGATGCCCTTGCACCCAGCGTCCTTCAAGTCGAGGTTGCATACCACAACGCTGTTAGCAGCCTGGCCACGCAGCCGACAACGATCGCGTCACCAGACACGCGCGTCTGGCTCTCGGACATCGACCTCGACGCCAGCCAGCTTGCGAACGACACGTACGCCAAGCGATTGGCGAACGCCGCACAGAAAGCGCTGGCATACTTATCGACGGCTCTTGCCGAAAACCTGGCGGTGCAGGAGTGCAGCGACTCGCTGGGTTTGACGGCGGCGACTGGTCGCGCCGTTATGACTCGCTTTCAGCCGGTCCCGCCCGACACAACGCTTGCGTTGTTCACGGGAACATTTTCCAATTCTACCGGAGCGATCAGCGGCGCCGCATTGAATACCTGGTACTGGTTGAACCGAGTCGCCCGGATATTGAAACAATGGAAGATCGACCTGGAGGATTTGGAACATCTTATCAACCTCACGATGGAAGCCGGAGTGATCGACTTTGGAAGTTTGCCATCGGATGCTACAAAACCAATCGCGCCGATCGACAAGTTCCTGCGAACGGGCAGCATGTTGCGCCTGCGTGACACTCTGCCCGAGACGAAGATCACTCTCTTTGAGGTGCTTGAAAAACTGAAGGCAGGGGCCTATCCGAAAAGCGACTTTGCCGATGACGTTGAACTCCTGAACGAGGCGTGGAGTTCGGCGGACGTGCTGGCGTTCATAAACGCGGTCGATCTCACATACCCAGCAGACTATTTTCTTGCCGAAAACTGGGAGCGTCTGCGCCGGGCGTTTTACTTCCTGGAGAATCTCAATGCCGGCCTGGACGCGGTGAAGATGTTCGCCGCGCCTAAGATGGCTGCGGCAAACGCAAAGACGCTGAAAGAACTTTTGCGTTCCAAGTTCGGCTCAGAGACGTGGCTCACGCTGAGTGCTGAAATACAGGACGTTCTGCGCGAGCGCAAGCGCGACGCGCTTGCAGGTTATCTGCTCACGCAATCCAAACCCCTGGATGCTCCAAGCGGCAAGTGGGAAAACACCAACGACCTCTACGCCTACTATCTGCTCGACGTAGAGATGAGCGCGTGCCTACTAACCAGCCGCCTGGTGCAGGCTTCGGGTTCGGTTCAACTATTCGTGCAGCGATGCTTCATGGGGTTGGAACCGGACGTGGTTGTAAGGGCCGATGGCGCTGACGGCGATAGCGCGTGGCGTTGGTGGAAATGGATGTGGAAGTACCGCGTCTGGGAAGCGAACCGCAAGGTATTTCTCTGGCCGGAGAATTGGATCGAGCCGGAACTCAAGAAAGACCGATCATCGTTCTTCAAAGACCTTGAAAACGAACTTCTTCAAAACGACATCAACCAGTTCACCGTCGAAACCGCGTTTTCAAACTATCTGGAGAAGTTGGATGGCGTGGCGCAGCTCGAGATCGCGGGCTTCTATCAGGAGGACGACGGCGACAATGCCATAGTCCACGTGTTCGGCCGCACGGTGGGCGCCGAACCGCACCTCTACTACTATCGACGGTATGACTATCGCCGATGGACGCCGTGGGAAAAGGTGGATCTGGACATCCAGGGCGACTACCTGATCCCTGCAGTGATCAACAAGCGGTTGTTTTTGTTCTGGCCTGTATTCGCGGAAGTGCCTGATGAGACTGAGAACACCAAAAATGTTCCAATACCAAAGTCTACAGCTACGGATGCGCCGCTCAAAAGGACATTCAAGAGGCTCAAGCTTCAAATGGCGGTGAGCGATTACCGGCAAGGGAAGTGGACACCGAAGCGAGTGTCGAAGGATTCTGACCAGAGTCTTTTGCCCTACAACGTCGAAATCATCAAGAAACATTACCGTTTCTTTCCGATCGACCGGAGCGAGGTGGACGGGAGATTTGGCATCAAGTACGACGGTTACAGCCTGGGCAGTGATGGCGGCTTTCTCGCGTCCATGTCCGGCGCCTTTGAGATCTCCGGGTGCAAAGGAGTACCGGAGCTAGCTTCGCTCCCCGGCACTTTCCGGCACGTGTTTCGACCAGAATACAATTCGACCGGGAGCTACACGGCGTTTCTTAGATGGATCGAACTCGGGCAACTCAACCGTCGCTATGACGCTCCGGAGAACGATTTCACCCTTGTGACTCAAACCAATCAGTCCTCCACTCAGAGCTTCACGCAGGTTTTGATAGAAACTCCCGGGATTTTCAGGGTGTCTCCTCCGTGGCATTTCTCGTACTTTGACAAGCTTTGGCTCGACGGGCTTTTGGCGTTCGTCGTCCCTGCTCCGATAATCGCCTTCTCAGCTCAGGAGTTAGCCGCGCTCGTCATAGGAGGCGGCCAACAAAGTCACGAGATCCTCCTTTCACTGGTCGGCGCTTGGCTCCCGTTTTTCTACAACGACCAAAAGCGCACCTTCTTCGTGTTGCCCTCATTAGTGGCTCGCAAAAACGACATACGCAAGGGTGGTATCAACCTCGGGCAGGGCACGTCATTCGGAGGAGGCGGAGACGACGGGGTTTTCACGGGAAGTGAAAGTGTTAGAAGCTACTATCCGGAGATCAAAAAGAACGTTCGCAAGTTGGAAGATTACTTCGAAGGACTGCTGCAAACCTGGTTGGACGGCCTCACCTTTTCCACGCTGACACCCACCGAACGGCAGGAGCTCGGCGCGTTTGTCCGACTGCAATTTCCTGACGAGACCTTTCCTGACGAAACGCCGCCGCCATACACCGACCAGAGGTTTAAGGACCTCATAAAGCGATTTGTTATGCGGTTTTACCATAAATACCTGGGCGCATTGTCGCTGTCGCTTTTCCAGCTTCGTCACTTCCATTTCAAGAATTTCTATCATCCTTTCGTCTGCGACTTCGCCAAGTTGGTCTATAACCCGCTGAAAGGGATCCCCGCGCTGATGAGCCGCGACACGCAGATGAAAGACAGTGGCTTCAGCTTTCGGCAAACCTACCGGCCAACCGCTTGGGTCGTTGAGCCGCCGACGGAGAGTTTTTACCCGGAGGAGGTCGTAGACTTCTCACCTGACGGGGCTTACTCGCCCTATAACTGGGAGCTGTTTTTCCACGCCCCTTTGTTGATTGCCAACTCGTTGAGCCGGAACCAGCGATTCGAGGAGGCCCGCGACTGGTACCACTTCATCTTCAATCCCATCGGTGTCGAAAGCTCCATGCCGGGTGCATCGCCGATGAGCAAGTATTGGATCACCAAGCCGTTCTTCGAAACAACCGATCCGCAGTACGTCCAGCAGCGCATCGACAACATATTGCTAATGCTGGCCGGCGACACGAGCGTGCCGGGCTTCTCAGCGCAAGCGAAAAGAGACCTCGAAGACCAGGTGCTCGACTGGCGTACGAACCCTTTTGAGCCACATCGGATCGCAAACTACCGAACGGTCGCTTACCAGAAGACGGTGGTGATGAAATATTTGGACAACCTCATCGCGTGGGGCGACTACCTGTTCCGTCAAGACAGCATGGAGAGCATCAACGAAGCGACGCAACTCTACATACTTGCTGCGGAGATCCTCGGCCCGAGTCCAAAGAAGATGCCACCGCAGTCGAAGCCGCCTCTCGAGAGTTTTAACGAGTTGGAGAAGGAGTTTGACAAGTTTTCGAATGCCCTGGTTGAGGTGGAGAACCTGGTTCCGCCGTTAGCCGGCAATTTGCCGAGCGACGGCGATCTTGCGCCGCTTCCAATGCTGTACTTCTGCATCCCGCAGAACGACAAGCTGCTCGGCTACTGGGACACGGTTGCGGACCGGCTCTTCAAGATTCGCCATTGTATGAACATCGAAGGAGTGGTACGTCAACTGGCCCTGTTCGAGCCGCCGATCGATCCCGCAGCGCTGGTCAAAGCAGTCGCGGGCGGTGTCGACATCGCGAGCGCGCTTGCGGACTTGAATGCGCCGCTGCCGCTCTACCGCTTCAATGTGTTGCTGCAAAAAGCGAACGAAGTATGCAACGACGTGAAGGCGCTGGGAGGCACGCTGCTCTCCGCATTGGAAAAGAAAGACGCCGAAGAGATGGGTCGGCTCCGCCAAGGTCAGGAGATTCGCATGCTCGAAGCGGTGAAGGCTGTGAGAGAGAAGCAAATTGAGGAGGCGAAGGAGAATTTGGCGGGATCGAAGAAGTCGAAGGCGACGGTAGAAACGAAAAGAAATTACTACCGAGACATTGAGCGGCTCACCACCCAGGAACAATTGCACCTCGACAAGATGGGCGAAGCGCATACCAAACAAGAAATCGCGCAGGGGATAAAACTTGGCGCTTCCATTATTTCGCTTCTTCCGGCCATTAACCTCGGCGCTTCCGGTTTTGGCGGCTCGCCACTCATCGCGGCTAAGATTGGCGGATTAGAGTTGGGGCAGGCGGCAGGTCTTGCTAGCGATGTGCTTTCTTTCCTCTCACAAATCGCCGCCAACGATGCGGCAATGGCTTCCTCCAAGGCTGGCTTTGACCGCCGCTGGGACGACTGGAAACTGCAGGAGAGGCTCGCCGATAAGGAGCTTACTCAACTCGATAGTCAGATCGCGGCCGCCGAACTGCGCATCGCAATCGCCGAGAAGGAACTCGAGAATCACGTTCTCCAAATCGAGAACGCGAAACAAATCGACGATTTCATGCACTCGAAGTACACTAATCAGGAGCTCTACCAGTGGCAAGTCGGCCAGATCTCGGGCGTGTACTTTCAGAGCTACAAACTTGCCTTCGATCTGGCCAAGCGAGCTGAGCGGTGCTTTCGCTTCGAGTTGGGATTGCAGGACTCGAGCTATATCAACTTCGGGTACTGGGACAGCTTGAAGAAAGGACTACTGTCGGGAGAAAAGCTTCAATACGATCTCCGCCGGCTCGAAACCGCATACCTCGAGCAGAACCGGCGCGAGCTCGAGTTGACCAAGCACGTTTCGCTCGTTCTGCTCGACCCGCTGGCGTTGATCAAGCTGCGGGAAACGGGGCGATGTTTCTTCAGCATGCCGGAGGAAATCTTCGACCTCGACTACCCTGGTCACTACTTCCGGCGCATAAAGTCGGTGAGCGTGACGCTGCCTTGCGTGGTAGGGCCTTACACAACAATTTCATGCACATTGCGCTTGCTGAAGAACAGTGTTCGCATCAATACCGCTAACGGCGACAACGGTTATCCACGCAACACCGACGACCAGGGCTTACCGGCGGATGACGCTCGCTTCATTGAAAACAACATCCCCGTCAAGGCGATCGCCGCCAGCAGTGCCCAGAACGACACCGGAGTGTTCGAGCTGAGCTTCCGTGACGAGCGCTACCTCCCCTTTGAAGGAGCGGGCGCGCTCAGCGAATGGTCGCTTGAACTGTTCAACGACTCCAATGCCGATTTCGGCAGGCCCCTTCGCCAATTCGATTACGCTACGATTTCCGACGCCATCCTGCATGTCAAATACACTGCCAGGGAAGATGCCGGCTCGTTTAAGAACGGCGCCGTCGCGCATCTGCGTGAGTATCTTTCGCAAGATGATGCGACGCCCTCTTTACAGTTGTTCGACTTGCGGAAGGAATTCCCGACTCAGTGGCATCGGTTCCTGAACCCGACAGGCGGCGCAAATGTCTTCGAGTTGCCGGTGTCCTCGAGTCTATTCCCGTTCCGCGACGAAGGTAAGACGCTAAAAGTCAACTCCATCTGGTTGCTAGCTCGTTGCACCGAGCCGGGGACCTACTCGGTCGAACTCAATCCATTCTTGCCAGTACCGCCAGATTCCAACAAGTTCACGCTTGCAAAGGCAAGCCAGTTCGGTGGTTTGCACTTTGGCAAAAAAGACTCGCTGGGAATTGACATAGTACCAACGGATCCACCGGTCAACTGGCTCCTAACGATGACGCGTCTGGGCGGAGATATGCACACTGAGGTGAAGGATATGCTGTTAGTGTTCGGGTATGAGTGGCAATAGTCTCAGGCTCGCGGGTATCAAGAGGACCTCAACAGCGAAGTGAGAGATTGCTCGTGATCGCGGATGGTGAATCCTTAGCAACCGGACGCGCGGCCTTATTGGAGGCTGTTAAGAATGAATTTCCGCGCCATCTGCCGTTTAGAAAGCGCTCTTTGACCTACAGAGTAGGTTGCAGCGTGTCGCCGCCGCCGAACATTGGAGAGAGAAGGTCGGCACGCAAACACCGCGCAAGGAAGTCAAATTCTCTGCTGTCAGGTTGCTGCCAAGCTAAGCTAAGTCATTCAGGCATAGCTTCTATGTGTTGACCGCGTGAGGTATATTACGCGACAAATTCGTTATCACTCCAGAGACCGTAGCTTCGCTTCCGTGCGAGGCCGCTTTCATTGTAGCACGCGCGTTCCCGCGGGTTGTGTCATCGAAGTTTCACAGTCTTCTGGCGTCGTCTAGGGGTGCTCGCACCACCATTCGCTTTGAGCGGTCTTCCAGGTTTTCGATCCTTAACAAGCTTAATATTCGTCTCGTCGATCAGATAGTCTCGTCCTAGCCTTTGGGCTGGCAACCGGCCCTCTTTGATGAGAGCGAGCACCCGCCTCTGACTGACCCCTAGTCGCTCGGCTACATCGGTTGTCGTGAGCAGCTTCATCCTCGCCTTTATACTCGTCTTTATACTATTCGTCAAGCGGAACACTTTCCTGTTGACACAACTATTCGGCATACCGCATAGTTTGAATTCGAGAGCAACGGAGGTGAAGAACTATGGAAGAGCAAGTCGATAAGCAAGACGCGCAGAAGTCAGACAGCAGCGCCCACACAACACAGCGCAAGCAGCACAAGCGAGGGCAGAACCAGGGCTCGATCTACAAGCGAAAGGATGGGCGATGGGTCGCTGCCGTGTGGCTTGGCTATCAAGGCGGAAAGCCAAAGCGAAAATGGTATTACGGCGAGACGCGCAAAGAAGTAAGCGACAAGCTCACCGAAGGTCTGCGGAGTGTTCAGCAAGGCATCCCGGTTGTCACTGAGCGACAGACGTTACGAGAGTTCTTAGACCGATGGCTAAACGACTCCGTCAAGCCGAGGGTCAGGCGCGGTACGTTTGCCAGCTACGATCAACAAATCAAGGTTCATATTGCCCCGGCCCTCGGACAGTTTCAGCTTACGAAGCTCGCGCCCCAACACATTCAACGCTATATGAACGACAAGCTGAATGAGGCCGATGCCGACAAGCGGTTATCCGCGAGAACGATCAGCTATCATCGGACGCTTCTGCGAATGGCCCTCAATCAAGCGCTGAAGTGGGGGCTGGTACAGCGCAACGTAGCGGCGCTGGTCGATGCGCCTCGCGCGGTGCGTTTCGAGGTTCAGCCTATCGACCAAAGCCAAGCGCAAGCATTTCTTGAGGCGCTCAAGGGTGATCGGCTTGAAGCGCTCTTCACCGTCGCTCTGTCGCTTTGACTCAGGCGTGGTGAAGCGATCGGCTTGCGGTGGCAAGACGTAGACTTTGAGAAACGCACACTGCGAGTGTGTCAGCAACTACAGCGCATTGATAAGAAGCTGGTATTTAGTGAGCCGAAGACTAAGAGCTCCCGCCGCGTTCTCAGTCTGCCGGACTCCCTTGTCGCCAAACTGCGAGAGCATCGCACCGACAACTTGAACAGAAGATGGCGGCAGGCTCCGAATGGCAGGAAGGCGGACTGGACTTTACTACGTCTCTCGGAACTCCTATTGATCCGCGCAATGTCAAGAGAAGGCTCGACAGCATTCTTGATAAGGCGAAGCTACCACACTTCCGAGTCCACGACCTCCGACACTTTTGCGCGTCGCTGCTGTTGGCTCAGGGAGTCGAGCTAAAGGTTGTTTCGCAGATACTCGGTCACACCAAGATCAGCATAACAGCGGACATCTACACTCACGTCCTACCACAGACGCAGAAGGCAGCGATCGACTTGTTGGACGGAATCCTCGCGGTCAAATAGTCATCTGGAGCCTGATTGAACTACTCGCGGCTTCATCAGGAAGATCGTATACCCATTAGGATAATCGTCTACCGAATCTCACACTTTCTCCGGTTGAAACCGGCGTATTCTATGATACACTGCGGCGCGACATACAAATATTGAGTCGCCACAAGAGCGACATATCCTATTCGGTTGTTCCAAATCGCTTAGGCTTTGTATCTAAGCATCAAAAGCAGCAAACCCAGGATCAAGAGTGTCTCTGAACCTAAATCAGAAGGTGTGCCTTGGCTAGATTCATCCGACACGCTGCGACTATTCAAAATGCCCGGCCTTTCGCCAGGATCACAGAAGCAACCGTCTATCCCGCATGGGCTGCAGTAGTTGCCAGGAGTAGTGTGTCCGCCAAATACAGGGAAGGCCAGACACAGCATGAGTAAACCGACAAAAAGCAGTCTTTTCATAGTCTCTCCTTCAGTTGAACCTGGCGGATTCTATCAGCAGTTGTTAAGGCGCACAGGCAGCTATGAACAGTTGGGGGATCTACTGGTAAGCTAGGCGAACAGGCGCACGCATTGCGCGAGTTCGATAAGGTTAAAGAAGTCGGATTGCTGCTTTCTCACACTCCGATCAAGCGTTATCAAGCGATCGGTTATTACTTCCTGGCCGTCGCAGCAAACAGTGTAGGCAATGGGGACCAGGACGAAGCTCGAAAGTTGTTTGAACTCGTCGTTGATACTGCACCAGACATCTACAAGAAAAAGGCTATCCTTTCGCTGGGTGCACTAGCTCGCAACAGAGGAGACGTTGACTCCGCACTTTATTTCTATCGAGAGACCATCAAGAGTGAAAGTCTGGGTATGTCCGGTCTGCAAGCGATGAGAGGCATCGCAGTTTTAAAGTCCGCTGAAGGGTTCCACGAATCCGCGGTGAAAGACCTTGAAACGATCCTACCCATTATCAGGTTCGCGCCGCTGAACATCTACCTCGACTTCTTGAATTCTTATGCGGTTGATTTATCGGCAGTGGGCCGGTTGAACGAAGCCACGAATGTTTCTTCATTGGTTGTGGCTTCCCCACTTTCTGCCCGCTATCCGGAATGGCGAGAAACACTCTCGGAGATCAGGTCAAAACAAAGGCGCCGCTCGACGGTCGCGATCTCGCGGCCAGAGATCGAAGGTGAATTCGAAGCAGAGCCGGAAGTCATAGAAGACGCGCTTCAGGCTGCAAGAATCCAAACTGTGATCGACTTCATGAGCGCTAATCTTCATCGAGCAATAACGTTGCCCGAGTTAGCGGAGATAGTTCATCTCTCGCCGTCTCGCTTTTCTGACATTTTCAAGATTCAAACCGGTCTCTCGCCGATAGCGTATCTGATAAAGCTCAGAATGGAGAGAGCTCATGAACTTCTGATAACGAGATTCGAGAGCATAAAGGAAATCATGGCGATGGTAGGCTACAGCGATCGGGCCAACTTTCTGCGCCACTTCAGAAGATATTTTGAGCTCACGCCCTCCGAATACAGAAAGCGAGGCTTCACTCGTGCATAGAGGACCGGTGAACTCGGGACGACAGATAAGTTCGGCGGGCGGGCCGTATATCCAATGCGTTTGGTAGTCGGTTGCTGTCAGGTTGCTGTCAAAGTGGGCGGCGTGTGGTTGATTGCTGCGAGGTGATGGGACTAAGTGTTGAATTTGTTGGTGGAGCCAAGGGGGATCGAACCCCTGACCTCATGACTGCCAGTCATGCGCTCTCCCAGCTGAGCTATGGCCCCACTCGAATTAGGTTTTCAAAACTGTCGCAATACTAACAACGCGACATGTATCGGTCAACTAACCTTCCAATCACTAACCGTTCAATCACTAACCGTCCAATCAAAGATACCGCGTTCTTAATATCTCAAGGTGATGACGCTCGTGTCCCGCCATTATGAACGCAATCCCTCTCACCGAGGACTCGTTGTTATTGGCACTGCCTCGGCGATTCCACGCCTCCGGTTCCAGACTCGCAAACAACGAAATAGTCGAGCGGCGAACGTGTTCATACTCGTCGGCCAGATCGCTCAAGCTTCGTTTATTGAACGAGCCGTTTGGAACGTAATCGTCCTGCTCGAAGCCCGAAAGCGGAGTCGAATCTCCACGCGCAAACCTCAACGCGCGATACGCGAAGATCCGTTCGCCGTCGATCACGTGGCCGATTACTTCCTTGATGCTCCACTTGCCTTCGGCGTAACGAAACTCGCCGCGAGCCTCCGGTATGCTTTTGATCAGCGCGAGCGTTTCGTCGAGTTGGCTGCGAAGAATTCCGACGATATCGCCATCCGGTACTTTTGAAACGTAACCTTCAGCGTAAACCGGATACTCACTCTTCTCCGGACGTGTCGTAGCATGTGCAGTCATTGTATGAATTCCTTTCCAAAAAGTTTGTAGTCCGGCCTTCAGGAGTCTGTCGGAAAAATAGTTTTTCTCTGCGTAATCTCAGCGCCCTCTGCGTCTCTGCGGTGAATTTGCCCGAAAAAACAGCTCACCGCAGAGGCGCAGAGTTCTTTTTCCGACAGACTCCTTCAGGCGGAAGTTAGTAAGAGTTCTAACGAGGAGTACAAACTTCCGCCTGAAGGCCGGACTACAAACGGTGTTTCAATTGCTCGGCTGTGCTGAACGCTCTTTCTTGTATGGCTGCCCCAGGTACTTCTCGGCGGCTTGCTGCGCTCCGTTGTAATTATTGCCGCTTTCTTTTGCCTTGTTGTATTCGGCGACCGCGCGATCGCGATTGTCTTCGGCGTCCCAGGAGTTGCCGCGCTTGATGTACGACCACACTTCGATCCACGAGGGTTCCAGGTCGCCCGCGAGCGATTCAGTGAATGAGTCGCGCGCCTTCTGCCAATTGCGCTGCTCCATGTAAAGCAATCCAATGTTGTACCACGCCCACGACGAACGAGAGTTGAGCTTGAGCGCCGCGCGGAATTGCTCTTCGGCCTCCGCGTACTCCTCGCGCTGGAAGTGCTGAAGCCCGCGCCGCACGACAACCGACACACGCAGCGAATCGCTTATTCTCAGATAACGATTCTCGGGATCGACAACGACCTCAAGCGGCTTGCCGTCGCTCGACAGATCGAAGTCAACCGAAGTCCCGCGCATATCCAATGTAGTCTTTGTCTCGCGGCCGCCCTCTGATTCGAGAGCTACGCCGACCGGCCCGCGGAACGAATCCATATTCTGGCGCACCGTTCCTCGAACCTTGAACTTGCCTTCTTTGGTGCGAATGATCGAATACTCGACCTTGAATTCGGGCACGCCTGTCGAGTCGATCCACATGCCAAAGAACCCGCGCAGCTTCTGACCCGACACCTTATCCGCGAGATTTTCGAAGTCGTCGATGTTCGCGTTCTGGCCCTTGTAGGTTGAGTAATAGGACTTCAGGAGATTGAAAAACTTGTCATCGCCGATCGTGGTCCTGAGCATGTGATAGACATAAGCACCCTTGTAAATGACCACCGATCGAAACGCGGGCGACTGATCATTCAACTGAACGGGCGCGCGCGATATGGACGACTCCTGTTCAAACGCAAGCGCGAGCTCGATTATGGCCGAGAGAGTTTCGCGAAACTCCGCGGCGCTCTCGCGGGATTCGTGATAGAGGATTGCCGAGTATTCCGCGAGTCCCTGCGAGAGCCACGCGTCATCGAAGCTCTTCAAGCCGACGGCCTGGCCCCACCATTGATACGCGACTTCGCGCGCCAGATCATCGACCGGCAGCGGCTTGTCGGACACAAGCGTCTTGTGCGATATGAATCCGATTCCCGCTCCGCTGTAATACTCGAGTGTGTCTTCATCCACCTCGGCGATCACGTATCGGGTGCCGAGAACGTATTGCCCAAACTTGCCGTTGTAAAATTGCAGTATCTGCGCGACCTCTTGTCCGAATTCCTGGAGGCGGGCTTCGCTGCCGGGCAGCACGCTGATGTCAACTTGCATCCCGCCTGAGTTGATCGTCTTTGTGATGAGCTGGCCCGCGGCAAATGAACCGGGAAGCACGGGCTGAGTCTCGACGAAGTTGAAGGTCTTGCGCCCGTCTTTGGCAGTCGCCGGCGTAACTGGATTCATGCTGTGTCCCGCGACCGACCAGTTCGCGGGAACGGTGAAACTGATATCCGAAGTTGCGCGATCGGCGGCGTATCCGTGAAAGGGAAACCATCGCGCTGCGTAAAACAAGTAAGAACCTTCAGGACCGATGTAGGCGAGGCGCGTATCGGCGATCGGTCCGCCTTCGGGCGTCGCAAGCGCACCCGCGTAATCAAACGTCAAGGTGATGTCGGACCCAGCCGCGTACAACTGGCCGAGGTTCACCTTGACGTTGAATTCATTCACTCGGTCCTGAATGAACTGCAAAGCGGTCTTTCCATCCGGACCTTTGACACTCGAGATCGTAAGCGAGCCGTTCATCTCGAGCACAGCGGACTGAGTTTGCTTCAGAGCTTTGAGAGTTACGATTGCCTGCGCTTTTAAGCTATGGGATTCGGGCAACAGCTCGACGTTGATTTTATAGTTAGTAACGTCGATCGTGGGCGCCTGCTCGGTTTGGGCATCGGCGCTTGAGACCAGGGCAAAGAGCAAAGCGAGGAGCGCTATCGTCGAGCTCCTCTTGCGGGTTCTTATTACTACCATTCTGTTTTGTTTCCTTCTTGCGTGACTGACTAGTCTCGACGATGTGAAGTATATCATCGCGTTTGCTGGCAGTTCCAGTTCGAGGAGGTTGGTGGCTTCCAACGGGCACACTCTCAACGAATGAAGTATGAGCGTTGTCTTGCGGATAAACTTGAGAAGCAGAAGGCCGGCGCTTGCCGGCTAGTTGAGAGCCGCCGGTTCGCGACGTATCGCAGGAGGTGACATTGATCAACGGGCGCGACGCACTGGAGTCACTGGCCGCGTTGCTCATGCACCGATAAAAGTTAGATGACAGTTCGCCGAGAGCGCGATCGTAGGGCAGAGGATGAATTATTAGCGCCCTTGAAGCACGTAGCTGATCTTCGCGTTGTCAAACCACAATGTCCTCATAATCCAGGATCGGTTTGATTTTGCGGCTATCTCCGCCAGACCCCTCGCTGATCTCGAGCGTTCCGGAACCCCCGCCCGCGCCAAAGTGGTCGTGTTGGATCAGCACGCCGAAGTCTAATCCCGTAAGGTGCCCGAGGTCTGCCAACGTGACCTGCGCGGCGGACACATCGAATTTTTCCTCGAAGCCGGCGAGGTTTGTGATGTCTTCCTGCCCCAGGGTGAATGCGGTTGCCGAGAGGGAACCATCAGCGCGCCGCAGAACGCACACCTTCCAGAAAGCAAGCGGAATGCGGGCGATGTAATCCATGAACTCGTTCCGGTACTTGGGATCTGTGTTCTTGAGCACGGGGCCGGTGAAGACCACCATCTTGCGTTCGTCCTTCCTTGCGTGCTGTTCGAGCAGGAATTGTTCGAGACCCTGCCAGCGGTCCTTGCCCTGATTGAAGCCGTCGAGTTGGAGTGTGCAGTTCGTAAAGTGAAAGCTATCATTGGTAGCCTTCACGGCCTCATTCATATTAGAGCCCCACGAAAGGTCCTTGAACCGCGTAAGGTGGCCGCGGTCTGTGTTCTTTCCCGCGTAGAGTTCCTCGCCCATTTGAAACTTGCCGTCAATGCGTGGGTCGAGAAACCACTTATCCTTGCCTCGCTTGAAATCCTGGAAGTTTCCTCCGTCGATCATTCCCGCTGAAAACCAGGCGCATCGCCGTTTCTTATTCATTGCAACGCTATAGTGATAGTAGTTGAGGATAAATCTCTGGCCATCCTTTCGGAATTGCGGCGGCACTTCCACGGTGTTTTTCTGCATCGTGTCGGAGAGCGCCGGCAAAGGAATTTGTGTTCCCAGAAAGTTCGGATCATAGCCTTTCCGATTGGCCCAATTATGGTCGATCGTGACCTCGGAAGCGAGATCTTCTGTTTGTGGCGCTTCAACTCGCGCTCCTCGTTCTGGCGTGATCGTTGTTGTAGTTGCGGCCGATCCACCGACGGTTACCGTGAGCTGGATGGGGATGGTCCACGTAAACGATTGTCCCATTGTTTCTCCTCCTGAAGTGGCGACTCCACGTTCTGTCACAGGTAAGCTGACATCGCGCTGAGGCCCAACTGGCGGCGCGACCTCCCCCCGTGCAAGTTCAATAGGATTGGGCGGGGCAGTATCGAGCATACGCGCGCGTCGTTCCTGCCATTCAGGCTTGAGCGCTGCCGCGCGCACAGCGGCGACGATCGCCGAGACACGCGCTCCCTCGTTGCCGATCCACTGGATCAACCCGTCCGGATCGACTCCCTCGCGCCAGACCTGACCGTCGATCCGCAGGATCTGTTTATCTCCGTTGCGTTTCGGCACGCCGGAATGATGCAGCGCGATGAGCTCCCACTGATCGTTGAAGCATGGCGACCCGGATGAGCCCGGCTCGGTGTCCGTCGTGTAGTAGAGAAAGTCCTTTTGGCCATCGGGGATTTCAATTACTTCGTTCCGGCGAAACGCGATCTGCTTAAGGCCGCCTCGCGGATGTTGAATGATGTTGACGTCGTCACCCTTCTCGGCCTTGCCGAGCTCAGCGATCAAGCGGACCCACGGATAGCCGCTCAGTGCACGGTTACGAAGGGATGTATCGTCCACGCCCACGATGGTGAAGTCGAGTACCTTATCCGTTAAGAAAAAATTTCCAGGATTCAGCCGGAAATCCTGCCGGGGTAGAAGTTCGCCGCTCGCATTGTCCTGGTAGTCGAACTGTGCCAGTGCCCGGCCAGCATCTGCTTCGTCCTTCAGGACGTGGTTGTTCGTCATAAGGAGTCCAGGTCCAACGAGAAACCCGGTTGCGCGAGCGCCGCCGATTTCAATGCGCGCAACCCCGCGCCCCACCGCGATCGCCAGTTCGAGGTAGTTGATATCGAAGAGATCGCTCGATCCGATTATGCGTTCCTGCGAAAGCTGCGCAAGCGACTCTGTCGGTGGGGAGGTCGCGCCCGCGGCTACCGCCTCGGTGGCCAGCAGATTGGCCTTGGTCCGGGCGAGATTGCGGGATAAATACTTTGCCCTGCGCGACGCTTGGGGTGCACGGGCAGCGTCTTTGACGCCTTCCTCAAAGCGAGTTGCCGCGCCGGCGATGCGTTCGGTTGTTTCGATTTCCATATGGCCGCTCCTCGCATCCGTCGAGAACCACTCGGGTCGTTTGTATCGGGCGAACCGTCGTGATGACGAGCACACCCGATCAGTATTTGTTAATTGCGCGCGGCGATCGGGCCACCATTAGACCCCATCTCGAAGCGATGCGCAATAGCATCGGTAACGCAAGTTTCTCAAACGAGATTCTGTTTTCCGTGTTGCTTCTGCTTGTCTCGTTCTTAGGGTGCTCTCCAATCCGCGCGGAAGGGTTGGGCTCTTTGTCGCCGGGCTGCTTTTTGACCAGACGGCCCAGTGGTATGATGGCTCGCCTTTTGATGCTCAATCCCATCTTGGAGACACTAGATGAGCAAGCAATACATCCTCGCGCTCGATCAAGGCACCACCAGTTCGCGCGCGATCCTGTTCGACCGCGAAGGCCGCGCCGTCAAAACCGCGCAGCAGGAATTCGAGCAGCTTTATCCGCAACCCGGATGGGTCGAGCATAGACCCGAAGACATTTGGTCCTCTCAACTCAACGCCGTGCACGTGCTGTTGAGAGAGTCCGGAATAGAATCCGATCAAATAAAAGCCATCGGCATTACGAATCAACGCGAAACTACAATTATCTGGAATCGCGAGACCGGCGAGCCGATTCATAACGCGATCGTGTGGCAATGCCGGCGCACCGCCGAAGACTGCGATCGCATGCGCGCGGAAGGGCTTGCGGCATTGTTTCAGGAGCGCACCGGACTTGTGCTTGACGCTTACTTCTCGGGCACGAAGGTTCGCTGGCTGCTCGACAAGGTTCCCGGCGCGCGCGAGCTTGCTGAGCAAGGCCGCCTCGCATTCGGGACTGTTGATTCGTGGTTGATATGGAAGCTCACGGGCGGGCGAGTTCACGCGACCGATGTGTCGAACGCGAGTCGAACGCTACTGTTCAACATCGAACGCGGCGAATGGGACGACGAGTTGCTCGCCGCGCTCAACGTGCCACGCTCGGTGCTGCCGCACGTTGCGCCTTCGAGCGCGCTGATCGGCGAGACGGACCCGGCGCTGTTTGGAGGCGCGATTCCAATTGCCGGAATCGCGGGCGACCAACAGGCCGCGTTGTTTGGACAAGTCTGCACCACGCCGGGAATGTCAAAGAACACCTACGGCACCGGATGTTTCATGCTGCTCAATACCGGCGAAGAACGGGTGAGATCGAAGAGCAATCTGCTGACGACGGTCGGCTGGAAAATCGGAGACGGCCCGCTCGAGTATGCACTCGAAGGAAGCGTGTTCATCGCGGGCGCCGCGATTCAGTGGTTGCGAGACGGGCTTCGAATTATCGGCACTGCTGCTGAAACCGAAGCGCTTGCGACAAGCGTCGATGACAACGGCGGCGTTTATTTTGTTCCGGCGTTCGTTGGGCTTGGCGCGCCGCATTGGGATGCTTACGCGCGAGGAACAATCGTCGGGCTGACGCGAGGCTCTACCCGTGAGCACATCGCGCGCGCGGCGCTCGAATCGATCGCGTATCAAACAAGCGACGTGTTGCGATGCATGCGCGACGACTCGGGAATCGACCTGACAGAATTGAGAGTGGACGGCGGCGCGGCGCGGAACGATTTCCTGATGCAATTCCAGGCGGACATTTTGGGAATACCGGTTGTGCGTCCGGTTAACACGGAAACAACCGCGGCGGGCGCGGCGTTTCTTGCGGGGCTTGCGGTTGGATTCTGGCCGAGCGTGGATGATCTGGCGGAGATGTGGCAACGCGAGCGGACCTTCGAGCCGACAATGAGCAAGTCCGATCGCGAGCGATTGCTTTCGGCTTGGACTCGCGCGGTAGAGCGTTCTCGCAACTGGAAAAGCGATTAAGCATCGACATAACACGGCTCGTCTGCGTTTCGCCCGGCGTCTGATGTTAAAATCTTTTCATCGATGGATGGTTCGTCACTACTAACGACCAGTCTTAAGCTGGCTCTAGTCTTACTCCTGGTGCTGGCAAACGGATACTTTGTCGCGGCAGAGTTTGCCGTCGTCAGCGTGCGCCGCTCGCGCATCGCTGGCCTGGTGGCGCAAGGCAACAAACGCGCGCAAGCCGTAATGCGCGTGCTTGAAGATGTGACGTCGTTCATCTCGGCTGTTCAGTTCGGGATTACCGTAGCCAGCCTGGTGCTGGGATGGCTCGGCGAAGCCACGATCGCGGATCTATTCCTGCCCGTTCTCGAAAAGATTATGCCGGGCAGGGTGTCGGCCATGATCTCGGCTCACGCGATTGCGACGGCGGTTGCGCTTGCGATTGTGACTTACCTGCATCTGTTGCTCGGCGAATTCGTGCCGAAAGCCTTAGCGCTTCAGCGAGCGGAGCGCGTGGCGCTAGCGGTCGCTCGTCCGATCGAGATCTTTTATCGAATCTTCAAGGCGCCGATCCTCCTGATAAACAAATCAGGTTTGTTGAGCCTTCGTCTGTTTGGGCTCAGCGGTCCGTCCGAGCACGGCGCGGCCCACAGCGAAGAGGAGTTGCGACATCTGATCATGCTCAGCCACAAAAGCGGACACTTGATCGAAGATGAGCGGCAGTTGATCAACAACGTCTTCGATTTCACCGAAGCCACCGCCGAGAGCGTTATGGTTCCGCGCACCGAGATCGAAGCACTGGATGCCGGACTGAGCCCGCTTGCGATGCTCGACGTGTTTGAACAGACCGGCTACTCGCGCATGCCGGTTTACCGCGATTCGCTTGATAACATCAGCGGCGTGGTGCTGCAGAAGGACCTTAGCCGTGTGGTTCGCCGAGGCGGCACGTCGACCCTTGAGGACTTCCTCAGGCCGCCGGTGTTTATTCCGACAAGCATGAAGCTCAACGATGCGCTGCGAATGCTGCGGCGTTCGCGCGAGCACATGGCGTTGGTGGTTGACGAACACGGCGGAGTCGAAGGCCTAGTCACGCTCGAAGACTTGCTCGAGGAAATCGTCGGGGACATTCGCGACGAGCACGATGAATCGGCCGCGCGTCAAACAATCGAGCAGCCTGACGGCGCTTACATCGTCAAGGGGAATCTCTCGATCAGGGACGCGAACAAGCTGCTCAGGTTTGATTTGCCGGAGTCGGACAACTATCACACGATTGCAGGGTTCATGATGGATCGCGCGGGCAAGTTGTTGAAGCGCGGCGACAGCGTCGAACACAACGGAGTAAAGCTTACCGTGCAATCGACGGCTCGCAATCGCATAGTTGAAACAAAGATCGAGAGAGTGAAGGAAAAGAGCCCCGCGGTTTCTCACTGACTTTTTCAATCAACAGCAGCAAGGCCTCACACTCGCAAACGCTTGAAGCAGATCCTTTTCATAATCAATCCGGCGTCCGCGCGGGGGAATACTCAGCGAAAGTGGACGAGCGTCTCAAGACAAGATCCTGATTTGGAGATTCGCGAGCACGTGACAACTCACGCAGGCGAAGCGACGAAAGTTACACGGCAGGCGCTCGTCGCCGGGGTGAATCGAGTGATCGCGGTTGGCGGCGACGGTACTCTCAACGAAGTGGCAAACGGGTACTTCGACGGAACTGGCCGCGCGATTAACGACGCAGCTTCGATCGGTTTGTTGCCGAGCGGAACGGGTTCAGATTTTCAACGTTCGCTGCGAACAGGTAATCGCAGTGACTTAATTGAAACGTTGCTCAACGGTGAAAGCAGATTGATCGACGCGGCTGTTGCTGAGTTTCGTGACGTGCACGGCGAACCGGCTTCGCGCTTCTTCATCAACGTTGCGTCGTTCGGACTTGGCGGTGATGTTTCAGCGTTGGTCAACGGGTGGCGGAACTCGCTCCCGAAATGGATCGGAGGGCGGGCGCGGTTCTCCGCCGCGGCGGTCGCGGCCTTGAAGCAATACCGTAACGTGCCGGTTTCGATGAAACTCGATGACGACAGATCGATGGACATCAACAGCAATTTGGTGATCGTCGCTAATGGGCGGTTCGGAGGGGGCGGGATGATGCTTGCACCAAATGCCGAACTCGATGACGGGTTGCTGGATGTGATTGTGACTGATGGCGCGACTCGTTGGGACGTGATCAAAGAACTGCCACGCATACAGCGAGGCGCACATCTAAACAATCCCAGGGTGAGTGCTCATCGCGTCCGTGCAATTTCGATTCGCAGTAAAGTTCCGATGGCGATCGATCTCGATGGAGAGATGGCCGGCTATACGGATGCTCGAATCAAAGTGCTGCCGTCAGCGATCCGATTCGTTAGCGGGTAGTGCTCTTGCCACGAAGGCACTAAGACACGAAGCTGCACAAAGACAAGCGTTGTGAATCAATGACTCACCCTGAGCCAACGCTCGCGGATTGTTAGTTGCTCGGCCGTCGCATCTGGAATCTCTCGGATTTTGTATCCCATTTCGCTGCGTGAGCCGACTTCCACATCGAGTGTCTCATCGGCGGCGGCACGTTTCACCGCAAGCTTAACTCGCCGGCCGATCCTCTCTTGTAGCCTGGTCAATACCGAAGCGCCGTCTTTTCGAATGTCCAGCTCGTCAACGCCAAGCAAAATGTCGCCGGTACGCAAGCCCGCTTTTTGAGCAGAGCCACCATCGACAACGCTTGTGATCTTGAGCCCGGCCGGTGAGTCATCAACATCGAATCCCATCTCCGCCGTCTTGAGCGAAGAGCTTTCAACTTTGTATCCGGCGTAGCCGAGAATCGTGTCGTACGACGGAACCTCGACTCCCGAAACGTACTTGCGATAAAAGTCGTGATAGTCGCGCTTCGTGAAGCGACTCACGATCGCGATCATGTCCTCGGTCGTGAACCCGCGGCCTTTCTGATAGAAGTCGCGATACAGCGCGAGCATCACATCGTCGAGCGCGAACTTGCCTCCGCTGTCGTGAAGGATCGACAGATCCAGGAGCGCACCCAGATTCTGGCCCTGGGTGTAATAAGAAATTCCAAACGCAACCGGCGTGTCATAACCAACCCAGGTCGAGACTGATGAATCGGCCGGCGAAATGTATGATCGTGCCTCGTTGCTCTCGACTCCGTTGATCGCGGCTTCGACGCTGGCAAGAAACTGCGGGCGAGTGCGAAGCCCCGCTCGATACAACGCAAGACTGCCGTAGTAGTTCGTGAAGCCTTCCGAGACCCACAGCAGAGGCGTTTCGTTTTCGCGCGAGTAATCGTAGGGCCACATCTCAGCGGGGCGGAATCGTTTTACGTTCCATAGGTGGAAGAATTCATGCGACGCAGTGCCGATCATGAATTCCGGATTCGGGCTGAAGGCAAACGCGACGTGCGAGTTCAAATGCTCGAGCGCGCCGCCCGCGTTTGATTCGGGCCTCGAGAAAAAATAAAAGTACACATACTTCTCATAGGGCAGCCCGCCGAAGATTGCGCCCTGGGCTGAAGCGACCTTGCCGAGCATAACGCTGAACTGATCGGCTTTATCTTTTGACAGCGCGCCGGTCGGCGTTGTCACCAGATAATGCGGCTTGCCTTCGACCTGAAACTGAGTGAGGTCGAAGCGGCCCATCTCGGTCGGGCAATCCACAAGTGTGTCGTAATCGGGCGCGGTAAACGTCATCGGGTCCGAAGTCTCTTTGAGTGCTGAGATGATCTTCCAACCGGACGGCACATCGAAGCGCACGTTGCTGGGACTCGTCCGATGTTTCGCGGCTTCGAGGAACAACTCCGTTCCGGTGAAGAACGCGAAGTCTTTGGTGATCTTTGCTTGATTCAAAGCGAGCACGCTTGCGCGATAATCAAACTCGACCTTGATTCCATCGAGGCCCTTCGTATCGACGCGCCAGGTTTGCTTGCGAATCATCCGCGGTTGAAGCCGGTTGCCCTTTGCATCGGTCACCGTGAACCGGAGCACGTTCTTGAAGTAGTTCTCGACCGTGTACCAACCGGGAGTCCACGTCGGAAGCGACAGATCGAGTTGAGGCTCGTTGATGTTCTTTACATCGGCGGTGACGTGAAAGAGTTGCGCGTCGATGATTGCGACTTTGACTGTGTAGTCGATTCGGAACGCGTCGCGCTTTTGGCTGAATGTTGGTGATGACACCAGCAGGGGAAGCGCGACGACAAAGAGAAAGACTAACGAACGTTGTCGGTATTTCTTAATCATTGCTTTTCTCGTGATGTGAAGAGCCTCAGAGCAGGTCCAGGAATTCGTCCACGGTGAGTCCGGCGTTACTGATGAGCCTGGCGCAGGGTTCCGATAGACAGTTCTTTGTGTTGGGGAATTGATAGGTTGACCCTTAACCCCGGCTTGACGAGCACCAGATGGCTACCGACTTGCCCCAACGGTTGCCAGCCTGCCCTCTTGAAAGCCTTCGCGGCTTCCTTTCCCGAGATATTGCCAAGTTTTCCCACGAGAGGTTAGACCGCCACAACTATAGGCTGCGATTTGTCCTGTTGCGGCAGCGCTGCCAAAGCCTTCTGGTCCTCAGCCCACAACCAGGCGGTTATGGCCTCCTTGATGTTCGCAAGCGCCTCTTCGTCATCCTTGCCCTGAGATACGCAGCCGGGAAGAGCCGGACACTCGGCTACGACCCAACCGTCCTCGGCGTGTTCGAGTGTAACGTGGAATATCATTGTTAATTGCTCCGTTCTGCAAATACTGCCCGACCCTATCCTGTTCGGCAAGACGTTACCGGTCAATCGGCTAAAGGTACACCAACTCGAGCGGCGTGTTCGCGAATTCTCTCGGTAACATCGATCGCCAGCGCGAGCGCGCGACGGCCTTCCGCGCCGCTTACCTTTACTGGGCCGCCCGCAACCGCCGCGAGGAAGGCTTCGATTTCAACGCGCAACGGCTCGGCGCTCTCGACAGGAAGCACCCGGCTCTCAAATTCGGGGCGACCTCCCGGGCGAGGCTGCACGCTGACAATCGCAGCTTCCTGCACCGCGTAATCGATTGAGACATACTGGCCGGGCTGAAAGAAGCGCAGCCTGCGGACGCGCTCGGCAGAGACGCGGCTCGCGGTGAGGTTGGCAATCGAGCCATTCGCGAACTCGATTCGCGCATTCGCAATATCGATCTTCGGAGTAAGAATCGGAACTCCGGCCGCTCGTACTTCGACAACTTCGCTGTCGGCCAATGACAACACGACATCGAGATCGTGGATCATCAAGTCCATCACGACGTCGATGTCCAGGCTTCGCGGAGTGAAGATGCTAAGGCGATGTGCTTCGAAGAACCGCGGATGAGTTGCGATCCTGGCGGCGGCGGTGACCGCCGGGTTGAATCGTTCGAGATGCCCGACCTGCAAAACGGCGCCGCTGCTAGCTGCTGCGTCGATGATCAGATCGGCTTCATCGAGCGAGCGGGCGATGGGTTTCTCTACGAGTACCGCTATTCCGGCATTCAGCAAGTCAGTGGCGATCGACGCGTGCGATTCTGTTGGAACCGCGACGCTGACGGCGTCCGCCAGTCCGATGAGTTCGCGATGGTCCGTGACGAACGCGGCGCCGTAGCGTTCAGCCATCGGGCGTCCGCGAGACTCGTCGATATCGCATACCGCGACAAGCTGAGCGGCTTCGCTTTCGAAATAGACTCGCGCGTGTTCGCGGCCGAATGCGCCCGCGCCTGCAACCGCAACTCGTATCATTAAGACGCCACCGTCATCCCGGCTTGAATACAAATGTTATCAGTCACGAGCGGCTTGACCCGATTTGATCGCCTACCTACACTCAACACTCCGAAATTCCCGACACAAATTGAAGATGAGTCCCTCAACGCTCGACGACAAAACACAGATGATAGTTGAAGCATCGCCGGGTGCCAAGCAACCGCTCTTCGAGTTGATGGCGGTCATAGGGGCTTCAGCATTTGCATTCACATTTGGGTTAGGCGGGCTCGGATTTCTCGGGCCGGATGAGCCGCGTTACGCCGAAGTTGCTCGTGAGATGTTTGCGAGCGGCGACTACATCTCGACGCGACTCTGCGGATGCTTGTGGTTCGAGAAGCCCGCGCTTCAGTACTGGATGTCGGCGGTTGGTTATCACCTGTTCGGAGTGAATGAGTTTGCGGCGCGCTTGCCTTCGGCGTTATCGGCGCTGCTGACGGTGGCGCTCGTAGGACTGGTGCTTCGACGACTGGGCTATTTTCGAATGTCAGTTGCAGCGCCGCTTGTACTTGCCACCAGCGGAATGTTTATCGCATACGCACACGTGACCGCTCAGGATATGATTCTTACGGCTGCGATGACTGCTTCGCTGTTGTCGGCGTATCTCTGGACTAAGTCGAGCGGACGGATGCGCGCGGCGTACTGGATTCTTGCGTTTGTGTTCATGGGATTCGCGGTGCTTGCGAAAGGGCTGGTGGGAATCGTTCTGGTCGTGAGCATATTGGGCGCATATCTGATTCTGACAGGGCAACTGGCTCTCGTGCGGTGGCGCGAACGTATGATCGGCACCGCAGTCTTTCTCGCAGTCGCTGGCGCCTGGTACGTTCCGGTAACGATGCGGCACGGATGGCAGTTTATCCAGGAGTTCTTCATCAGGCATCACTTCGAACGCTACACCACAAATGAATTTGGGCACCCGCAACCATTTTATTTTTTTCTGCTGGTCGCGATAGCGGGTGCTGTTCCGTGGAGCTTCTTTCTGATTCCCGCGGTTGCTCGCCTCCGTTCACTCAAGCCGCGAAACGCCGGACGCGATTCGTTGATCGTGCTGGCATGGATTTGGACTCTCCTACCGCTGTTGTTCTTCTCGTTCTCCGGGTCAAAGCTGCCGGGTTACATCCTTCCGATTTCGCCGGCGATCGCAATCATCATCGGCGCAGAGATTGAGCGCTTGTTGAATGGGGATCGCGCGCGAGTGCTGAAGCTGGCTGAGTGGATGACTGCGCTGTGCGTGCTCACTATTGGAGTCGCGGTGATTATTTTCGCTCGCCGCGAGCTGGTTAGTTTGGGTGCGCCGGCCGGCCCGCTCCTGTTTCTTCCGTTGATGATTGCCGCGCTGTCTGCCGTAGCGCTCGGTGCAGGCAATCGCCGATGGTTCATTGCGAGCTCCGCGGCAGTTGTGCTGAGCGCGATACTTTGCACGGTCGTGAATCTTCTGCCCACGTTGCGAGACGAGGTGAGCTTGAAGCCTTTGTCACTCGAAGCGGCAGCAGCGCTCAGACCGGGTGAGAAGATCGGCTTCTATCTCAAGAAGGATTTCGCGGCGGTGTTTTATTCGGAAGGGCGCGTGCTGTGCTCGCCGCGAAGAGGCGAAACCTTTTACGCGCTGCATCAGGATATGCTGGCCGACGCGCTCGCTATGGAACCGAGTCTGATTGTGATCACTGATTCGCACTGGCTTGTGGGATTGGAAGGCGACTCGCGATTCGAGACTGAGAGTATTGCGACACAGGGCGAATCCCTGGCATTGAGGGTGTCCTTGAAAAAGTAGATAGCGGGTGTTCAGAGTACCGACTTTAGTCGGGTAGTATCAGACGAAAGTCAGGAACCCCGAAAGCCACTACCCGACTAAAGTCGGTACTCTGAACGCCCGGTTACTCTTAACACCCGCATTCTACTTTCCGCGAGGCGATTGACCGGGTTTATCTGAAGTCGTCGGCATCGCATCCTTGAAGAACGCCACAACCCGCGCATCGTATTCTGAGGATGTCTTGTCGTAGAGCCTGCCAAGCCGCGAATGCTCAACCTCAACGTTTTGTTTTGGATCCTTGGCAGCACTCTGAAGATCTCTCGTCATTTGACCAAGCGCGCCGCTGTCCTTTCCGGTTATGAACAGGAACCTGCGCCCCGACGCAATGGATACCGACTCCAGAGCGGGCGCCGAATCTTCTCGCCTCATCAAGTAGAGTTGCATTGCAGAATCATTCAGTTGATTGGTCCATTTGGAATCAGCCAGCTTGTTTGCGAGATTGCTGTCAGCGCCCAGCATCGTCTTGAGCTGGTAGTTCATGAAGTGCGAAACATCCGGATAGGCTGAGTCGACCGCGACGGCTTTGATGGCTGGATTCTGGGATGAGGCGACGAGAGAGATGTAACCACCCAGGTCGACTCCGTACAAGCCGATGCGGCCATCCATCAGTTCCTGGCCGGCGTCGGTCCGTTTGCTTCTAAGGAACTTGATAGCCGATAGCAGGTCGTCTCGCTCGTACGTTCCCAACCCCGACCACTTCACGGGACTCTCGCCGTGTCCGCGCAGGTCATACACCAGCACGTTATAGCCGGCCTTCCAAAGCTCGAATGACAACGTCAGCAACTCCGAACGATTTGAACCGTAGCCGTGACTCAGAATTATCGAAGGGGCCGCCTTGCCCTGGCTCAACAGCCATCCGACTGACTGCGTCGAGTCTGAGTTCTTCCACTTCTCGTCGAACCACATTGGTTTCTGAAGTATGAGCTGAAAATCCTTCGGCGAGCCGTAAAGCTCGGTGCGCGAAGGATGAGTAAGGCGATGGACGAAATAAAAATCAAGCGCGGCAACGCCAACCGCGAAAACCAGCACCGCTGGAATGAACACGGACAGCACACGCTTGAACATCACACGAGTTTTCTTTGGAATCATGACTCAGACCATCGGGGCTATTTCGAATGGAGGGGCAGATTTGTGAGGAGGTCTTCAGGCAAGGTTGAGTATACAACCACCCCGCGCATGTTCAAGAGTTATGAAAAACGGCTGGATGCGCCGAACCATCAGCGTTGACTAAGGCTTCCGCTAGCTGACAAACTGAGCACTGCCACGGATTGCTTTATCGTAAACAAGTGACGTGCTGACGAGGATTCGATTTGATCGCCCAACTGTCCGGGAAGCTCATACAGAAAGAACCGAATACGGTGATCATCGATGTTGGCGGCGTCGGGTATGACGTCACGATTCCGCTCTCGACTTTTTACGAGCTTGGCGAACCCGGAATCGACGTCTCCCTCAAGATTCACACGCACGTTCGCGAAGATATTCTTCAACTATTCGGATTCTGGACTGCGCGCGAGAAAGAGTTATTCCTGAAGCTGACCAGCGTGAGCGGAGTCGGGCCGAAGCTGGCAATTACGATGCTTTCGGGTATGCCCGCGATCGAGTTGGTCCGCGCAATAACGGACAACGATCTTGCGCGGCTCACTTCGATTCCCGGAGTCGGTCGAAAGACTGCCGAGCGTGTAGTGGTCGAGTTGCGAGACAAGTTGTCGTCGATCGCGCTCGAAGCGCGCGAGGCGGATCGCGGATCGCGAGAGTTGGCAACGGGCGACGCGGCTGTTCGAGATGACACTGTTGCGGCGTTGATGTCGCTCGGTTATCCCAAAGCGATCGCCGAAAGGGCGGTTTCGTTTGCGGTCCGCGAAGAAGGTGAGCGCACGATCGAAGCGGTGCTCAAACGCGCGCTCAGGCGGTTGTCGGGTTAGATGTGGCGGCATTCGCTGCAAGTAAAGCCGGTTTAACCGAAGATTACTAATTAATAAAATCTTCGCAAAAAAAATTCTCGATTGAGTGTCGATAGTGATTGCTTTTTTCATGCGACGGCCATATAATCCGCGCCGTTTGATACCAGAGAAACCCTCTCTCAGAGTTGGTCGCAAACGAACGCAGGATAGCAATGATTTCTGATTCGGCAAACATCGGGCTTGCTCAATGTCCGCAGTGTTTAGGCAGCGGATGGGAGCT